>Ga0115002_10001657_pt1 | contig 30319 bp, 31 predicted proteins | sample ArcticOcean_MG_C_8_FD_89576 | JGI IMG/M metagenome (GOLD analysis project Ga0115002, IMG submission 89576) | Marine microbial communities from western Arctic Ocean - ArcticOcean_MG_CB11_86 | ecosystem: Environmental > Aquatic > Marine > Oceanic | place: Arctic Ocean: Canada Basin | collected... | reverse complement strand
GCCGCCCTGACCCATCGATTGCTTGCCTTTTCCCGCCGGCAGAGACTGCAACCCTCGCTGATAGACATGAATGAACTGGTCGCGGATATGATCGATATGCTGCGGCGAACCCTAGGTGAAACGGTTGAAGTAAACATCCGGGCGGCCGAAAATTTGTGGCTGTGTGAGGTCGATCGGCCGCAACTGGAAAATTCTCTGCTCAATCTAGCGATCAACGCGCGCGACGCCATGGCCGGTGGCGGGACCCTGCTCATCGAGACCGCTAATTGTGAACTCGATGCGGAATTTGCCGCCGCGCGAACGGAAGTCACGCGAGGCCCCTATGTGCTGTTGTCTGTCAGCGACGATGGCGCCGGAATTCCGGGCGAAGCGCTGGATCATGTTTTCGAGCCTTTTTTTACCACCAAGGAAGTGGGCAAAGGCTCAGGGCTCGGTTTGAGTATGGTTTATGGTTTCGTCAAACAATCGGGCGGCCATGTCGAAATCGAAAGCACCTCCGACGAAGGCACCAGGATCAAGATTTTCTTGCCGCGAGCGATGGCGCTTGCCGCGAGCGACGTCGAACAGCCTGCGCCGACGATCCGTGCCGCAAAAGGCGAGCGTGTGCTCCTCGCCGAAGACGATGCCGAAGTCCGCGATCTCACCTTCGAATTGCTCAAGGATATGGGGCATCGCGTGGTCGCTGCGGATACGGCGAAAACGGCCATGGCGCGGCTGGAGAAAGACAGTGGCTTCGACCTGTTGTTGACCGATATCGTCCTGCCGGGCGGTGTGAATGGTGTGGAATTATCGCACCGGGTGCACGCGCGAATTCCCCAACTCAAGATCGTATATATGACCGGCTATGCTGACGATGCGCTGCGCCACCAAGCCTTGCCGGACGAACGTGCAAACTATCTGGCCAAGCCGTTTAGAAAGGCCGAGCTTTCGGCGGCGCTTGAGAAGGCCCTGCGAGACGACACAAGCGACTGACCCCAAGCGTCATTCGCCGGCAAGTACGGCCACTCCGGCGCTTGAGAGCGCCAGCAAAGTATGTAAATACTCCGCTCGCCATGGATGACACCGCAAGCAAAGCCCTCCTGCCGGAGGGGCTCCAGGACCTATTGCCGCCCGATGCCGCGCGCGAGGCGGCGCTCGGCGCGCGCTTGCTCGCCTGTTTTCATAGCCATGGCTATGAGCGGGTAAAGCCGCCCTTCATCGAATTCGAAGATAGTTTGTTGAGCGGCACTGGCGCCGGCCTATCTGAAAGCAGTTTTCGCCTGATGGACCCGGTGTCGCGCCGCATGATGGCGCTGCGTAGCGACATGACGCCGCAAGTCGCGCGCATCGCAGGCACGCGTCTGGCGCGCGCGCCGCGGCCGCTTCGGCTTAGCTATAGCGGCGATATCTTGCGCGTGCTCGGTAGCGAACTACGGCCCGAGCGCCAATTCGCCCAAGTCGGATTTGAATTGATCGGCGCGTCCTCGCTGCACGCTGATGCCGAGGTGATCTTGCTCGCGGTGGAAGGGCTGGCGGCGTTGGGCCTGAAAAACCTGACGGTCGATCTCTGCGCACCGACCCTGGTGACGGCGATTCTCAACGGATTGGACTTGCCGACAGAATCCTATACGGCGTTGCGCGGCGCCCTTGACCGCAAGGATGACGCCGACATTGCCAGGTTGGCCGGCAGCGCCGAGCAGGTGCTGAAGGGCCTGCTCGCGGCGACCGGAAGCGCCCGCCCGGCGCTCGCGGCCTTGTCGCAACTTGATCTCCCCGCGGGTGCTGAGAGCGCGGCTGGCGCCTTACGACGGGTGGCGGACCTGGTGCTCGCGGCGGCACCGGAACTCAGCGTGACGATCGATCCGGTCGAGCGCCGTGGATTCGAATATCAAACCGGGGTGAGCTTCACTCTGTTCGTCCAAGGTGTGCGCGGAGAACTCGGCCGCGGCGGGCGCTATCCCCTGGCCACAAACGGCGGGCCCGGTGAAGATGCCGCCGGCTGCACGCTCTATATGGATTCTCTGTTGCGCGCCATGCCCCGCGGAGAAGCGCCAAAACGCATCTTTCTTCCCTTCGGAACGGCGCCCGAAGCCGCCGCTAAATTGCGCGCGGATGGGTGGATTGCGATTGCGGCGCTTTCGCCGTCGAGCGATGATAGTGCGGAAGCGCGTCGTCTCGGTTGCAGCCATCTTTACGCCACAAGCGGCATCGCCACCGTTTAGCCTGAGGAATAGAAATTTATGTCGAATGTTGCGGTCGTCGGCGCTCAATGGGGTGACGAAGGCAAGGGCAAGATTGTCGATTGGCTGTCCGAGCGGGCGGACGTGGTGGTGCGATTTCAGGGCGGCCACAATGCCGGCCACACGTTGGTCATCGATGGCAAGGTGTTCAAATTAAGCCTGTTGCCATCCGGTGTCGTGCGCGGCGGCAAGCTTTCCGTGATTGGCAATGGCGTGGTGGTGGACCCCTGGGCGCTGAAACGGGAAATAGAGGAAATTTCCACCAAGGGGGTGAAGATTACTCCCGAGAACCTCCTCATCGCTGAAAATGCCTGCCTTATCCTGCCGCTGCACCGCGAGTTGGATCAGGCGCGCGAAGCGGCGCGCGGCGGCCAAACCATCGGCACCACCGGGCGTGGTATTGGCCCCGCTTATGAGGACAAAGTGGGGCGGCGAGCGATTCGGATGTGCGATCTGAGCTCCCTGGCGGCGCTCGACGCGCGCATGGACGAATTGCTGTTGCACCACAATGCGTTGCGCCGAGGATTTGGCATCGCCGATGTCGATGAGATGGCGCTCAGAACCGAACTGGGCGACGTAGCGCCCCATATCCTGCAATATTCCGGCACCGTATGGCGCCGCCTCGACAGCGAGCGACGATCCGGCAAGCGCATTCTATTCGAAGGCGCGCAGGGCGCGATGCTCGATATCGATCACGGTACATACCCTTACGTCACGTCTTCCAACACAGTGGCGGGGCAGGCGGCGGCCGGCAGCGGCATGGGGCCGGGCACGATCGGCTATGTGCTGGGCATCACCAAAGCCTATACCACGCGGGTCGGTTCGGGCCCGTTTCCGACCGAACTAAACGACGAAGTGGGGCAGGGCCTCGGCGAGCGCGGCCATGAATTCGGCACCGTTACCGGTCGGCGGCGGCGCTGCGGCTGGTTCGATGCCGTGATGGTGCGCCAAGCGGTTAAAATCAGCGGCATCAAGGGCATCGCGCTGACCAAGTTGGATGTGCTCGATGGCATGGATGCGCTCAAAGTGTGCACCGCCTACAAGATTAATGGCCAAGAGATCGATCATTTGCCAGCGCAGGCGGCGCAACAGGCGGAAGCCGAGCCGGTTTATGAGAGCTTCGATGGCTGGCAGCAGAGCACCCAGGGCGCCCGCTCCTGGGTGGAGCTGCCGGCCAGCGCGGTAAAATATATTCGCCGCATCGAAGAACTGATCGAGGCGCCGGTGGCGCTTTTGTCTACCAGTCCTGAGCGCGACGACACGATCCTGGTTCAGGATCCCTTCGCCGATTGAGCGCAGACGCGGCGCAGCGAATGTCTTTATACTGAGACGTCTTAATTCGCGTGGATCGAAATCCGATGGTTGGAGAGAATAGCGAAGTTGCCGGCGCGGAATCCGGCGGGCCTATGGCGGGCTTTAGGATTGTTGACCTAACCACCATGATCTCAGGACCGTTCGCGACCATGATGCTGGGCGATCAGGGCGCCGATGTGATCAAGGTGGAGGCGCTTACCGGCGATTATGTTCGTGCTGGCGCGCACCGTTCGGGCGGGCTCGCGGCGAGCTTTCTCAACAACAACCGCAACAAACGCTCGATCGCGATCAATCTGAAGAACCCAGAAGGGCGCGACATTCTGTTGCGTCTTGCCGCCAGCGCCGATGTCTTCATACAGAATTTTCGCCCCGGCGTGGTCGAGCGTCTAGGTGTGGGTGAAGCCGATGTCCGTGTGGTGCGGCCCGACATCGTCTATGTCTCGCTCAACGGTTTCGGCGAAAGCGGACCCTATGCCGCCAAGCCGGTCTATGATCCGATTATCCAAGCGGTATCGGGGTTGGCCTCCGTCCAGGGCGGCTCGGACGACAATCCGCCGCGCCTGGTGCGCACGATCCTGCCCGATAAGCTGACCGCGGTAACTGCTTCTCAGGCGATCACCGCGGCTCTTTTGGCGCGCGAACGAAGTGGCCAAGGCCAACATGTCCGCCTCTCGATGCTGGATGCCGTGATGGCTTTTCTGTGGTCTTCAGATATGGGCGGCCAGACTTTTGTCGATATGCCGGTGAACGCGCAACGCGCCGCCAGTTTCATTGACCTGATTTACAGCACCCTGGACGGCTATATTAGCGTTGCGGTGATGGGCGACCGCGAATGGCGGGCGCTTACGCAAGCGCTCGACAGGCCCGACTGGTTGGACGACCCGCGCTTCATCACTCCGGCGTTGCGCGATCAAAATATTGACGCCCGCCTCGCGCTTATCCAAGAGGAATTGAGCGCCCGCACCTGCGCCGACTGGCTGGAGCGATTGGAAGCGGCGGGCGTGCCATGTGCACCCGTGCTGACGAGAAACGAGCTCGTCCAGCATGAACAGATTGCGGCAAGCGGCATTTTGGTCGAGAGCGACCATCCTCATGCCGGGCGCTTGCGTCAGGCGCGCCCTGCCGCGCGCTTCGATAGGACGCCACCGGGCATTCGCAGTGGCGCACCGCTGCTGGGCGAGCATAGCGATGAAATCCTCGGCGAAATCGGCGTCGGCCCGGATCACATCGCGGCGCTTCGGGCAGCCGGCGTAATTGAAGGTTAGGCGCTTCGGTTGAACTGGCGAAAAGCCGGACGAGCGCTCAGGGGAATGCCGCTTCGCCATCCTGAAGGCCGAGAAAAGTCGGTTCGTCGTCACCGAAGTAAATATTGACCTTGGCGTTGTAAGCGGTGTGTCGGTGACCATGTTTATCGGCAATGTCGAGTTCGCGCACGGCGTAGGAGCCGTCCGGTTTCTGTTCGCCAGTGAGGTACGTTGAAATCCGCGAGATGGTTAGCTCGCCCATTTCGATGTCGGTTAATTTTTCCAAACTTGCGGCAGCGTGTTTGAAGAAATTGAGAATATTGACCGCACCAAAATGTGCGGTTGAGCCCTTTCCAGGGTCTAATTCACTGTTGCTGCCAAGGCTCGAAATCAGAATTTGATTGGGTTTGGCAAAGCCGATCAGGCGGGCCAAATCGATCGTCACTTCACCGACGATATAATCGCTGCCGTCGGCGCTCAACCGGTTGTTCTGATGGTAGTGATAGTGGCTGCCTATACCGAAAACGGTGCGAATTATTGGTATCTGGCTGCGCCTGACGCGGCGCTGCTGAAGCGCTTGGTGGGCGAGCGCTACCATGAGGACGCAAAAGACATTCACATCAGCTTGCGTACCCTTTGTCCGGTTCCAAGCGTAGTACCCGTCACCGGTCGTTGAGCGCGCGAGATCAACTTCGGCGCCGAGTTCGGAAATTCTCTCTTCGGCAATATTTAGGGAATATTCTAGCGTGCTCAGTTGTGCCGCCTGTTCTTCCGGTGAAAACAGCGAAAATCCCGCAATGTCGTGCAGGAATACAGCTCGGTTGCGCGTGTGGGTGATGGTATAGCGGGAAAATACGGATTCAATTTCGGCCGGCGATGCGTTTGCCTGTTGGAATGAAAAGCGGCGCTCCTGCGCCATTAGCAAATTTGCGATGATGGCAAAGGTCCGGGTGCCCATCCTCCGCTCGCCGTGAACGATCCGGTGATGCGCCTTGACCGAACTGAAAGTCTTTAGTGTGGGCGCGCAAAAATAAGCGATGCCGTCTTCGCAGAAGCGCCAGCCAACCAATGCATTGCTGCCATAATTCCACTGCTCGCGAAGGGTCGCGCTGAGGCGAGCCAACAGTCGGTCGTGCGCGGCATAATCGGCCGGCAAATTCAAAATTCGTGTGTTGTCGGATAGTTTAGCTCGCATGAGGCGAGTGTAGCGACAAACACTTACGTTTTATTAACCGTGGCGGCGTTAATCCCGTCCCGCCGCCAATAACGCCTGCATGTCGGTCGGTGGCGCACTCGTAAATTCCATATATTCACTGCTCAGCGGATGTTTAAAGGCCAAGCGGTAGGCGTGCAGCGCCTGGCGTTGCCACCCTTCGAGAGCGGTAGCGGCCTTTGGCGGCAGGGCATTGGCGGAGCTGCGCCGCCGGCCGCCATACAGCGGATCGCCCACCACCGCATGGCCACGCGCCGTCAAGTGGACACGTATCTGGTGTGTGCGGCCGGTCTCGAGGCGGCATTCCACCAGGCTCCAGCAGCTATTGGCCAAATGTTCACGCACTTTGTAATGGGTGCGCGCCGCCCGCCCGCCGCGTGTCACGATCGCCATTTTTTTGCGATTCTTCGGGCTGCGGCCGATATTGCCGTCGATCGTGCCGGCGGCCGGGGCTGGTGAGCCCCATACGAGGGCGAGATAGGCACGCTCCAAATCATGTGCCGCGAATAATTTACTGAGCCCGGCATGAGCGGCATCGTTTTTTGCGGCGACCAGAAGGCCACTGGTGTCTTTGTCGAGCCGGTGCACAATGCCGGGCCGGCGCACGCCGCCGATGCCGGACAGGCTGGCGCCGCAATGAGCGACCAAGGCGTTCACCAATGTTCTGTCGGGATTGCCGGCTGCTGGATGCACCACCAACCCAGCCGGCTTGTCGACCACGATCAGGTCGTCATCTTCATAGCGGATGTTGAGCGCCATCGCCTGCGGCTCCGGGGCCAGTTCGTCACTGGCCTCCGGCACTGTCAGTTCGATTTCCTCCTCGGGTTTGACCCGGTATGCCGGCTCGGTTATCGTCTCGCCGCCGACGCGCACCTGGCCGCTTTCGATCAATCCCTTGAGGCGCGTGCGTGAGATATCGGGCAGCTCGGCTGCCAGAAATTTATCGAGCCGCGCGCGCTCGTCTCCGGCGCGCAGGCGGTATAAGGTTTCTCCCACATTCGGCATGGCCGATTTCACCATAGCGAGCCGGTTGGACTCAAATGATTCCCATTTCCATTCTCAGAATCGCCGTCATTGTCATGGGCCTTATGATCGTTGCCGGCTTGGTGGTGATCGGCGTTAAGATTCTGCAAAAATCCCAGGAATTGGGGAAATCCCTGAGCGCCGAGGCGGTGGAAACACCGCTGCCGGCGGCGCCTGCAGGATTACAGTTTCGCGTCAGCCTTGAACAGCTCGGGCTGGGGTCGGACGCGCGCCTCCTTAGCATGGATGTCGACGGCGGCCGACTGGTGCTCCGCGTGCAGAGCGGCGGGGCGGACGGGCGTGTGCTGATCGTCGATATTAACAGCGGTGCGGTGCTCGGGGAGATTGCCCTGCCGCCGCCGCTTCATTAGACGATTTGGTTCCGGGCGCCATGCTATTGCTCAAGCCTGAGGATTTGAAACAGATCGCCGATCACGCCGAGGCGGATTATCCAAGAGAGACGTGCGGTCTGTTGTTGGGCTATCAGCGTGCCGATGGGCATATTGAGGTGACCCAAGTGGCTGCGAGTAAAAATATGGCATCTTCCGGCCGCAATGATCGTTTTGAGGTTGATCCCGAATTGCGCCTACGATTGATGCGCGAGGCGCGCGACGCAGCGCCGGTTGGCGACATGGGCGCGGCGCGCGGCATCATCGGCCATTATCATTCCCATCCAGACGGCAGCGCGCGGCCTTCCGCTACCGATTTCGCAATGGCGTGGGAGCCCGACCTGGTGTGGCTGATAACCGCCGTCATCGCTGGCCAGGCGGTGCAGTCGACGGCACATCTGCTGTCTGAGGGTGGCACCCGTTTCAACGATATCGGGCTCGACTGCTTGCCCGCCGGCAACCAGGCTTAAGGAAAAGAGTTATGGATTTTCGCAGCGATAACGTCGCCAGTGTGGCCGAGGAAATCATGGCCGCAATCGCTGCCGCCAATGTCGGCACGGCGGCGGGTTATGGCGATGATGACATCAGCCAGGGCCTGCATCCGGCGTATTCGGAGCTGTTCGAAACTGAGGTGCGCGTCTTTCCGGTGCTCACGGGCACCATTGCCAATGCGCTCTCGGCTTCCGTCCTGAGCCCGCCTTGGGGTGCCATATATGCCGAAGCCGAATCGCATATGGCCCAAGATGAATGCGGCGCGCCCGAACTATTCACCGGCGGCGCCAAATTGATCGCGCTCGAAGGCCGGGATGGCAAGATTCCGCCGGAGGAATTGCGCCGGGGTTTGGCAAAATCGGGCAAGGGCTTCGTTCACGCCGCGCAGCCAGCAGCCTTTAGTGTCACACAAACCAGCGAGGCCGGCGCGGTCTATAGCGCCCAGGAAATCGCCGAGTTGAGCGCCATCGCAAAGGACGCCGGCCTTGCTGTGCATATGGATGGTGCGCGTTTCGCCAATGCGGTGGCGGCATTAAATGCCGGCAACGAGACCGTTAGCCCGGCCGATCTGACCTGGCGTGCGGGCGTCGACGTGCTGTCTTTTGGCGCCACCAAGAACGGCGCGCTTGGTGCCGAGGCGATTATCCTGTTTCGTACCGACCTGGCCGAGGAGATGTCGTTCCGCCACAAGCGGGCAGGGCAGTTGGCATCCAAGATGCGCTACATCTCAGCCCAACTGGCGGCCTATATCAAAGACGGGTTATGGCTCCGTCTGGCAGATCACGCCAACCGTATGTGTGCGCAATTGGCTGAAGGGTTGGGCGCCATCGACGGCGTCCGGCTGGACGTATTCGGCGGCGCCAACGAACTGTTTGTGGAACTGCCCGGTGAGGCAGTGGTGGCGCTCCGGCAAGAGGGCTTCGAATTCTACGATTGGCCGGAAACTATTGCCGCCGGGGCGGGCCGGCGCAGCACCATCCGCCTGGTCACCCGCCATGACACCAGCGCGGGCGAAGTGGCAGGCATGATTGCCGCGGTGAAGCGACTGGCTGGTTAGTCTCCATAAAAGTCATTTAGTTCGACGACGCCGACACCGGCCTCGGCGAACATGGTGCGGGCGAGAATGATCTGTGCCGCCCAGCGTTTGGCGCGCTCAGCATCGGCGGCGGGCGCGATCACCTCAGCAACGCCGGCCTGGATCAAGGTGGCGGCGCATTGCGCGCAGGGCAGCAGCGGCCACACATATACGCTGGCGCCGTCCACCGACGCATTGGCGAATAGCAGCGCATTGCGCTCGGCATGGATGATCATGTCGTATTTGACTTCGCGGTTTTCCAAACGCTCGGCTAGATCGCTCACACCGCGGGCAAATCCGTTGAAGCCGAGCGACAGTACCCGGTGCTTCTGGTCGGCAATCACCGCACCGACTTGGGTCGATGGATCCTTCGACCATTGCGCCACATGCCTGGCCAAGCCGAGCAGCCGTAAATCCCATTTATCGGGCCGTATCATAAACCAGACTCCTTACTCTCGATTGTAGAGGGCCGCGACCGGGAGGCCGCTTGGGACTCGGGTGGGGACGATGTCGGGCATGCGGTCGGCGAGTCCATCTTCCAGAGATTTTAGGAAGGCGATTAACTGGTCGATCTCCGCGTCTGTCAATTTCAGGCCACCAGCGAGGATGTAGGACACCGAACTGCGCTTGCCCAAGTTCCAACTATGTGTGCCTTCGGGGTCTTCGGCATCGGCGAGGTTTAACGGATCGTTATGGTGGCGGATTGCGGCGTGAAGGGTGACGGCGACGCCGTCATGGAAATAGGGCGCGCTGAGCGTCACGTTGCGCAGCGGTGGCGTGCGGAATTTGTAGAGATCTCGTTTGTTCTCGGTGACGTGAAAGCGCCCGAGATCGTCCGAGCTGATGTTTTTGCCGGGGCCTATCTGGCGCACGGCCAATGAATGGAACTCAAAATCGCTGAACAACGGGCCGGAATGGCAGGCGGCGCATTTGCCTTTGCCGAAAAACACCAGCGCCCCCGCTTTGGCGCTGTTCGAAATTGCCTGGTCAGAACCGTGGAGGTACTCGTCCCAAGCCGTATGCCGCGTCGCGAAGGCGATTTTTTCGAAATGGCCAATGGCGTTCACCAGTTCGACGATTGAAAGCCCCTCGAGCCGGATGTCGGGATAGGCGGCGTGTGCGAGGCGGCGGTATTCCTTCTGCCATTCCTTGAGTTCTAGTTCGCCGTCCTCGTCCCTCTCAGTATCACTAAGCCGAGGAGCGAGGAGACGCGTGATCATCGCTTCATGCACGCGTTGTTGCTGTAGCGGGCCGCTTGCGCCTGCCGCTGCCTGGGCCAATTCGTTGGGTAAATCGGCATGTTCGTCAGGGAGGTCGCTATCCGAGTGGTCGCCGGGTCGGCCGAGCATTTCATCGACACCGGCAATCGGAAACAGCGCTTGCGCGGCAAGTAGGTTCTCGATGCCGTCGGGGAGGCGGTCTCCCATGGGGGATTCGAAATAGATCGTCGTATCGTCTTTGTCGTAGTAGTGCGCTTCGCGTATCGCGTCGTCGTCCAGGGCAAGGCGGCCGTCCCAAAACATGTTGGTCACGGCGGCGTGTCCGCGGTTCCACACATCGGGTGAATTGCGCGGCGTTTCAAAGCCACGTCCGCCGGTTAGACGATGTTCGCCGAGCCTCTGGCCATCGACGCCGACGGCAAGCGGCTGTGCGTTCGACGTGCCGCGGATTGGTAGGTGGCAGGTGGCGCAGGCGACTTCGCGCGCGCCGCTGAGAACGGGATCGAAAAAAAGCGCCTGGCCCAGTATGTATTTGGCGTTGATGACGAAGGGCGGGCTTTCGAGCGGCGTTTGCCCGTGCGACGCGAGCAGGGCGCGCAGCATTTTGTCGTCCACCGATTGTGACAGCGCAACACCCGGCGCGAGCACCAGCACGAGCAGAGCGGCCAATGCCGCAGCGCGGGTTTTTACCGCCCAACCTCTCATGTCATATCCGCGCCAGAGTTTGCATGGTTGTAAAATGCCATGGCGCGGCCTACCAATCCAGGTGTTAGCGATTAAGATCCAGGTGTTAGCGATTAAGAAAGACAATGCGCCCGATCAACGGACCACCCTCGGCCTCGGCCAAAGGGTCGACGGCGAATGTCACTTGGGTTTCGCCGGCTGATGCGCGGTAGTGCCCGCCCGGTGCAAGGCGGAGCGCTGTTTTGGCCATATCCGCGGCGCCACCCTGTACCGCGCCCGTGATTGGTGGCGCGGCGCTATCTAGGCGCCGTACGGTTACTTCCGCCACGGCGCCTGAATACCGAAAGGCTAGCGTTAGGCTGAACAGGATCACCTGGGGCGGCGCCGCGCTGTCGTCGCCGGGCAGCGCGCGGTAGGCCATGACACCGCTTTTGCCAGAGAGGGCGTCGGATAGGATCAGGCTGCCGCCATCGCATTCGACCAGTTCGCGGAATACGCGGCCGCTCTTTATCACGCTCTGCTCAGATCCGACCGTGACCACACCGCCGGTGATCGTCTCGCGCCTGCACGAGCGCAGATAGCCCAGCACCAGCCGCCCGTCCGAACCGAGCGTAATCACTCTTCCGGCTTCCACCATGTCGAACAATTGTGTGTCGCCTGTATCGCCTTCAATGTCTTCGACGATGGCAACCAATTCGCTGGCGCGCGCCGGCATTAGGGTAGCGGCGAAAAGCATCAGCAAGCAAAGCAGGAGGACGGGTTTCATGGCACGCTCAGTCTGGCGCGTCGGCACTGATCAACGCTAACGGAAAATCGGCCTCGACCGGCTTGCCGACGGCTGGCGTCTGGCGGCCAGCGGTTAATTTTTTGACCCGGCGGGATATATAGGCGTCGAGCGTCGATACCGTTACCTCGCCATCGCCAAACAGATCGGCACGGCCCGACAATCCCTCTAACATGGCTTCTGTAAAGGCGCCGTTTTCCCAATCGGCATTTTCCAGCGAAAGCTGGGCGTGGGTGGAAGAGGCGAAGACGATCACGCCATTTTCCGGGCTCGACAGATCATTGACTACGCGCACCACGTCACTCGACGGCTCGCCCGGCCTGCCCCAGATGCCGCCGGCGTGGCAGGTATCGACACAATAGGCTGCGGGCAGCGAGCGACGTCAGCGCCTGCTTGATTTCGTCATAGGGCAGTGCGGTTTCCGCGAGGCGCGCCGGGTCGCCGTCATGCGGCAGGAAGAAATAGCGCCCGGATGCATCACCGACGCCGTGCCCGGCCAAAAACAACGCCGCGAAATCGCCCGCTCGGGCCTCGCGGCTAAGCCAGGCCAAGCCGTCACGCAGCGCCGCGCGGCTGGCTTCGGCGTTGGAGAGAACGCGCAAATGCACCGCGCCATAGGCTCGGCCGTCCTGAGCGCCCAATATGTCGGCGAAGTCGCGCGCGTCCTTGTGCGCGAAACTGAGGCGCAGTTCTTCGGCGGCGTAATTGCTAACGCCAACGGCAAGCAAGTACAGGTCAGGGCGCTTGTCCTCGGCGCCGCCGGACCAGCGGAGGTTAAGCTGCGCCGCCTCGCTCACCGTGCCGCGCGTGCCCTTGGCCACCACAGTGATCTCGCTGTCATGGCGAGGTACCGTCAAGGGCAACTCAAAGGTCGCACCGCTTGCGAGATCGGCAAGATCGCCTTCCAACATGGCGATCGGCCGCCCGTCGGCGCGCACCTGAACCGAGCGCAGCGTATCGCCGGCAGCGGCGCGCACGGAAAGCTCCAGAGTGCCCCGTGGGGCAGAAATTTATGCGCCTCCGGTGAACGCAAGCGACACAACAACCGGCGGTAATAATTGTCCGATATCGGCATCCGCCGCCTGGATCTCGGCGCCCTCGTCGTCTAACGCCTGCCTGACGATATCTGGTCGGTAGTAAACGTCGCGGAAGCGGCTAACTGAGAAAAAGTCGGCGGCCTTGTCGGGGCCTCGATTCACGTGCCAGCCGACCAGTGAATCGCCGCCCGGCGACGCGAGGTAGTTGCCGGCGGGTGTCCAGGCGACCCAGCGCGCGCCGTCCCTGTCCGGAAACATCGCCAACAATTCGGTGCCGTCGGTCATGCGGTACCAGCGGATCGAGCCATCGCCGAATGCGCCGACGACGAGGCGGCCATCGGGCGTGATATTAAGCGCCCAGGTTTCGCCCGGCGCATGGAAGCTCCATATCTCGTTTGCGTCTCTGCCGTAGCGGATCATCCGTCAGCGGGTGCCGAGCAGGATACCGCTTGCGTCCGGCGTCACGGCGTAGCTTTCCGCACGTTCATAGGGCAGGAGAGGAAGCGCCCTGCCATTCAAGGTCGGTGCATAGCTGCCTTTCCAGTCGGCGACAGCCAAGGCCGGTGTATCCAGAAGGGGCGGGGTGAAATTTTCGCCTGGCGGCGGTGGATCGAGTAGGAGTGTGCGTTCCGCGAGCGTGAACAGCGCTGCCCCGCTTTCTTCGGACGCAAAGTTGAAATAGACCTCGGACCCATTGGCGGAAATTCTGAAATCGCTGCCCATATCGCGAAAATCGGCGGCGTGGGAGCGCCATTCGAATAGCCTAATATGATTCTCGTCAATGGCGCCAAGCGCCGGTTCCGAACTGGCGAAATAGACGCCGCCTTCGGCGCGCGGCGCGAGATAGGTGACGCCCTTGGCGGAAGCCGCAGCGACATCTTGCGGTTGTCCGCGTCCGCCATTCTCCCAGCGCCGCACCGGATGCGTACCACCGCCCTCGAATGCGCCGCCGGCATAAAGATATTTGCCGTCCGGCGACCAGGCGGTGCGCCACATATCGCCGTTGTCGACATCATCCATTTGCGGGCAAAATTGTAGTGAAAGATCATCCACCAACAGCACATCGACGCGCTGACGCTCGGAATAGCCGACCGCCAAATACTTCTCATCGGGCGAGAAGCTGGCCGATGTCGGCCATTCACCGCCCGGCGCCCGGCGCGCGCGGATCAAATTGAATTCGCTGTCGAAAAGGCGAATCGACCCGTCGAGCGAAACCGTGACCAGCCGGCCAAGGTTGCCGAACTCTACCCAGCCCGAACTCGGCGCGGCCAAGCCCTCGAGATTGTCTGCGTCGAGATAGGGCAGGTCGGAGGCGCCGCAGTTTGGATCGTCGACATCGTTCTCGTCGCCGCGCGGCAGGCCGCCCGGATGGCGCACCGGGCGATCGGCGGCGATGGTGAAGTCGCGCACCCGGTAAATCCGGAAGCCGAAGCCGCCCTTGAAAGTGACCGCGAGATGGCGGCCATCGGGCGAGAACGCCAGATGCAGACCGCGGTGCGGCAAATCGGCGACACGGCGGATCATCTCCCCACTGGCGACATCGAACAGATAAAGGCTCCAATTAGGACCGTCCCACTCGCCGGTCCATCCTGTTGTGGCGATGGTGGTACCATCCGGCGAGATGGCGACGCCGTAAAGCGCTCCCTCGCGCGCCGCGCCGATCGGCACGCGTAAGGTGCGGATCAGCCTGCCGTCAAGCAGCGACCAAAGCCGCAAGGTCTTGTCATAGGATGCTGAGGCCAGGATGTTGGTGCCGGGATGAATGGGCGATGCGGCCGATTTTGGCGGTGTGCATGCCGGTTTCGATGCGCAGCACCGGTGCCTGTGAAAGCCCGGTCGGCGTGTCCGCCCGCATCGCGCTTGCGCTGCACAACATCGCGATGCCCAAAGCAAGGCACGTCAACAGGGCGGCCGCACGGGATATTGTGATCATGATTACAATATTGTTGATCCGGACAATGTATAGTCAATTTGTATTCTAGGGAATTTACCTGAGAAGACACCGATATGCTTCACTGGCGTTTATTGATGGCGGCACTCGTTTTGACCTTCGTTATGGGTCTAACGTTGCCGCTTACCGGCTTGACCACGAGCGTGGCATGGGCCGGCGATCCTGACGATCCCTACGCCCCGCCGGATGATCCCGACGATCCCTGAGCGAGTGGTTTCGACTGTGGCGTGAACGCGTCCAACAGACGGATACTCCTCCTTGGCGGGGCTGGCGCGATGGGCGCCGGTATCGTGCGCGACCTGTTGTCGACGCTGTCCGACCAGGGCAACCATTTAGTCGTCGCTGATCTCTCACGCGAACGCGTTGACGAGATCATTGCGGAATTCGATAGCGCGCGGGTGCGCGCGCTGGCGCTGGACGTCACCGATTCCAGCGCGCTGGAGAAGGCGCTCCACGACATCGAACTCTGAATCAACGCCGTTCCCACATTCGCCGGCCATCAGATGGCCATATTCGATGCCTGCCTCAAAGCCGGTTGCGCCTATGCCGATCTCGGCGGCATGGGCGTCTATACCGTGCTGCAAAAGGCCGAGCATGAGACGTGGCACGCCGCCGGCGCCATGGCAGTGCTGGGTCTCGGTGCCGATCCGGGCATGTCGAACGTCATCTGCCGCGCCGTCGCCGACAAGCTGGAGCGCATCGACAAGATCAACCTCTATTGGGCCGCCGAGCTGAGCGGGCCGGAAAATCCAGTGCTGGTGCCGCCCTACAATATCGAGACCGTGCTTGGCGAATACGCCAATCCGAGCAAGCAGTTTCTGGATGGAGCGCTGCGCGAGGTCGCGCCGCAAAGCGGGCATGAAATATTGCAATTGCCCGCGCCCTGGGGCGAGACGGCATTCATCTATTCGCAGCATTCCGAACCGCTCACGGTGCCGTTCGCCGAGGGCATTCGCGACAAGGGCATCCGCGAATTTACCTGGACGCTGCATTTGCCGAAGCGCGAACACGAAGCCTGGGTCGGGCTGGTCAAAGCCGGCTTCGGAGATTTCGAAACACCGATCGAGATCAAGGGCGTGAGTCTGCGGCCGTCCGAAATGCTCAATGCCGTGATCCGGCGCAATATGGCCGCGCGCGCTGACGACGTTCCCGATCAGGATAGCCATGAAATTCATCTTGCCATCGGCGAGGGGACGCGTGGCGGCAAGCGGCGCCGCGTGACCGTCCAGGTAACCTCCGGGCCAGATGCGCTTTATGACGGCTACCACGATGCCGGGACATCGATGAACGCGTCTATCGCGGCACAGCTGATGTTACGCGGCGCGGTACGCCCCGGTGTTTGGGCGCCCGAGGAATATTTCGACGTGGCGGATTACTTTGCCGAATTGAAGAAGCGCCACTTCACTATTGTGGTGGAAGACGCAGCGCTCTGAAATGCGCAACCTCTTACTTAGAACGATAGTTTCTTGAACTTCCGCGTGGTCTCGGTCAGGGCGATTTCGGTCGGCAGACGATGAGATCGGCGCCGGCCGCCGCCATTATTTCGATATCCTCGGCGCTGAACACATAGGGCGCGGTGAGCATGTCGAGCGAGTGAGCGGTCGCGATCATGTCGACCTCCAGGCCATAGCCCATACCGGTCTATTCCAGATTGGCGCAAACACGCCGTCGATTAGGCCGACGATGAGGAAATTCTGCACACCAGCGAAGCCCATGGATTTAAGCTCGGTGAGGAGAACTTCCATCATCACAAAAGCATCGGTGCCGTTCACGCTGGCGATATTCCCGAGCAGGAAAGCCATGAAATCCATCTAGCCATCGGCAAAGGAACGCGTGACGGCAAGGGGCTTCGCGTCACCGTTCGCGTGACGACCGATCCGGATCCGCTCTATGACGGCTACAAGGATGCGGCGACGTCGATGAACGCCTTGATCGCCGCACAACTCATGCTGCGCGGCGAGACACGCCCCGGCGTTTGGGCGCCCGAGGAATTCTTCGACGTGGAAGATTATTTGCCGGAATCGCGCAAGCGCCGCTTCACGATTGCGGTGGAGGAAGCGGGGTCTTAGCGCGCCCGTTCGAGCGACTGGGACGTCGTCAATTCGAGCTGATTAACATTGGTTAATAATTGATTGAGGATAATGATATAGGTTCATTTCAGAATGGCGCGCATTGGTCAGAGTTTCCAACTTCCGCCAAATTTTTGAATATCGCGAAACATTCGACGATGCTAATTATCCTCCGTATAGGTCAATATATTGACCGATTCTCAGGCCGATTTCTGCCCGTCCAGGGATATGAGGAATTGGACACGCAGCGGCGCGCGCAAATGTTTGTTCTGGCGCATCAACTGTCGCCATTGATCGCGTTCGGGCTGGCGGGTCTGCTCTATGCCGCCGCGGGCGTGGCGTCGATCCCCCTACTTGCCCTGTCGCTTGGGTTCGCCAGCTTCTATGTCTATCCCTTCCTGTTGAAGAGGGTCCTGTCCTTTCACGTGGCTAGTTTTCTGTCTACCGGACAGTTAACCATACTGGTGCTCCTGTTCCTCTATTTTTACGGCGGACTTTCATCGTTCGCACTGCCCTGGATCGCCACCATTCCTATATTGGGCACATTGTATCTTGGCTTGCGTGGTGCCTACCCCAGCACGCTAATTGCCGCCATCGGGCTGTTGGCTCTCTTTGTTCTGCACTGGCTGGGCCGTGACTTCGACGATCCCATTCCGGCGGATTGGCGCGACACTGTGTTGATGGCGTCCATTGGTCTTTGCATCCTGTTCAACACCTGCGTCCTGTTTCTCCACACGAGTCTCTATCAAAGTGCGCAGCGGGCTTTGCGCGAGCGTGGTGCGCTGCTCACCCTTGCTCAGAAATTGGCCAATGTGGGGAACTGGGAATTCGACTATTCGACGCGCCGGCTGTTCTGGTCCCCGGAAATTTGTCGGATGTTCGGACCTGAAATGTCTCAATTCAATGGCACGCAAGAACAATTTCTTTCTTTCGTCCATTCCGACGACAAAGCATCGGTCGAAGAGCGTACGCAGGAGCTCGCGCTGGGCGGCGCCTACGGTTTTACTTTCCGTATTCTCAGGCCCGGCGGGGAGGAGCGCACCGTCAATTTGCAAGGTGAACTGATGCGCAATGCCGATGGAACGCCGAGGCGGGCGCAAGGCTTCATGCAGGATATCACTGAGCGCAAACAAACGGAGCTCGCGCTTCGTAAGGTCGAGGAACGCTTTCGTGGCATATTCGATCAAGCCGCGGTGGGGATCGGGTTGATGTCGCCGGGTGGACGTTTCCTCATGGTCAACCAGAAACTATGCAATCTAATGAATCGCAGCGAAGAGGAATTGCTGCAATTGCGCTTTGCTCAGTTTATCGATCCGGGGGATTTGGTCGCGGCGCTTCAGAACATAGCCAAATTGATTTCCGGCGAGGTCGAAACCTATTCGCAAATAATTTGTTACGCTCCCGAAGCGGGCAAGGTTATGTGGGGAAACTTGACGGTCTCTCTTATTCGCGAGGGCGGAAGCGACCGGTTCGCCTTGCTCGGAATCGTAGAGGACATCACGGAGCGGCGCCAGGCCGAAGAGCAACTTCTCCAGGCTCAGAAAATGGAGGCGGTGGGCCAACTTACGGGAGGCGTGGCGCATGATTTCAACAATCTGCTGAGCATCATTATCGGCAATCTTGACTTACTCGGCGAGGATATTCCGGGCAGCGGAAAACAGCGCGAATATTTGGCCAATGACCTTCATGGAGCGGAGCGCGCGGCGAGTCTAACGCACAGGCTTCTGGCCTTTTCAAGAACACAACCACTCACGCCCACGGTCATAGACGTGAATACTTTTTTGAAGGACATGGCCCATTTGATGTACCGATCGCTGGGAGAAGCAATAGAGGTCCATTTCGCGTTGGCGGAGGCGCTTCTCGGCGTGCGTGCGGATGCTAATCAACTTGAATCGGCGGTACTGAACTTGGCCATCAACGCGCGCGACGCCATGCCCGAGGGCGGCAAGCTCACCGTGGCATCGGCCACTGTCGAATTGGACAAAGTACAGGCCGCGCATGAGGAGGCCGAGCCCGGTAAATATGTCGAAATTTCTATAAGCGATACAGGGCAAGGTATCCCGAAGGCTTAATTGGAGCACGTGATCGAGCCTTTCTATACGACCAAAGAGGTCGGCCAAGGGAGTGGTCTTGGCCTGTCCATGGTGTTCGGCTTTATTAAGCAATCCGGCGGGCATTTAGAAATTGCCAGCCGCCTGGGTGAAGGCACACGCGTCACGCTCTATTTGCCCGCCGTCTCCGGCGTTGAGCCGGAGGCGAGCGATACGCGTGGCAGCGAGTTGCAGGAAGTGGCGCGCGGGAATGAACAGTTAATCCTAGTAGTAGAAGATGATCCCGATCTCCGTATTTTCACTGAGCGCACTCTTGAGGATTTGGGTTATGAGTTTCTCTCCGCCGCCGACGCGCATCGGGCGCTCGAATTGCTTGAGGAAAATCCACAAATTCAGCTGATGTTCTCCGATGTCGTATTGCCGGGCGGCATGAACGGGGTCGAGCTTTGGCGCGAGGCCGAACGCCGTCACGGCAACCTGAAAGTTCTCTTTACTTCCGGTTACATGGCGGATGCGTTGCCTCAATACGACTTGCTGAATGATGGAGTGATGGAGTTGTTGCCAAAGCCTTACCGGAAACCGGAATTGGCGCGCCGAATCGCGGCCTTGCTGGAACCCGACTGAAACGGACAGGGCGCGGGAATGGCCAAACATATCTATTGAAAACGAACCGACGAACCGTGATAGCCGGAATTAGAACGACAGATTCTTGAACTTCCGCGTGGTCTCGGTCAGGGCGATTTCGGTCGGCAGACGCTCCATGGAACTGGCGCCATAGAAGCCGTTGGCGTGCTTGCAGTTGCGCAAAATATATTCGGCGTCGCTGGGCTCGGCGATCGGGCCACCATGGCAGAGGATGATGGTGTCCTTGCGCACCGCCAGCGCGGCGGCGGCCCATTTATCGATCAAACCAACGCAATCGGCGAGGGATTTGGCGGTTTGCGCGCCGATGGCGCCGCTCGTGGTCAGGCCCATATGGCAGACGATGAGATCAGCGCCGGCCGCCGCCATTGCTTCGGCGTCCTCGGCGTTGAACACATAGGGCGTGGTGAGCATATCGAGCGAGTGGGCGGTCGCGATCATGTCGACCTCCAGGCCATAGCCCATACCGGTCTCTTCCAGATTGGCGCGGAACACGCCGTCGATCAGGCCGACGGTGGGGAAATTCTGCACCCCGGCGAAGCCCATGGCTTTGAGCTCGGTGAGGAAAGCCTCCATCATCACAAAAGGATCGGTGCCGTTCACGCCGGCGATCACCGGCGTATGCGAGACCACGGGCAGGACTTCGGCCGCCATCTCTTTGACGATGTCATTGGCGTTGCCATAGGCGAGCAGCCCGGCGAGCGAGCCGCGCCCGGCCATGCGATAGCGCCCGGAATTATAGATGGCGATGATATCGATGCCGCCGGCCTCTTCGCATTTGGCCGATAACCCAGTGCCGGCGCCGCCGCCGACAATCGGCTCGCGCGCTTTGACCATGGCGTGAAGTTTCTCCAGCAGCGCTGCGCGTTCGAATTTGGCCATGAGATTGATCTCCTGTTGTTTTTATTCAGCGATGTCGCGCCAGGCGTCGACCAACGCCGCGGCGAATTCCGCATCGTTGACATGGAACGGGCAACGCACAAGCTGGCGTGCCTCGGTGGCGATCACCGTCGTCTCCAGCGCCTCGAACAGGGCCGCATCCGCGGCCGGGTCGTGGAACGGCATGTCGGGCGCATCGATCAGTGAGACGCCTTTCTCGGGAATAAGAAATCGCACCGGTCCGGTGAAGGTGTTGAGCTTCTTACCGATCCATTTGCCGATGGTGCGGTTTTCTTCGACATTGGTGCGCATCAGGCTGACTTGCGGATTGTGGATGTAGATATTTCGCGCCTGGTATTTCTCAGGGATCGTTTCCTTGGCGCCGAAATTCACCATGTCGAGCGCGCCGCAGGAGCCGACATAGGGCAGACCCGCCGCTGCCAAGGCATCGAGGCGCGTCTCTCCGGCGTTGAACACGCCGCCCATCAGCAGGTCGCAAACTTCCGTGGTGGTGACGTCGATACAGCCGCGCACGAAGCCGTTCTCGGCGAGCTTTTCCATCGATTGCCCGCCGGTGCCGGTGGCGTGAAAGACGAGGCAATCATACTCCGCCTCTAGCAGCGCTCTCACCTGGTCGACGCAAACCGTGGTGACGCCGAACATGGAGAGGCCGATGGCCGGTTTTTCGGCGGGCACATGCGGAACCTGGTGTTGCATCATGCCGGCCAAGGCGTGTGCCGCGTTGCCGAGCACCGAGCGGGTGATGCTGTTGAGCCCGGCGACATCGGCCACCGAGTAAACCATGGCGATATCGTTGGGTCCGACATAGGGCGCGACATCGCCTGACGCCACGGTCGACACCAGAATTTTGGGCAGGCCCAGGGGCAGGGCACGCATCCCAGTGGCGACGAGGGCAGTATTGCCGCTGCCGCCAGCGCCGATCATGCCGCCGATATCACTGCGCGTGCGCACGAAAAGTACGAACGCGTCGGCCATGGCGCTCACCGCGCGGCCGCGGTCATCGCCGAGCAACACGGCTCCCGCACCTTTCAGATGGTGGGCCGCCACCTCTGCCGCCGGCACATCCACCGGGCCGCCATCGCCTTCGCCGGTACCGAGATCGACAAGGCAGGTCTCAAGCCCGGTGGCTTCGATCAGACCCTTGATATAGCGCAGTTCCGCGCCTTTTGTGTCGCAGGTCCCGGCGACATAGGCTTTGACCATAATCCGCTTCTCCGATGCATTCTGTGAGATATTGTTTAGCATGTTTAGCATGTTTGGCCGGAGCGTCGCGAGGAGAGCGCTATGACCGAGGGACAACGCATGGTGAGCGCGCGCGGCGGGCTACAGCTGCCGGCGCTCGGCCTGGGCACCTGGAAAATGGGCGAAAAGCGCGGGCAAAGAAAAGCCGAAGTGGCGGCACTGCAATATGGTCTCGATCTAGGCCTCGGGTTGATCGATACGGCGGAGATGTATGCCTCCGGCGGTGCCGAACAGGTAGTTGGCGAGGCTATCCGGGGGCGCCGGGACGAGGTCTATTTGGTGTCCAAAGTGCTGCCCAGCAACGCCTCACGCAAAGGCACGATCAAGGCCGCCGAGCGCAGCCTGAAGCATCTAAACTGCGATCATATTGATCTTTATCTGTTGCATTGGCCGGGCTCGCATCCGCTCACGGATAGTCTCGAAGCTTTCGAGCGGTTGGTTGAGGATGGCAAGATCGGGCGCTACGGTGTGAGTAATTTCGATGCCGATGAAATGACAGATGCCATGGCAGCGAGCGGCGGCGATGCGATTTGCCTCAACCAAATTCTTTACAATCCGGCGCAGCGCGCGATCGAAGCCGAGTTACTGCCATGGTGCACGGCGCGCGATGTCGCTCTGATGGCTTACTCGCCGCTCGACCAAGGCAGCATCTTGCAGGACTCGGTCCTGAAGCAAATCGCCGATGACCACGGTGTCACCACTGCCACGATTGCGGTGGCCTGGACGCTGCGATTTCCCAACATGGTATCGATCCCCAAGGCGACTGCGCCGGCGCATGTTGACGCCGTCGCTGCGGCCCGTAATGTAGTTCTGACGGACGATGATCTCGCCGCCATCGACCGCGCCTTCCCACCACCGGAGCCGGGCGCCCGTTTGGCTATTTATTGAAATCCGTGCGTGGCGGCGATCAGGCCGCCATCGACGACGAGATCGGCGGCGGTGACGTATTTGGCTTCGTCAGACGCGAGATAGAGCGCAGCGTAGGCGACGTCCCAACCCTCACCCATATGGCCCATGGGCACCTGCTTGTTGCGCTTTTCGATCAGCTCAGCCGCATTTCCGGCGCCATATTGTGCGGCCAGGCGTACCTCGACCAATGGCGTGTGCATCAGGCCGGGAGAGATTGAATTGCAACGGATACCAAGCGGCGCATATTTGACCGCCAGCGCGCGGCCGAACTGCACCAGGCCGGCTTTGGCGGCGGCATAGCCGACGTGATCATTGCCGATATGGCGCAGGCCGGCGATGGAGGAAATATTGACGATTGCGCCACCGCCCTGGCTTTCCATATAGGGCAGCGCGTATTTGCAGGCGAGAAAGGCCGAGGTGAGGTTGAAATCGAGCTGACCCTGCCAATCTTCCTGGCTGAGTTCCACCGGGCCGCCCGGCACCGAGCCGCCGACATTGTTGATCAGAATATCGATGCGCCCGAATTGGGCGACGCAGGCATCGATCATGGCTTTGACCTGGACGGCGTCGGTGACATCGCAATTATGGGTTTCGCAGATGCCACCTTCGGAGGTGATGATTCTTTGCGTTTCCGCCGCCGCTTCCGGCACCAGATCGATGGCAAAGATGCGCGCACCCTCGCGCGCGAAGGCAACCGCCGTGCTTTTGCCGTTGCCCCAGCCCGGGCCGACCGATCCGGCGCCGCTGATCAGCGCCACTTTATTTTCCAAACGCATGTGTCTGTCCGCCTCTTTCTTTTGTCGATATAAGGTGATCGGCCGGGATGGTTGTGCGGCCGCATGGGAATGACGCGCAGCGAATTTAACTTTCCCCATGGGCTGGCGCCAGTATCCTTTGGTAATACCTGATGCAAAGGCGCAGCGATTGCGAAATTTTCTGATCCCAGTGACAAGCGACATCGTACGGCTGGTGCTACTGAGCGCCCTGTGGCTCGCCATGGCCGGCACGCTCCAGGCGCAGGAAAAGACGCCGCCAAATTTCCATACCGCCTATGCCGCTTATGTCCAGGGCGATTATCAATCGGCGCATGATATGTGGCTTGCTCTTGCCAAGGGCGGCGATGCCGATGCCCAGTTCAACCTCGCCGCGCTCTATGACAATGGCTGGGGTGTCGAGCGCGATGTCGAGAAAGCGGCGCTCTGGTATGGGCGTGCGGCGGCGCGCAACATTGCGCCGGCAAAACTGGTCCTAGCGCATATGTTGCGGCGCGGAGAAATCGGCGCGCCGGATGGCGAGCAGGCGTTGCGGCACCTGCGTTCGGCGGCGCACCGGGGCTCTGCCCGTGCTCAATTCGAGCTGGGCGTCGCCTATGACCGCGGCGTCGGCGTCACACAGAATTATGCCACCGCCGCGATTTGGTATGAAAAGGCGGCGGCCCAGGGTTTAACGGAAGCGATTTTCAATCTCGCCACGTTGTTCGACGAAGGGCTCGGCGCACCCAAAGACCATACCGCCGCGTTAGCCTGGTACCGCCAAGCCGCGCGCGCGGGCAACGCCTTGGCCGAGAACAATATCGGCAATTTGCACGAGAAAGGCCTGGGCGTGCCGCAGGACTATGTGCGTGCGGTTGGGTGGTATGCCAGGGCGGCGGCGCGCGGATTGGCTATCGCGCAAAATAATCTCGCCACCATGTATCATCTCGGCCATGGCGTCGCGCGCGATTTCAAGGCCGCGGCGCGCTGGTACAGAATGGCAGCCGAGCAGGGCGACCAATCGGCGCAAAACAATCTCGGGCTGTTGCTGGCCAACGGCTTAGGCGTAGGGCGCGATCTGGTCGCTGCGACCAAATGGTTTCTCGTCGCTGCCAGTGGCCCGGACAAGGAATTGGCGATACGCTCCAGTACCCATAGCCGAAAGCTTGTGGCTGAACTCGTCGGCGATGAATTGGCGGCTGTGCAAGACGCAGTCGATCAAAACAGCGCGGCGGCAGCCCTCAACGCTGAGAGCGATTCTGCGCGGTTTGTCCCCGTACCGATCACAACCGCAGCGCTTGGCCACCAGACCGTGACGGTCCAGCGATTGCTTGCGGCGCTTGGCTATTACCAGGGTGCGATCGACGGCTTGATCGGTCCGGTCACTCTGGAGGCCTTGCAAGTTGCCCGAAAGCGAGAGGGCCTCGAAGTACCGGCGAAAATTTCCGTCGAAGTAATCGACGCGCTCACCGATATCCAGGGCCGCCGGTCAACGCAATAGCGCACGGCAGAAATGCCGGTTAGGTCAGCTCCAGCGGCGCCTGCGGAACGTCTTGCCAAAACTCCGGATCGTGGCCGTAAAATATCCGCGCGCCGGCGGTTTGCAGGCGACGCAGCATTTTCAAGGATTCCATCATTTGCTCTTTATCGTAAACGATATTCGGCAAATGCAGATTCTCGAGGGTTTTGCGGAAATAGCAGGCGTCGGCGGCGAGGATGATGTCGCCGGACGCGAGCTTGACCTTGAGCGATTGATGGCCCGGCGTGTGGCCGTGGGTGGGCACCGTCACCACGGTGCCGTCACCGAACAGGTCATACTCACCGTCGATTTGTTGGACTTGGTGGCCGTGGTTGTAGTCTTCCGGATTGAAGATATTTTCCTCAATCAGCTCCGGCACTTTCCCGGCTTCCCACTCCTTTTTTTGGATAATGATGGTGGCGTTGGGGACCAGGGCGTTGCCGCCGGTATGGTCCCAATGGAGATGGGAATTAACAATATAGTCGATTGAGTCAGCGGCGACATCGAGCGTCTCAAGGCGCGCTTTGATCTCTTCGCCGGGGCGGAATTCGACCTCGAACAAATCCGCCAGTGTGTCGCCGGCGCGGCCCCGCATATCGGTCTGAATATCGGGATGAAGACCGCTATCGAACAACACCCGCCCTTTGGGATGATCGATCAGATAGGCGGGTACGGGAAAGCGGATTCTGCCCGGCACGTCGGCCATCATTAGATCGAAGGCGCCGCTGATCCAGCCGCATGTCATGGCATAAACTTTTACTGTCATATCGCTGCCCCTCTTGCGTTTCGGTTTACCAATACGTCATCGAATCTTTGAACAGTTGATTGAGATCGGCGCATGAAATTTTACGTGGCGCGATATCGAGCAGGCGCTTTTGCGACAGCGTGCGGTCGGTCAGCGCTTCGACATCGGCCTCGCCATAGCCAAGCGCGGAGAGGCCGTTGGGCAGCCCTGTCGCGCGCATCAACCGGATCACCTGCTCGGCCAATACTTCACCCGCCCGGGCGTCCGGGATATTGCGGATATCTGCACCCATTGCTTCGGCCGCGCGCAAATGGCGCCCGGCAGCAGATGGGCCGATCAGGCGGAATACCGCCGGCGCGTTGACGATCACCGAGATACCGTGCGGCACCATGGCATGGTCGTCCGGCCATCCCTCGGGATGATAGTCGCGCACCAGCCCGGCGACCGCATAGGACATCGCGTGCGGCACATGACAGCCGGAATTGCCGAAGCCGATACCGGCCAACATGCCGGCAAACATCAATGGCTCGCGCGCCGATACATCGTCCGGCTCCTTCATGGCGCGCTCGATATTTGCGCCGATCAGCCGGATGGCCTCACTGCAGGCTATATCGCTGTACGGATTGGCACCCTGGAGCATGGGTCGGAGTTCGGGCTTCTCGGGTACTGGGCGCTCTGTATAGGGCCTCGCGGTGAGTGATTCGATGGCGTGGCTGAACACGTCGAAAGCATTGGCCGCCACCACCAGCGGCGGCATTGTGGTCAATGCAGCGGGATCGAGAATGCCGAGCGTCGGGCGCAGTTCGCGATGGGCAATGCCGGTCTTCATCTCCATTTCCAAAATGTCGAAGATAGCCATGCCGGTGCATTCACTGGCGGTGCCGAACGTGGTGGGGCAGGCAATGTGCGGTTTCAGCGGGCCCGGAACGGGTTGAGCCTCGCCGACTGGAAGGTTCACATAGGTGAGCAGGTCCGCCGGATAGGTGGCGTAGAGATTGCTCGCCTTGGCGGTGTCCATGACTGAGCCGCCGCCGACCGAGACGAACCCGTCGAACCCACCTTCGCGGGCAAACTGCGCGCCGGCGAGGAAGGACCGGTCGGTCGGCTCCACTTCGACAGCGTCATAGACTTCGACGTCCAATCCGGCGTCCCGAAGCGCACGCGCGGCAACAGCGACATGTTCGAGTTTGGCGACGCGCGGATCGGTATAAAGCGCCACCCGCGTCATGCCGAGCGCCTTGGCGTCGTGGCCCACTTCGCCGATCGCGCCGACGCCGAACTTTAGTTTTGTTGCTTCGATGGTATAGGCGTATTCACCGCCGTCGCGGCGGGTGAAATGTGTCTCAGTGGTCATGTTTGTCTTTCGGTTTTTTTGAGTTCACGACAATGTCCGTCGCGGCACGGAGTGCGTCAAGAACGACAATCTGCCGCGCCGTCTATTGCGGGCGCTTGCGACACAAGGTCACGCCGTCTCCGATCGGCACCATGGAAACGCTCACCCTCTGGTCCGCTTTGATCTTGGCGTTGAGGGCGTCGATCACCGGCGTGTCTTCGCTCCATTTGTCAGGCGTTGCGACGCGGCCGAGATGGAACATATTATCCAGCGCCAAGAGGCCGCCGGGGCGCAACAAATTGAGGCAGGCTTCGTAATAGCCGTCATAGCCTGATTTGTCGGCATCGATGAATGCGAAATCGTAACTGCCCGACTGGCCTTCCGCCAGCAGATCCGCCAGCGACGCGCGGGCATCTCCGAGACGCAGCTCTATATTTTCCGCCAACCCCGCTTCCTGCCAGTAACGCTGCGCGGTCGCGGTATAGGTTTCGTTGCTGTCGAGCGCCGTGACATGCCCGCCGGAGCCCATGGCGAGCGCCACGCTGAGCGAGCTGTAGCCGGTAAAGACGCCGATTTCGAGATAGCGTTTGGCGCCGATCAGTTCCGCCAAGATCGCCATGAAAGCGCCTTGCTCCGGCGTGATCTGCATGATCGCCCATTCATGGCTTTGCGTTTCCTCACGCAAGCGCTTGAGGACGTCGTCCTCGCGAAATCCGTGCGCCAGCACATAATCATGCAGCGCCGAGGTCAGTTCCGTCGGTCTGTTCGCCATGTTCGCTCTGCCGGCTGGATTCGCTAGCCCTTATTGTGCACGAGAAATGCCTTCTCCGTGCCGTATGCGCGCTCCGCTGCGTGTGAAATGGTCTGCAGAAACGGCGTGGCCCCTGCTTGCACAACCCAATAGGCATGATTGCCGTCCAGCAGGAAGATTATAGAGCGGTGTGGCGGAATCGGCCGCGGCCGCAATCACCGTGCCCAGCATTTGATGACCGAGAGCGCCGTCGGACAGGCCGCGCGGGTCGCCGAGCGCGGCAAGGCGCCAGACCGAACGCCGCATCGTCACCAACGCATCTCCGGGTTCAAGTTTGGCGACCTGCAAATTAGCGTTCTCCGCTGCCGTGGCAGCCGGGTCGATCGCTTTCCAGCCTTCGTCGGTCATAAACGGGTGTTCCGCCGTGACGAACAGCGGACCGCCGTCAAAGCCGTACAGCTTGCGATTGCCGAGCGTCACCCGCTCGACATCGATCACGACGTTATGGGCGCCGTCCCGGCCGAGCACTATCTCTCCCACGCGGATGTCCTGAATGGCCTTCAACTGACCGTCCGCCATCACCACTAGGGTTTTCGAGGTGAAGCAACTGCCGCTGCCGCCACCACCACTGCCGCCACCACCGCCGCCGCGAACACTGCCCGACGTCGTGCCGGCGCTGTCGGATACGCTTGCCGGTGGCGTGGTCTGACCGGATGGTGAGACGCTGACGCTTCCGGTGGCTGAGGCAACCGACGCCGTCTCTCCGGTACTAACCGATTGCGCGGCACCGCCGCCACGCGGCGAGATAGACACCTGACCGGAGAAAACCGAGACATCCGTGGCCCCGTTTTCGGCTACCGAAACGGAGAAATCCGTGCCGCGGATGCCGATCGTGGCGACCGGCGTAAGGGCTTGAAAATTTTCATGCGGCACATTTACGGTGACAAATTGAAACAACCCGATGCCGATTTCGGCGACCAATTCGCCGGTGCCCTGATCGGGATCGTAGATGAAGGAATCCAGGGTCATTTGGCTCGACGCTCCGAGCCATAGATCCGTATCGTCCAAAAACCTTATCAGTGCGCCGGTTTTCTTGACCGTCTCGATCAATTCATCGGCGTAGACGTAATCATGTTTATACAAGCGTTCGGAATCGCCGCCCGCAACGGTGCCGTAAAGCACGATCCGGATTTCTTCAACGCTGCCAATTTCGACATTCTCAGCGCGCGCATGCAAGCTTGTTAGTAACCCTAAGCTTAAAACAAGCGCGACCGCCAACGATCGTAATATGGTCATGTCTCAATCCCTCATCTGTGAACATATTGAGGAAACATTAGTGTGGAAATCGCACCGTACCCGGCATTTTCCTTAATCGTCGGTTTCGGCCGGCGCTTCCGATTCCGGGTCGTTCAAAATCAGTTTTAGCGTCCTGACCGTGCCCGGAAAATCTTCGTTTTGGTCTGTCTCTTCCAGCGGGTCGGTCATAGATTCGATGGCGTTCGATAACTGGACGAGCTTCTGTTTTTCGCGGTTTATGCGGTGATTCAAGGTATCGCATTTGCGTGCGATTTTTGGGTCCGCGTCGCGCAACGGCTCAATCCGTTGTAGGGAACGTTCGAGGCTGACCAGATTCGCGTGGTGCCGGCGCAACGCATTCGCCGGTTCCGCCTCATTGCCCAATGAGACGATGACGCGGTATTTGGTGCCCGTCGAATGCTCAATTTCTTCGACGATTTCGTAGCAGGCCTGCCCGCCTATCCGCTTTTCTCGCACATGCATGGCCATATCTAACCAGAATACGGTGGGTCCGACAAAGGATTACCGAGCATTCGTGCCACCCAACCCCAACCGGTTTGCGCGCCTAACTGAGAAATAACCGATAGGCCGGATTGTCAGTCTCTTTGCGGTAGCTGTAGCCGAGCGCATCAAGGAAAGATTGGAATTCGCCGCGCTTGCGCTTCGGCACCTGCATGCCACAGAGCACGCGGCCATAGGCTGCGCCGTGATTGCGGTAATGAAACAGGCTAATGTTCCAATCCGCTTTCATGCGGTTGAGGAAATTCAGCAGGGCGCCGGGGCGTTCGGGAAATTCAAATTGGTACAGCAGTTCGTCGGCGATCTCGGCCGTGTGGCCGCCAACCATGTAGCGCACATGTAGCTTGGCGGCGTCATTGTCGCTCAGATCAACCACCGCATACCCCTTTCGTCTGAGGTCTCCAAACAGTTTCTGGCGTTCCGCCGCGCCGCCGGTCTCGACGCCGACGAAAATACGCGCCGCCTGATTATCGCCGTAGCGGTAGTTGAATTCGGTCACTTGACGCTTGCCAAGCGCGCGGCAGAAGGCGCGGAAGCTGCCCGGGCGCTCCGGGATGGTGACCGCGAATACGACCTCGCGCCGCTCGCCCAACTCGGCGCGCTCCGCGACATGGCGGAGGCGGTCGAAATTTACATTGGCGCCGCTGTCGATGGCGATCAGCGCCTTGTTCCGGATGCCTTCACGCTGGACGTAATTTTTGAGCCCGGCGACGGCGAGCGCGCCGGCCGGCTCGGCGATCGAGCGGGTGTCGTCATAGATGTCTTTGATCGCGGCGCAGATCTCATCGACGCTCGCCAACACCACTTCGTCCACCAGTTTGCGCGCCAGGCAGAACGGCTCCTTGCCGACCTGGCGCACTGCTACCCCATCGGCGAATATGCCGACATGGTCGAGGCGCGCGCGCCGGCCGCGTCGCAAGGCGAGACTCAGCGACGCGACGTCCTC
>Ga0115002_10001655_pt1 | contig 30330 bp, 21 predicted proteins | sample ArcticOcean_MG_C_8_FD_89576 | JGI IMG/M metagenome (GOLD analysis project Ga0115002, IMG submission 89576) | Marine microbial communities from western Arctic Ocean - ArcticOcean_MG_CB11_86 | ecosystem: Environmental > Aquatic > Marine > Oceanic | place: Arctic Ocean: Canada Basin | collected... | reverse complement strand
CGGGAACATCCAGAAATTCTTGCGGTACGGCGCGGTCGGGTGCAGCGGCACGGGTAACGCCGAGGTCGGCGCGTATCGCGCGACGAGCTAGCGAGTCCTCAGGCCTAGGCGGACCGTGTGGGTCTCGAATTCCAGATTCTCTCGTTAAATCGAGGACGGGGACAACATTGCGTGGCGCCTGAGTTCTGACCTACGCTGGCGCGCGCATGAAGGACCTCCTGCTCGCCCTACTGCACTTGGCCGTCACAACCGCGAAGCTGTGTGGCCCCGGTGGCGGGCGAGCCGTGACCGCTGAGAATCTCCTGCTCAAGCAGCAGCTGATCGTGCTGCGCCGCGCGCGACAGCGTGCCCCGAACTTCAGCGTGGGCGATCGGCTCCGCTGCGGATTCGGGTCGCCCTTTCTGAGTCCCGGACGGATCCGCAAGGTCGCCATTGGGGTCCGCCCGTCCACATTGCTGGCCTTCCATCAGGCGCTGGCACGCCGCAAGTACCGCCGCTTGTTGTCGTCGGGCCCGCGCCCGAAGAAGCCGGGCCCAAAGGGACCGAGCGAGGCGCTCATCCGAGCGATCGTCGAGCTCAAATCGCGCAATCCTCGATTCGGGTGCCCGCGGATTGCGCGGGTCATCTCGCAGACGTTCAGGATCGACATCGACAAGAATGTCGTCCATCGCGTCTTGTCGAAGCACTACCGTCCAGCCCCGGGCGGAACCGGGCCCTCGTGGTTGTCGTTCATCGGACACACGACAGATAGCCTCTGGAGCGTCGACCTGTTTCGCTGCGAGTCCATCGTGCTCCAGAGCTACTGGGTGCTCGTGGTCATGGACCAATTCACGCGTCGCCTCGTCGGAGTCGGCGTGCACCGTGGTCCGGACAATGGCGCCGACCTCTGCCGCATGTTCAACGCCGCCATACATGGGCGGGGTGCGCCGCGACATCTCAGTACCGACCACGATCCACTGTTCGATGCGCACCGTTGGAGAGCGAACCTTCGGATTCTGGAGATCGACGAAATCAAGACGGTGCCCCATGTGCCCCGGTCACACCCCTTCGTGGAGCGCCTGATTGGGACGATGCGGCGAGAGTTTCTGGACCATGAGTTGTTCTGGAATGCTCGCGATCTTGAACGGAAGCTCGCCGACTTCCAGGCCTACTACACCGGGGCACGCAGCCACGCGCCGTTGGCGGGCCACACGCTGGTGCACAATCCTTCAGCTGCGACGAGATAGCTGGCCTGGCTGGCGAGGGGCGCTCGACGGGCCAGCGTCGCATAATGGGGACTCGCGTTAACTTCCGACCCCACTACTGTCGGCTATCGTCAGGAGGGCCCATGTTTGTCCCAGAAACGTTTGCCGTCGCTATGGTGATGATGATCACCAGCACCGTGTGTTGGGGTTCGTGGGCGAACACGTCCAAACTCACCAAGGACTACCGATTCGAGCTGTTCTACTGGGACTTTGCGATCGGTATCTTTCTCGCCTCCCTGATCCTTGCCTTCACGATGGGCTCGACCGGAGGCGAGGGCGAGGGTTTTCTGGCCAATGTGGCGGCCGCCGACCGGGGCAACATCGTCTCGGCCTTGATCGGCGGGTTCATCTTCAACATCGCCAATCTACTTCTTGTCGCGGGCATCGACCTTGCCGGCCTGGCAGTGGCTTTCCCGGTTGCGATTGGGATCGCTCTGGTCGTCGGAGTCGTCATGAGCTACGCCATCCAGCCGGTTGGCGATCCGATGCTCCTTGGCCTCGGCGTGGCCCTGGCGATCATCGCGGTGATCCTGATCGGCAAGGCGTACGGCCGCCTCGCAACCGATGGTGGGTCGGTCTCCCGCAAGAGCCTGTTGATCTGTGTGATCTCGGGGGTCCTGATGGGCTCGTTCGCTCCGTTCGTGACCAGGGCACTCACCGCAGGACATCCCTTGAGTCCTTACAGCATCGCCGTGTTCTTCACCATTGGCGCATCTCTCTGCTGCTTTGTGGTCAACGTCTATTTCATGAAGAAGCCCCTGGTCGGGACACCGGTCAATTTTTCGGGCTTCTTCTCGGCCGGCGCCAGAAACCATGCACTCGGAGTTCTGGGTGGCTTCATCTGGGGTACCGGCACGGTGTTCAACTTCGTCGCGGCGAGCCTCGTCGGCGTGGCGATCTCGTATGCCATCGGTCAGGCAGCCCCGCTGGTGGCGACGGCTTGGGGGGTCTTCGTATGGCATGAGTTCAAGGGCGCGGACAAGAAGGCGAAGCAATACCTCACGTTGATGGTCATCTGCTACATTCTCGCGCTGGTCGCCATCGCGAGCGCCTACGACGCGGGCTAGAAGCATCCCCAAGCCCATCCATAACGAACCAGGAGCAGAGGTTGGATATGGCAAAGACTTCTCATGTCGCCGTCGTCGGTAGCGCCAACATCGACCTCACGACGTACAACGACCGCTGGCCCCGCGGCGGCGAGACCATCTTCGGCGAGAGCTTCGGCATCGGCTTCGGCGGCAAGGGCGCCAACCAGGCTGTGGCGGCCAAGCTCTGCGGCGCCGACGTTTCGATGGTCGCCTGCGTCGGCAACGATCTGTTCGGACCCTCGACGGTCGAGAACTTCGAAGCCCAGGGCATCAACGCCGACCACGTCCAGATCGTCGAAGGAATCTCCAGCGGCGTAGCACCGATTTTCGTGGACACGGCCTCGGGTCAAAACCGAATCCTGGTGGTTCCGGGAGCCAACAACAAGGTGCTCCCGGCAACCGTTGACAAGGCCGCGGAGCTGCTCAAGACAGCCGACTGCATCGTCCTTCAGTTCGAGATTCCGCTCGAGACCGTCTACTACGCGATTCGCTTTGCCCACGAGAACGGCATCCGCTGCATTCTCAACCCGGCGCCGGGCCAGGCGGTCGATATGGAGCAGGTCGCAGACCTCGACTACTTCGTGCCCAACGAGACCGAGGCCGAAGCGGTCACTGGCGTTGAGATCAAGAGCGTCGACGACGCCAAGCGCTGCGCCGAGAAGCTCCTCGGAGCCGGCATCAAGCGCGTCATCATCACCCTCGGTTCGATGGGCTCTCTTCTCGCGGGCGCGGAAGGCATGGATCACGTTCCGGCCTTCGAAGTGAACGCGGTCGACACCACCGGAGCGGGTGACGCTTTCATCGGCAGCTTTTCGGTCTTCCTTGGCGAGGGCCTGGATGAAATGGAGGCCGTGAGACGGGCGAATCTCTACGCCGGCCTCTCGACGACTGGCGTGGGCACCCAGAAGTCGTTCCTGAATCGAGCCGCTTTCGACGCTGCCTGGGCCGAACGGATGTGAATTACGGCCGCGCCGGAGGCGAGCCGCTGACTCAGAGTCTTATAGCCGCGGTCGAAAGTTAATCGAACGCGGCGGCCCGACGCATAACAGGTCTTCTGTTAACTTTCGACCGCGCTAATGTTTCCTATCGTCCAAGCGTCAGCGACTGGAACCGGGCCGTCTCGTGACCGACAAGCTGGGAAGCTATCGGGCGGCGCATCGGGATATCATGCGCTCGGTCACCCACGATACGAATCGATACGCCAACAATCGTGTCGAAGGATCTCACCAACTCGACGACAACGGGAGCGCCAGATGCGAGGCTTCAAGTCACGTGACCAGGCTCAGCGTTTCTTGCACGTGCACGGCGTCATTCAGAATCTGTCTCGCGTGGGGAGACACCACCTACGAGCGGTTCATCATCGCAAGTTGCGGGCGCGAGCTCTCACCATCTGGACGGCGGTGACAGCAGGCTAATCTCTGGTCAACCCGCCCTCAATCTGGCCCGAGTCATTACGTTGACAGTGCCTCGCAGAGCCACCTGCCATCACCCGTCCGCGCGACCACCCGCTCCTATTCGCGTGCGGCCGCAGGCTGGGACTCCGCCTCCTGTTCCATTTGCGGGAACACCATCGACATCAGCCAGAGCAGCGTCCCCACGATCAGCACGAGCATCCCCCACCGCATGGTGGCGGCGAGCAGACTCAGATCGAAGGCCGGCATCGCGAACTGGATGTTGTAGAGCATCAGCTGACTGCCGCGCTCGCTTATCCAGTGCCACGCCAGATGTGCTACGAACGCCGAGAGGAGGATCGTGCCTGCCCGCTCGGCCACAGCGACCCGGAACAGCAGCGACAGCGTCGGCACGAGCAGCGCGATCACCAGCACCTGACCGAGCTCGACCCCGACGTTGAACGCCAGGAGTGAGGTCAGCATGTGCCCTCCGGCGAATTGCAGCGTCTCGCGCAGCGCGAACGAGAACCCAAAGCCGTGCACCAGACCGAATCCGAACGTCACGAGCCAGCGTCGCTTTGGCCTGGCGCCAAGGGCGTTCTCGACCGCCATGTACAAAATCGACATGGCGATTAGCGTTTCGATGAGAGGCGGGAACCACAGCGCACGGGGCGCGAAACCGAAGGCCGACGCTATGAGCGTCACCGAGTGCGCAACGGTGAACGAGGTGACGATGGCGAGCAGTGGACGGATGCGGCGAAACGGAATGACCAGACAGGCCAGGAACAGCAGGTGGTCGATGCCATCGAGGATGTGCTCGAAGCCGAGCACCACGAACCGCAGGGCCGCCTGATGCCAGCGTGGATCGAGGCGGACCAGACCCGGGTTGCCCCGGTACTCGAACGCCCGCTCGGCGCCATCCGCCAGCACGAAACGCAGCACCGTCCGGGTGCGGAGCCCGAGGCGCGCGAGCGTCGGGTTGACCGAGAAATCCGACCGGTCCGACCGGATGGGATACTCGAACAAGGCGTCGAGCATCGCTTGCTGCCAAAAAATCTCGGTGTCGTCGGGAAGCCTGGGGCCCAGCATATGCGCCAGGGCTGCGTCATAGGTGGTGAACGACCGGTCGGATGGAATCGAGGCCCGAACCGCCACGAGTTCCTGGCCTTCCAGCCGCACGTCATCCTCGTACACCTGGAGGTCGTTGGCCACCCAGACCAACGCCGCGTGGCGGAGTGCCGAGTCGGCTTCTGGAATGTCCAGGTATCCCGGTCCTCGCTGCGGGAATTCGACATCTTGCATGGACGCAACCGGCACGCGCACGATGACTTGCACCCTGTTGCCTTCCGGCTTCACCAGGATCTGAATGAGGACGTCGGTCGGAATCTCGTGGGCACGGGACTTGGCAGGCGAAAAGACGACGAACGCCAGTGCGAGACATCCCACCACGCTAGGCAGGCCACGACGGATCGAACAATAGTGGTGGCCGCTAAAACATCGACGCATCTGTCTTGGTCGCGAGTATACTTTCGACCTTCGGCGGGCCCAAGAGGGTCATCACGTTGCGGACTCGTCGTGGTGCGCCAGCTTCGGCTTCGTCACGCTCCAAAGAAACTGCCCTCTCGCAGACACAGTTTCTTACTTGATGGGACGCTATGGCGGCGTCGCGTGGGCCGCGAATAATGACGGGGGAGTCGGATGAATCGGAAACGCAACCTTCTGATTGGATTGTCGCTGCTCGCTGTGATCGTCGCCTGCGGCGTCGGTCAAAACGTCGTCGAGGACGCGGCCAACGGTAGCGAATCCGTCGCCATGGACGCCGAGGGGATGGTCCCCATGTTCGAGGTCGACCCCCTCTGGCCGAAGAACCTACCGGACCACTGGCTGATGGGTCCGACGATCGGTGTCGACGTCGACTCGACCGACACGATCTGGATTGTCCACCGGAATACGCCCGATCAGTTCGTCGCCACCACCGAGATCGGCCTGGCGCAGGATCCACCGCTGAGCGAATGCTGCCAACCCGGCCCCCCGGTGCTGGCGTTTGATCCGGAGGGCAATCTCGTCCGGAGCTGGGGCGGGCCGGGCACAGAGAGCGGCGACTACGTGTGGCCAGAGTCCAACCACGGGATCACGATCGACCACATGGACAATGTGTGGATTGGCGGCAACGGCCCGGGCGACTCCCACGTACTGAAGTTCACCAAGGGCGGCCAGTTCCTCATGCAGATCGGCACGCCAGGCGCCCGCCAGGCCGGAACGCAGGACGGCCGGCCGGTGTACACACGGGACAGCAACTCCATGGACAGCTTCGGTCGCGTGGCCAAGATCGGGATCGACCCGGGCGCCAACGAGGCCTACCTTGCCGACGGGTACCTCAATCGGCGGGTCGCCGTGGTCGATGTCAACACCGGCGCGATGAAGCGCTACTGGGGCGCGTATGGCAGCAGGCCAGACGATGAACTCGACCTGGGTCGGTACACTGCCGACAGCGAGCCGGCGCAGCAGTTCCGCGGACCGGTCCACTGCTCGGAGATCGCCAACGACGGTCTCGTCTATGTGTGTGACCGGCAGGGAAATCGGATTCAAATTTTCCAGAAGGACGGAACGTTCGTCAGCGAGCACATCGTCGCCTCCCGCACGTTGTCGCAGGGATCAACCTGGGACATCGACTTCTCGCACGATCCGGAACAGCGGTTCCTCTACCTGGCCGACGGCCAGAACATGAAGGTCTACATCGTCGAGCGGCGCACGATGGAAGTGCTGACGGCCTTCGGCGACGGTGGACGGCAGCCCGGTATGTTCTTCGCGGTGCACGGCATCGCGGTGGACAGCCAAGGCAACCTCTACACGACCGAGACCTATGAGGGCTCACGCGTGCAGAAGTTCATCTACAAGGGTATGGGGCCAGTTCCATCGGGTGCCGAGGGCGAGAGGAGCCAAGGCGTCCTCTGGCCGGCGCGGTAGGGTCAGGGCGTCGTCAAGTTGAGGCCATAACTGGCAGAGCAGGCACCAACGCCGGGGATCGTTGCCGGCTAGTTCCGAATCATGCACCAACGCCGTTCGTCGACCTGGCCGGCGGACCTGGACGCGGACGGTCGGGGGTGGTCCGACGGCCGACCGGCTCCATGCCTACCTCCGCGGGCTCTAGGGGTAGTGGCCGAACTGCCGTCGCTGACCGGGATTCCACTCCGGACGCGACGGAATCATGCTGTCGCGGTGCGGCATGCGGACCTTCGGGAGCGTCGTCTCGTCGAGCACGTCGGCTTCGCCGACGATCTTGTTCAAATACAGCACGTAGGCGGTCACTGCGTAGGCCTCGTCCGGAGTGAGCGTGCCCGGCTGCGTCCACGGCATGGCGCGGTTGATGAAGTCCCACACGGTGGTCGCGTAGGGGACGAGGCTCTCCTCGAGCTCCACGGGCTTGGAATTGCCGAGCGGTACGAGTCCGCGATGGAGCGGCGTGCCGGTGCCGCTCGGCCCGTGGCACGCGAGGCACTTCTGCTTGTAGACCGCCGCGCCCTCTTTCGCGCTGCCGCGTCCGGCCGGAAGGCCGGTGCCGTCCGGCGCGGCCGAGGGGAAGACGGCTGTGAACTCGTCGGGCGTCGGCGTGCGCCCGAAGCCGAACGTCGGGTCCTGCGCCAGCGCCGGGACGCAGGCGGCGATCGCGATCAACCCGGCGAGCGGGAGGTTACGCAATCGCATTGGTGACGCTCCCATCGCTGGCAATCCGCCACGGCTGGATGCCGTTGAAGTGATCGGCCTGATAGAAGTAGTCGACGTCCACCCTGAAGAGCTCCGCGGCTTCCTCGATGGTCGGCTGCACCTCGCCGCGCTCGTCGGTGCAGCGCGCCTGAATGACGCACTCCTCGCCGTTCCACGTCCAGGGTAAGCGGAACCGAGTGTGCGCGTGTCGCAGTACCGGCTGCTGGAGCTGCGCCTCCCGATACGTCTGGCCGCCGTCGAGCGACACGTCGACCCGGCGCACCAGGCCGCCGCCGGACCACGCCAGCCCGGTAATCTCGTGGAACCCCGGTCCGGGCAGCCTTTGTCCGCCGGACGGCCGCGTGATGACCGCCTTCGGCCCGAGCTCGAACCGGTACCACATTCCCTTGCCATCGGCCGCGGTGTCGGCGTTGTTGCCGGCCTCGTGCCACGTCGCATACGGCTTGTCGACGACGTGAATGCGGTTCAGCCACTTCACGGCGCGAATCGACTCCCAGCCCGGGACGATAAGCCGCAGCGGAAACCCCTGATGCGGGCGCACCGGCTCGCCGTTCTGCGCGTAGGCGACCAGCGCGTCCTCCAGCCCCTTTGCCAGCGGAATGCTCATCGTGTACTTGTTGTTCTCGCCCCCCTCGGCCACGATCCAGCTCGCGTCCGACTGGACGCCGCACTCCTTGAGCAGGACCGAGAGCAGCACGCCCGTCCATTCGCTGCAGCTCGTGCGCCCGTGGATGAGCTGCACCGACTCGCGGTTCGGACCGCGCAGCGGCCGGCTGTTGGCGTTGCACTCCAGGAAGAGGATGCGCGACACGGACGGGAAGCGTTTGATCTCGTCCACTGTGAAGGTGAGCGGGCGGTCCACCATGCCGTGCACCATCAGCCGATGCGTCTGCGGAACGACGTCGGGGATGCCGTTGGTGTGGTCCATCAGGAAATGGAGGCCGGACGGCGTGATGATCCCGTCGAGATCCTGCAGCGGCGTCATCAGGGCCGTGTCCCTAATCGCGGTCGGGTGTTGCGACGTCCGGCGGACCACGTTATCGGCGAACGTGGAGGGCTGGCCGTAGGCGAGCAGGCCCTGCGGCTCGTATCGGGTCAACGACGATCCGTCGCTGTGGGGGGCGGCGGGTGCGGCGGTCTGGCCGCGCACCGACCGGACAGCGCCTATTACAAGTCCGGCCAGTGCGCCGCTGCTTGTCAGAAAACGTCGACGACCGGAACCGGAATGCGAATCCATAGCGCTTCTCCTTCCGAAGTTACCCGCGTGCGGGCCATCCTAGCAGCCGGCTGGCCCGCAATCAACCACCGTATCCCTCCGTGGTCTTTGCCTTTCTCCTTCTCTTTGAACCGATGCCGGACGAATCGCTCGCGCCATCTCCCGACGGTCCTCGGCGTGACCCCGAACCGAGCTATCTCCACGGACATTCTGGATTTTTGCGCGCGAAGTCCTCAACCGACGCCGGTTCCCCAGTCGGGCTGAGGCCCGGATGGCGATCTTCCAGTGGCTTGAAGGTTGGTACAATCCGCATCGTTGCCACTCGGCTCTGGGCTACCTCTCGCCCATCAACTACGAGAGGAGGCAACTACAGGCGACCGCGTGATCCCAAGTCCGTACCCGGCTACGAAAGCGGGTCAGGCCCAGAGGCACTACCGGGCGCACCCTGCATTGGCGATGTTGCTCCCTCTCACGGCATCGTCTACGCTACCCTGACCGCACGAACGGTGCCTGGCACCTGTCCGGTGACACACAACTTTTCAAGGGAGGCTCTATGATGCGCCGTGTCGCTCAAGTGAATGGCGTCTTTGGGATCGCTACCGTTTTCGCCCTGGCGGCGTGCGTATGGCTCACGCCTCGCGGGGCCTACGCGCAATCGGATCCCGTGGACTATCCGTACCAAGGCGTGGATGACTGGGCACAACTGCCTGATGGGCGGACGTGGGGTGCGCCGGCCGCAGTCGAGATGGACCCCGACCAAAGCAGCGTTTGGGTGTTCGAACGATGCGGTGCCAATAGCTGTGCCGATTCGGACCTTCCAGCCATTCTGAAGTTCGACTCCTCCGGGACACTGGTCCAAAGCTTCGGTGCCGGGATGTTCATCTTCCCGCACGGTCTCCACGTCGACCACGATGGGAACGTGTACGTGACTGACGGCCGCGGCGAAGACGGAAGAGGTCATCAGGTCTTCAAGTTCAACCCCGCTGGCGAGCTGGTGTTGACCCTTGGCCAACCCGGGATTGCCGACGAAGGCCCCAACACGTTCAATCGGCCGTCCGATGTCGCGGTCGCGCCGAACGGTGACATCTTCGTGGCCGACGGACACAACCCACTGGAAACGAACATGCGGATCGTGAAGTTTTCGAAGGATGGCGCCTTCATCAAAGAATGGGGAAAGAAAGGGACAGCTCCCGGTGAGCTAAACGATCCCCACAGCATCGCCTTCGATTCCGCCGGACGATTGTTCGTGGCGGACCGAGGGAATCAGCGAATTCAGATCTTCGACCAGGACGGAGGCTTCATCGACGCGTGGACGCAGTTCGGGTCGCCGAGCGGGATCTTCATCACTCCGGACGATACGCTGTATGTGGCCGACCTGGGCGCAGGCATCCGGATCGGAAGCGCGAGAGACGGATCACTGTCAGGCTTCATCAAGGCTCCGATACCGGAGTCCGGGTCCGTGAGGGTGGCGGAAAGCGTGGCGGTGGGTGCGCAGGGCAACGTGTACGCGGGAGAGAACGCTGGAAGGAAACTGATGAGGTTCAGCATTCCGCGCTGAGGGCTCAGGGGTGATGACGCCAGCATTCCCTACCGCCCCCAGGATTATCAAGGCGTTGTGCCCAAAGACTGGTCAGTGTTTCTGTCGAAGACTGAGGGAAATGATAAGGAAACAGCCGTGAGTGCCCCTTGTTCCCGCACGAATCAAACGGCTGGCTGTTGCGCTGTGTTTCCCAATGGTCTTTTTATCGGGACAGCTCCAAGCCTAGATTACGTTCCCTCGTAGGTTAGGCCTTACTACACTGGTACGGCGACTGGGTGATCTGCTCAAAGGGGCCCAGTCGAAGAATGTCTGAGAACTGATACGGGCAGAGGTTGTCGGAGCGGTGGCCCGACGCATGACAGGTCTTCTGTTAAGTTTCGACCGCCGCTAAGGTGTCCTATCGCCCCCGGGATGCACTCTCTCCTCATCCCCTCAGCGTAATCGTCGGATCGATTCCCCAGCTCACGATCGACCAATACCCTGCTCTGTGTCATTCTATTCGGCGTGCAATTTTCTTCGCTCCGCATGAAAGCACTCTGCGTCGTGTGCTGCGGGGCCGCGACCTGTTCGAGATATTCCTGCGAATCGAGAGAAGCGCCAGCGTCGTAAAGGGCATTCTCGATCTCTGGACGGTCGTCGAATACCAGCGGCAGGGTCCGGAGTTTTCCTCGGCCGTGTCGACCACCGAATGCATCAGGCAGGTCGAGCACGAAGGCCGGCTGAACGAGCGCCGCCTGCCGGCCCGGGACGGGCAGCGGCTATCTGTGGCGTGCGATCACGCTGTCGACGTATTTCCAGGCCGAAGGCGGCGTCATCGTCGAGTTCGAGACGATAGGGCTCAGCCGTCGCTTTCCCCGGATGCTGGGATGGGCCATAGAACCGATCGCGCGGCGGCTCGGTCGTGGGAGTGCTGCCGACAGCCTGCGGCAGCTGCGCCGCGCCGTCACGGGTGACTTGCAAGAGGCTGCGCGGAGCGAGGCGGACCTTGTGTCGGTGCCGCTTCCATCGTTCTGGTGCAGTCAGTGAGAGCAAGAACGTGTGCCTCGCCGAAACTGGCGCTGTGATCCCAGGCTACGCGAGGAGATCCTCGGCCGTGCCCTCCCGCCGTGAATCCGCGTCCTCGGACGGGGACGTCCTCCCGATCGGCCAGCAACGTTTCTGAGATGATCGGGACAGTCGGGCCGGGTCAGCGTCGGTCTCAGACTTGCGAAATTGATTCGAGCCTCGGGTGTGCCGACGCTCGGAGAACCATGATGACGGCCTACGCGCTGGCGATCGTACTGTTCCTCATGGCGGCCGCGCGAGGCTCACGTTCGTGACCATGGGTTGTAGGATCCGAAATTCCACAGATGACCCTCCGGATCTCTGCACGAGTAGAGTCGGCCACCGTAATCCTGGTCCTCAGGCTCCATGACTATCTCGGCACCAGCGTCGACTGCATTGCGAAAATGAGCATCAACATCTTCGACAACTATGTAAGGACTTTGCGTGCCAACCCCGCCGACCGCTCTTGGAGTTTTCTGAAGCTCGTCGAATGGGCTATCTCTGGCCGAGCCGATCATAATCATGCCGCCGCTCAGAGTGAGTTGAGCATGTTCGATAATCCCGGCCTCACCGTGGACTACTAGATGCTTCTCGAATCCAAACGCTTTGCACAGCCATGCAATTGCAGCTGACGCGTTTTCGTACTTGAGCGTTGGAATGATGTTTGATGGCATATTCGTTTGTCTCCGATTCACGGCAAATGAGGCCCAGCCGCCTAGCTAGAAATGGAGCGACCGGCATATCTCGGCCGGTCCTGCAATGCTCGCAGCATAGCGCCAAGACCGACCGAGAATCTCCAGTAAGTCGCATGTGCGCAGACACCTGTTTCCGTGATGGAGCCCATTTCCGCTGCAAGGCACCCCGGGGGCTGACGGGGACGAAACATGGCTGCCATCGACGAACCGGGTGGCCCGAGGCCCGCTTGCCTCCGGGTATACTCGTGAGCCTCGAGCGTCAAGATTCTTTCAAGGTTGCGAGGCTTCATCCTCGCCCAAGGAGATCGACATGCGAGCTACACGTCTTCTGGTGCTGACATGTTGTGTCATCGCTGTCTGTGCTTCGGCCACGCCGGTCGCCGTGGATGCCGTCATTCGAGGCGTCGTGACGGACTCCGGTGGGACACCGATCGACGGTGCGCTGGTTAAGGCCACCAACGCCAGTGGCATCAAGATCCTTTCGAGGTACACCTCAGCGGACGGACGCTACGAGTTGACGGTCGCTCCGGGGCAGTATGGGGTTGTTGCCGAGGCATTCGGCTTCGGTCCCGAACGGCGATCGATGGGCACCGCCGCGGATAGCGTGGTGAACTTTTCCTTGGCTCCGGATTGGAGCGTGGAGCAGTTTACTGGCGCCGACATCGACCTTCTCATTCCGGACAACGCTCCAGCGGCACTCCTCAAATCCACGTGCATCAACTGTCATGCGCTGGATGTGATGCTGCGTCACCGTGGTTTTACGGCAGCTCAGTGGAGAGCCCTGGTCGAGAAGCCGATGATGCAGCGCATCGGCCGCGGTCCGTTCAATGCGACTGAGGCGGAGTGGAAGGTACTGACGAGCGAACTCGAACGGCTGTTCGGTCCTCAAGCACAGTACTTCGGGCCCGGCGCCGAGCCGCCAAAGCCCGAGCAGCTTCAGCGGCCGAAGCTGGCGCCTGAGGTGGCCAGGGCTACCTTCACGGAGTACCGGTTGCCAAACCCGCGCTCGATGCCGCACAGCCTCGCGGTGGATGCCGCCGGACGCGTCTGGATCGCTGGCTGGGACAGTCCGACCAACGCGGTGCTGCGATTCGATTCTGCGACCGAGCAGTTCAAGACGTATCCCGTACCCACCCCGAACGCGATTCCACACACGCCATGCGTGAGCCGGGACGGGCGTGTCTGGATGGCGCTCAACTCGCGTGGCGCGGCGAAGGCGGCGATGATCGATCCGAAGACCGACGAGCTCGTCGAGATCACGTGGCCTGAGAAGGCGCCGGGCACGCACAACTGCCAGGAGGATCACAGTGGCAACATCTGGTTCTCGTCGCTGGGCGAGATCGACCAGGGTTTCTTCGTGTACGACCCGAAGACCGGTCAGTTCCGCAGCTACGGATACCCGCTCCCCGAGGCCTATCCGCCAGGTTCGAAGGCCCTTCTCGACACCGCGGAGGGCGACCCGTTGCCGACCGTGCGCGCCGGGCTGTACGACGCGAAAGTCGATTCCACAGGCAGCGGATGGGGCGTGACCTATTCGATGGGCATGATCGTGCGCGTCAATCCCGCGACCGGCGAAACCAAGCAGTATTTCCCGCCCGACACGCCGCACATTCGCGGCGTGTTCGTGGATTCGCAAGACAACGTATGGTTCGCCGCGTTCGATAGCCACAAGATCGGAAAGCTTGATCCCAGGACGGGCGAAATCAAGCTGTACCAGCCACCGACGTTGAAGGCGTCACCGTACAGCTTCGTCGAGGACCGCAGGCGAGGGGTCATCTGGTTCGGTGACCTGAACGGAAACAACATTACCAGCTTCGATCCCGAGGCGGAGACGTTCGTGGAGTATCCATTCCCCAGCAAGAACGTCAACCCGCGCCTGGGTATCGGTCTCGATCCTCAAGGGCGAATATGGTTCACGGAGTTCTTGAACGGACGCATCGGCGTGTTGGACCCAGGGGACGCCATGCAACCGGGAAGTTGACGATAGTCGCGTCCCGTCGATCGCGGATTCCGCGATGCCGTCGCCCGCGCTCCCTCTCTAGGGCAGACTCGCTCGTCGTCGGTCGGCGCCGCCGCGACCCAGCCCCGTTCTTCGCCCTCGTTGGACCCGGCGAGCCTCGAGAGTGCGGTTGGCAAGTTGGATGATGATCGACCTCTCAAGATTCTTTCAAGATCAGAAGATTCCACCAGTTTGCCAGAAAGGGCCACGTTCCAGCCGAATCTAGAGGGCCGAGGTGTTCAAGGCGGTGACCGATGGCTGGCACGAGGTTGTAGGAGCGGTCCACGTAGTTGCAGCCGTGTACCTGGCCCCTCGATTCGTCAACAACTAAATGGTTCTCTTTCTGTGATTCAGGTGTCTTGATCGGCAAGGAATCATCTGTTTTTCCCATCGCGGCTGAGCGTCCACAACTCCGATCGCGCACAATTGGCGCTTTCGGAGCGGTGGCCCGACGCATCACAGGTCTTTGGTTTACTTTCGACCTCCGCTAATGTTTCATATCGCCCCAGCGATATTGACTCACCCGGAAGGGCTCGGCAGACGCCGCTTTCGGCCTCCGAATTTTTAGCATCCGTGCAGTTTCACGGTATCGACCTGGAGCGTTTCGTCGGTGGTCACGGGCAAGGATCCGGGCATCCTGACGACAACTGACGAGGACGAAGCAGCGCGTACATGGGCAAGAAGTAACGAAGGAGCCTCGTGCAGCGAGATCTGCGCCCTATTGCGACAGCAGGTAGGTCATCTTGATGGCGAGTTGCCGATTCTGGAGCTGTGGAAGCCCCGGAATCTCCGCGCGGAGTTCGTCGTAGGCAATATACAGGTCGCTGCCTGGGAAGTAGATCCAGTTGAATCGCACGCTCGTGCTGACGGAATCGCTCATCGAGTTGTACTGGGTGAGCGTTCGCAACGTCATCTTCGGAGACAGCGCAAGATCGAATCTGAGTGATCCGAGGTCGGCGACAAACGTGCCCCAGGGGAGGTCGACGTCACTGCGGCTGAAGGTCGCTTCGGCAGCGACGCGGTTGGTCGCCCGCACGCCGAGCATACCGAGATAGTCGGTCCGGGTTCCATCAAAGAACGTTTGTGGCGCGTACCGGACGCGACTGTAGACTCGCCGCGAGGGGTCGGTGTTATACGAAAGGCTCGGCGTGTTGAAGCGATACGTCCCGGCGGGGATGGTGACGCCGGAGCGGATCTCGAAGGGCAGGTCGAGCAGTTCGAACTCTCTGTTAAAGATGGCGGTGAAATTCGAGCCGTTTGCGAACTGAAATCCGATCATGTGATGGATGCGCCGACTCAGGAGGCGGTTGTGCCGGTCGGTGGTGGAATCGATATTCATCATCGGGCTCATCGATCGGATGCCCCATTGTCCCGGCCGGGGATTCCACTCCCCATGAAGTTTCGACCGACGAATACCAACCCGTGGGACGAAGCCGAGTTCGGCGTTGAAGTTGTCCTGAATCTCTGTGAACTCGGCGTAGATTCTGGACGACGGACTCTGCCAGAGCGCGTTGATCCGGCCCGCCGCATCGTTACCAGCGAGGCCAGGGCTCTGGGTCTTCGCGAGAAACCCGGTGATCGACAGGTAGGGATGCAAGGCCAGCGACGTGTCCACGGCGAACGTGCGATTGTAGTGAGCGTTGCCAACGGCTTCCTTGTTGATGATGATCCCGCCCACCTTCGAACGGGCGAAGATGTCCCGGCTGTAGCGGCTGACGAAGACGTTCTCACCGGGATTTCCCGGCGCTTCCTGCGTCTGGATGTTCATGACGGCGATATTGTGGCGGTCGACCTTGCCAGTGAGCCTGGCTCCTCCGATGATCGGCACCGGCTGCCCACCAGCGAGCCCGATCCTGCGGGTGAAGAACAGGTCGATCAGCTGGTTGACACCGCCCTCGTTCTTCACGCTGAACATCCCAGCATTCTCGAGGAAGAAATCCCGCTTCTCCGGGAAGAAGAGGGGGAAGCGCGTCAGATTGACTTGCTGCTCGTCGACTTCGACCTGGGCGAAGTCGGTGTTCAGTGTCAGATCGAGGTTGAGACCGGAGGTCACGCCGTACTTCACGTCGACGCCGATGTCGTTGATTCCCGACCCGGCGAGGCCGGTAGTGACTCGATCCTGACGACCGCCGGCGAGCGCAAATGGCGTGATCCGCAGGTCCATACCCTGGCTTACCTGACCGAAACCGGACAGCGTGCCAGCCAGGCTGACGCGCGTCAGACTGTAGCCCTTCGGAATGGGCGCCCAGAACACCTGCTCGTTCTTGCGACGAATGTTCCGCATGACGTTGAGGCCCCACACCTGGCTCTCTGCACCTGGGAAGCGAAGCGTCACTAAGGGAATCGCGATCTCGGACACCCACCCCTCGTCGGTTTGCCTCGAGGCGACATGCCACACGCCGTCCCAGTCGCGATTGATGTTGGAGCTGTTGCCTCGACGCCCGCCTTCACCTTCCTGTGCGATCTGTTGCTCGAGTTTGGCGCCGAGCGGATTGGTGACAAACATGTACCCGGACCTCGAGTCTCGGAACGTGTCCAGGATGATCTGGAAGTTGTCCTCGTCGAGCAAGCGCGGAGAGTCACGTCGCATCTCGGTCGCGATGACCCCGCCGGCCTGAGAGTCGTAGGCCTCGACGCCGATGTAGAGCGACTGCTCGTCATACATGAACCGAACGATCGTCCGTTCTGTCGCCGGCTCGCCCTCCGACGGCTCCTGTTGCACGAAGTCGTCGATGACCGCCGCCGTCAGCCACACAGCCTCGTCGAGGGTGCCGTCGAGATCGGGGCCGTCCTCGATACGTGTCGGCTCAATGTTGTATCGCTCAGCGGCGGGTAGCGCGATGCCTGCCTGAGCGGCGGCGGCAGCGGCGAGGCGCAGCGTCTCAACGGCCGTCGGCTGCTCGGGCTCGGTCGAACCCGAGCGCGCCACCGTCTGTGCCAAGACCGGCGCGGTCAGCACGCAGAACACCGCGAGCAGCGCGACGACTCGGAGAGCCATCTCTGAACGCGTCGATACCGAACCGCCTTGGCTGAACCACATATGCGTATCGTCTCACGTCGCGCGGAATCGCCAAGTGGCGAGGCCTGATGTCCCGGCCCTGGTTTCCTGGAAGCCTTCCGATGTTCCCGCTTGGTGTTCTTGTCCGAGACCCACGGGCCTGGACCGGCTCGCTCGAGAAGGAGTGCCTTCGGCCCAGGAAGAGCCCCAGGAGTGGCAGACCCGCCTGGATATAGTGATTCCGGTCAGCCTGACTTCCGAACCCTCCGGGAGGATACAGCTCGACCATGAACGGCGCGCCAATCCAATAGGGGAGATAGTAGCCGAGCATGAGCGCCAGCGCGATCCACGACGTGGCGGGCCTGGAGCCGCGGGGCCGCAAACAAGATGACCGCCAATGCGGAGAGGACACCGATGTCGAGGCCGACCTCCCGCAAGAAGTGGTACCAGGTGTGCGCACGGCCCATTAGGTCATTCCCGATGTGGTTATACGTGGCCATGGGGCTCGTCTGGATTCCGAAGAGAAACCCACAAATCGCCGGCACGCGAACGGTGGTCATGCTTGTTAGTTTGTCCAGCTGGTCCCTTTGGGCTTGAAGACGATAGGAACTATTAAGCCGGAATTTCTGATCTTGCGGCTTCCGCCGAGCGTCAGTCCAGCCGGAAATTGGTGCTCGTACTCGCTTCCGCTTGCAGTCGTTCCCTGTTTGCACGATAGCGTGCTCAGCCGGGGCGGGTGCGGGGAGGAGGCTTCGGGTGATCTCAGGCCCACCGCGACTCAGGAGGTAGCAAAGATGACGATCACACGATACGCGACCCTGTTCGCCGTGGCCCTCGTCATGGCCTCACCCGTATTCGGGCATCACAGCGATGCCGGTATAGATACGGAGTCGGTCGTGGCGATTGAAGGCACGGTTCAAGAGTTCGCCTGGCGGAATCCCCATGTCTACGTTGTTGTAGAAACCGAGCAGAGCGGTGAGTCGGTGGAGTGGGAGTTGCAGATGGGCGCCGTCGGCGGTATGACACGGAGAGGCTGGTCGCGCGACACGCTATCGCCTGGCGACCAGGTGACGGTTCGTGCGAGTCCGTCGCGTGACGGGCGACCGTAGGGTATCTTGCGGTCCGTCGAGAAGGACGGAGGACTCGCGCTGGGGGCGGCGACGACGGCCCCTGAGGTCACGCCCCCCGCCGCGACGCTCGCGGGGAAATGGCTGACCGACCGCGAGTCAGTATTGGACTTTCCGGCTGGTACCTTCGACGCGTTCTTCCGCGCGAAGCTCCCGTTGAACGAGAAAGGGAGAGCGGCCCAGGCCGCTTTCGATTCGTTCTCCGCCGACAATCCTGAGGCGACGTTTGTCGGAAGGCCGACGCCCGCTGCGATCATTTCCAGCGGCGGCTATGTGTTTGAAATTGACCTGTCGCAACAGGAGGAGGTCATCATTCTCCGAACTGAGAGGTTCAGCGAGGTGCGCACGGTCTATATGGATGGCCGTGACCATCCCGACCCGAGCGAGCGTTTCAACTCGGGCCACTCCATCGGCCGCTGGGACGGAAATACGCTGGTGGTCGATACGGCGAATTTCTCGGATCACCGCTCGCCCTACCAGATCGGCGTGCCGTCAGGAGGCCAGAGGCACGTTGTGGAACGATATCGCCTGACTGAAGATGGCACGCGCATCGAATACGATTTCGTGCTGGAGGATCCGGAATACCTGACGGCCCCCGCGACCCACAGCAGACTGTTGCTCCATTCGCCCCACCTCGACATGCTTTTATCCGCGTGTGATCCGGAAGCAGCGCGGCGGTTTATGAACTGATCTCGGCGGGGCCACGGTCCCGCAGGCGGTGGAGTAGACAGGATTGCTGCCCGGCATCTCTTTCGCCCCTGAGAGGTGCCGGGCCTCGCTCTCGAACACCGCTGGACAGACGCCGCATAGATAGTGTTGCAAACACTGGCCTGATACTCCTCCGCGAGTCGTTCCGGCGTCTTCTTAACTTTTCTGACCCCGCTACTGTTTCCTATCATCCCGGGATGGTGATGGCCACGCAGAAGATCATCCCGTTCACCGCCTAGGGCACGGTCGGGTTGTTGTTCTTCCGCTTTTTCATTCCCAGGGATTGGCTTGATTGGATTCCCTGGCTGGTGGGCCGGGCGCTGCTGACGCGATCACCACCGCCAGCGCCGTCATCGACTGCCTTAACGTGCGCGCCTCCACCTTACCGACCGGGCCTCGGGTAAAGCCCCATCCCGTGGTACATGTTGGAGTAGATGATGTCGTAGCGTACGGGGTTCCCCTCACCGTCGATCCACCCTAGCGACTGCTGAAACAGACCCGGCTCCGGGTATCCCCCCGGCACCGTGCCCTCCATGATGTAGAGCTTGTGCTCGTGCATCGTGACGTAGGCGAACGTGCGGGACCTATCAGCGTTGGTCAGGATCACATTGAGGCCTTCCACCACGTCCTGCCATTCCCAGGACAGCAGGGTCATCTCTTCGGCCGCCCGAATCAACTGAGACGTCGCCCACGTCATCGCGTTTCGCTCTTCGTGAATCCAGTACCCGTTACCGATATTGTTTTGAGCGACTTCCGAGGTGCTGTTGTCGGTCGGACGGCACTGCACGTTCCCGGACTCACATGTCTCGGAACGAGCGGTGCCCATCGCCTCAATACCACTGTAGTCGACGACCGTCATCGTGTAGCGCCCAGGGGCCCTGTCAGCGCTGTACACCCGCGCCGGAAGCACGTAGCCCCTGCTCGTACTATAGGTACTCTCGGTGATCGTCGGGGTGCCTGGAAAGTTCACCTCGAACGTGTCTTCCAGGCTCTGATACAACTCCCACTCCTGGGCGGTAGCCGGTGCTGCCACCGACAGCAACAACGCGAGAACGAATGCGGTCATACGCATGGCGTGTTTCCTTTCCTGTGATGTGCTTCGCGAGGCCAGCTACCTGACGGGCAGGCCCGCCGCCGCATCCTCGAAGTATTTCGGCGCTGGTGCATGGATCGAAACTGACCCGCCGGCCGTCCCTGCCGAGAGGCAACTCATCGGCCAATACTGTACGATGCCGCGCGACCAAGTTCGGTCATCTGATTCAGGGCGTTGCACGCGATCACCGCCTCGGTTGCTCGCCCGCCTGGAGAGCGAGCGCGAACCCTTCCGCCGATGATCGTTTTGTACCGAAAGAAGGCGTTCTCCACTCTGGCCTGCCGATGGTAACCCACCTTCTTCTTCCACCGGCGGCCGCAGATCGTCTAGGAGAGGGCTGTCGGGGAGGCCAGGGTCGCAGAGCAGGTCTTGTGGCTACCCGAGCGACTGGGTGCCAGCGCCGTGAGGCCCTGCCGTACACCCTGACCCCGACGAACGAGATCATGGACATGGGCCGGACACATCCCCGAACAGACACGGGAATCCGATCACGAAAGAGGAGGGTGAGTGTGAAATACAGCGCCCTCGCGTCCTGCATTCCGATTCGATCCTCGACCCCTGAAACGTGGTCGAGGCTAGCTTCACGCTAGCTAAGGGCTTTGAGCGCCGGCGAGATCGACTCTTCGCTCGTACAATCAGGCGCGAATGGCGCTGACACCTGGCAACCGCCTCGGCCCGTTATGAGATCACCGCCGAGAGTGGATCTAGATCGTCAGCGCCAAGGATGGGACCGTCGAGGCGTTCGTTCCAGACGCTCCGGACGGTTCGCCGGAAGGCATTGTTGCCGATGCGGACAGAAACCTGTACACCTTATTCACCGGTGGGGCGGCGTTGAAGAAATACGTCGAGAAGTAGCGGTTGACTGAAGGAGAAGGCCATCATGACGAAGAGACTGCTCCGTGTGGGAATCGTCGCCGGCGTCGCCGTGCTCGTTGGGGCATCGTTCGCTGGGATGACTGCGCGCCAGAATACCCCCGAGGCGGTCCAAGTCGATCCCGATGACATTGGCGGGGTGGCTAGCAGCGCGAGTGGACCTGAGCCGGGTGTGTGGGTGATTGCGGAAACGACCGACCTCCCGACTGGGTTCCGGAAGATCGTGGTGACCGACGACCTGGGGCGCTACGTCGTGCCGGACCTTCCGACCGCCACCTACGACGTCTGGGTGCGCGGCTACGGGTTGGTGGATTCACCGAAGGTGCGGGCCGAGCCTGGGCAGGTGCTGGACCTCACGGCGGTGACGGCGCCGACGCCGCAGGCAGCGGCACAATACTATCCTTCCAACTACTGGTATTCGCTCTTGCAGGTACCGCCCGAGGGAGACTTTCCCGGTACCGGACCCAACGGCAACGGGATATCGACTGGCATGCAGAGCCGGAACCACTGGATCGGTCAGATGAAATCGGGCGCCGTCGGGTCAGGATGCACGGTGTGTCATCAACTGGGCAACAAGGCCACGCGTGAGGTTCCTGAAAGCCTCGGCGCGTTCGACTCCACGGTGGCTGCGTGGGATCGGCGTGTTCAGTCGGGACAATCAGGCGCCAGTATGACCGGCTCCCTATCGAGGTTCGGGCGCGGGCGGGCGTTGGAGATGTACGCCGACTGGACCGATCGCATCACGGGCGGCGAAGTACCGCCAGCGCCTCCTCGGCCGACAGGCGTGGAGCGCAACCTGGTCATCACCCAATGGGACTGGGCCGACCGCAGGGGCTTCGTTCACGACACGATCTCAACCGACAGGCGGAACCCCACCCTGAACGCGAACGGCCTCGTGTACGGTCTTCAGGAGTTCAGCGCCCCGGATGTGAATATCCTGGATCCGACGCGACACACCGTGACGCGGATCACGGCGCCAGTTCGCGATTCCGATACGCCGTTCACGCACCCGCAGGCGGTGCTCCAGCCCTCGCCCCACAACGGGGACGAAGTCGTCTGGTCTGGGCGGGCCAGCCTCCACAACCCGATGATGGATCACGAGGGACGAGTCTGGATGACCCACGCCATCCGTGCGCCGGAGACCCCGGCCTTCTGTCGAGAGGGATCGAGCCATCCCTCGGCGGAGCTCTTTCCCCTCGAGAGCAGCCGCCGCCACCTCTCCGTCTATGATCCGACAACCAAGCAGTTCAAGCTGATTGACACGTGTTTTGGTACGCATCACCTGCAAATTGCCGAGGATGTCGACAACACCGTGTGGGCCAGCAATCCAGGCAGTCCGGTGGTGGGCTGGCTCAACATGAAGCGGTTCGACGAAACCGGCGATGAGCAGCGGTCACAGGGGTGGTGCGCCTTCGTGCTCGACACCAACGGCAACGGCCGGCGGGACGCGTACGTCGAGCCGGACCAACCGATCGATCCCACCAAGGACAAGCGGATTGCAGGCGGTAGCTACGGCATCATCCCGCACCCGACCGACGGGTCGATCTGGGTCGCGCAGGGCTACACTGTGCCAGGGGCGATCATCCGGCTGAGCCCGGGGTCGAACCCGCCGATGACCTGCCTGGCCGAAGTCTATGAGCCACCCTTCAACAACTCCGCGTCGCAGGTTAGCGGCTTCACGCCGAGGGGAATCGACGTCGACCAAGACGGCGTCATTTGGACCGCGCTGGCAGGAAGTGGGCACTTCGCTAGCTTCGACCGGCGCAAATGCACGGTGCTCAACGGACCGACTGCGATCGGCCAGCACTGTCCGGAAGGCTGGACGCTGCATCAAACCCCCGGGCCGCATTTCAAGGGCGTTGCAGATTCGGGTAGCGCGGACATGCTCTATTACAACTGGGTCGATCGGTTCGATACGTTCGGACTGGGTAGAGATGTGCCAATTGCCACCGGCACCGGGTCCGATTCGTTGCTGGCGCTCCAGCCCAGCGGGGAGTTCGTTGTCCTGCGCGTCCCCTATCCCATGGGGTTTTCCACCCGTGGCGTCGATGGCAGGATCGACGATCCGCAGGCCGGCTGGAAGGGAAAAGGCCTGTGGGCGAACTATGCCATCCACGCGCCCTGGCACACCGAGGGCGGTACGGGCGCGACGAGTAAGGCCGTCAAGTTCCAGCTCCGCCCTGACCCGCTCGCGAGGTAAAGGGAATCTGGGGAGGGACCGTCAAGTCATCCCCGGTTCAAATCCTGGCGGCGCCTCCAATTTTTCCTCAGAACGAATAGGAACAACAAAGAGAAACGCCACGGTGGAGACGCAACGCGCCAGCAGATCGCCAGCGCCTTCGCCTACTCGGCTTGCCGCTGCTCAAAGGCCGCTTGCCACGCCCTCGCGAGTTCCTCCGCCTCGGCGAGTTGCGCGGGAGGCGGTAGCCACACGGACACGGCGCGAGCCCGGCTGCTGGTCTTTCTCGACCAGCACTGAGGCCGGGGCGAGGATATTACGCGCGTAGGGCGAGCAGCATGTCTTCGATGTAGTCGCTCGAGCTCGCGACGACGAGCATCAGCATCCACGGCCGCAATCGGCCAAGCGTCACGGATAGGACCTCATCGGAGGTTTTCTCGTCACACATGACCAGGCCCGTCGTCGTGACTCGCGTGCGGCTACAACACTCGCCAATCAGCGCGACTTCGTGCGGGGACTCGCCGGCTGTCGCAACCATCACGACGAGATCCGCGGCGCTGATTTCTTCGCGGAGGCGGGCGGGATCTGACGTGAGATCGGCCGCGGTAAAGAATGCCGCCCCGTTCCAGTGCCGCTCGGCAAGGTCGGCCACGACAGGTTCGCTTCCGGCATCCAGGGCAATCACCTTGACCGCACGAGGCCTCGAGTTCGGCGAGCCGATCCGGAACAGCGCCTCTGAGGCACTGCTCATCCGTGCGCTTTCGCTCCTCATGCTCAGACCGTCACATGCTCGTGATCATCCTGGACCACGAGCGCGGCTTTCGCGGCGTCCTTGAAGGGTTGATCCGGCGGAAGGACGACCGAAGCGGAGCGGCACCGCTGGTGCACCGGATCGATGCCGGGAGGCGTGACGTCCTTGTCGAGCATCGCCTTGACCGACCGCAGCAGCCGATGACGCGCCATGATGATGCCGTTGTCGGTCGAGACGAGGTTCTCTTTCGTGCGGTCGACGATCGGGCCCATGCTTTCCTGAACCGACGCATCCTGCATCCCGAACCCATGGACGCCGCTGAACGTTTCCCCTCGCTTCTGCGCGGCGCGATCCATGAGGTAGTCATTGTCCTTGTTCGCCCGTGGGCGAAACGTGCCTGGCACGCACGCGACGTGAATCCCCTTGCCCGCGCGCAGTGATTCCAGCTCCTGCTCCGCGAGCGGGCGCATGACCTTGTAGTCGAAACTCCACGTCCAGCACTGCTCGTCATCGATCGGAATGAAGAAGTGGCCATGCACCGGATGGTCCCCGCGCGGCGGGATCATGGTGAACGACGGCATGACCCATTGGGTGACACGCCAGTAGTAGTTGCCGTGCTCCGCGTTGCGGCGCGCGCCGATGTAGAGGCCCCCGGGGCTCTCCACAACTTCGAACACGGGACGCGCGTCGTCGAGGTTGTACCGGTTGCCCTTGGAGCCCTTGAAAAGAGGATCGGTGTTCAACTCTCCGCGATGCAGGAACGAGACGTGGCTCGAGTCGATCGCGCCCTCCAGTGCCTGCATCCAGTTGGACTCCTGAAGCCGTTTCGACACGAAACGGCGATCCGAGGGAACCGTGGCAAACTCCCATTCGGGCAGCGGAGGCTGCAGCTCTGGCGGTCCCATGTATGCCCACAGCACGCCACCACGCTCGACCAGCGGATAGGAGGCGAGCTTGATCTTCCCGCAGAATCCGCTCTCAGCCGGTTCCGACGGCACCTCGACGCACTGCCCCGTGTGGTCGTACTTCCATCCGTGATACGAGCACCGCAGGCCATGCTCCTCGTTGCGTCCAAACCAGAGCGACACGCCGCGATGCGCGCAAAATTCATCTGTAAGCGCATACCGTCCCTCGGTGTCACGCCACGCGAGCAGCCGCTCGGACAGCAGTTTCACGCGCACGGGGGCACACTCGGCCTCGGGCAGTTCCTCGGCCAGCAACGCCGGCAACCAGGAGCGCCGGAATAGCTGGCCCATCGGCGCCCCTGGACCGGTGTGCGTGAGCAGGTCGTTCTGTTCTTTCTTGAGCATCAAAAAATTCCCCTGTCAGACGTCCGCCGCACGCATCACGCGACCAGTCCGCGCGCGCTGCTCGGAAAGAGTTCCTCGGGCGACACCCGACTCGTGATGATGCCCTGAGTCAGCGCGTGGTCGATGAGTTCCTGGAGCACGACCCGGTTAGGCTCGATGCCGTAGGGCAACGGGTCGCCGGTGATCCCCATCACTGCGCGATGTAGTCGGTCGGCGGCCGATGGCGCATCAATTGCGTTCGCCGTGAGCCGCTCGAGATACCTGCGCTTCGATTCGCCAAATGCGTCGAAGATATCCGTCGCGAGATCCGGGTGTGTGTCGAGCAGATCGTCCTTCACCACTATCAGGTGGTTGATCGGATAGTGTGCACGCTGACGCAGGGCGGCAAGGCCGGCTTCCAGCGCGTTGGGAAAGAACGGCTTCACGTCGGTGTGCTCGACCTTGACACCGATCGCGGCTGCTAGCTCACCTGCGCACAGCATCTGGCCGATCGTCTTGCCCGGCTCGATGGACACGACGTTTGCCGGCGGTTGGTACTCGGCGACATGTTCGTCGCCCGACAAAACCCACGTGATCCGGCTCAAATCCACGTCGTGTTCCTGTTGCAACACACTACGCGCCCAGAGCCCGGTCGTCACGGTGTAGCCGCGGTTGACGCCCACCTTCCGGCCTTCCAGATCCTTTGGCACCCGGATGCCCGCTTTGGCGTTGTAGACAATCGCACCGTGGTGGAACGCTCGCACCAGAAAGATGGGCAACGCGGTGAATCGCGTGCCATGGGCGCGCGCACAGAGATAGGTCGTGATCGCCATCTCACTCACGTCGAACTCGAGCCCGCGCACCATGCGACGGAACGCGTGGATGAGAATGGGCACGTCCTCGAAGTCGAAGGCGAATCCTCGAGGCTTGACGATTCCGTCCTTCAGCGCCTGGGTCGTCCCCTGAGTCCGGGTTACGGTCTTTAGCAGCATGCGTTCAGGAGGGGCGAAGGAAACCAGTTTTGCACAGTCACAGTCGGTCTCCAACCTAAAATCCCTGACCTCTAGCGCGGATTTCATGAGCGCGTAGCTCCGAAGGAACCCCAGGAAGTCCACGCCTGCCAGGGGGAGCAACTCGACGGTCCGCTACGCAGAAGTGAAATCCGCGCTAGACGACCGCTAGACCACCGCGGTCGGAGAAGTCACCACCCCTCGACTTTTGTCCAGATGTATGTAAACGTTTAATTTATACGAACGTATGAATATAATATGGATGTCAAATTGATGCCTCACGCCACGAGCGTGAAGATTCTCGACGCCGCTGAATCCTCGTTTGCGGAGCATGGGTTTGCGGCCACGTCACTACGCGATATCACCACTAAGGCGGGCGTCAATCTCGCATCGGTCAACTACCACTTTGGCTCCAAGGAGGCGCTCCTGGCGTCTGTCCTGAAGCGGCGGTTCGGGCCGGTCAATCAGGCGCGGTTGGCGTTGTTGACACAGTTGGAGGCTGACGCCACACAAGGGCCCTCCGTCGAGGGACTGATACATGCGCTCTTGGCCCCTGTCTTTCAGCAGCGGCGTGAGTGGGATGATCAGGGGACCAAGTTTCTCCAGTTGATCGGCCGCCTTCACGGGGTTCCCCACACACTTGTACGGTCGATCATGAAGACGCAGTTCGCCGAGGTCTTCGAGCGCTTTGTCCCAGCGTTTCAGCGGGCCCTACCGCACCTCGAAGCTGAGGAGGTCGCGTTGCGAATCTTTTTTCTGATGAGCGCGCTGATCAACGCGATGACGTGGAGCGGAAGCGAGATACTCGGCTCGGGGCAACCTTGTGATGCCGATGCGCTATTGGACGCGCTCGTGCAGTTTGGCGTGGCGGGCATGGCGGCGCCCTCGCGTCAGTTGGCGCCGGTGAGCCGATGACAGCGGCGTCTCGTCTGCCGGTGGCCTCTGTCGTATTGGCGTCTGTGCTGGGATCGGTCTCATGCGCGTCGATGGGGACAACGGCCCCCGCCGTGGAGCAGCCGGACATCGGTGTAGCGGTGCCAGAGGCGTGGACGACCCCCGATCTGCCTCCGACGGACGTGGCTCCCGCGGGCGAACTGGAGGCGGGCGACTCAGAAGGACTCGCCCCGGATTGGTGGACGGCTTTCGGGGACCCGGCACTCGACCAGGCCGTTCAGCGGGCCCTCGAGCAGAACCGCGATCTTGTGGCGGCGGCCTCTCGGTTGGAGCAGGCAGCCGCCGATTCTCGCATTGCCGGTTCCGGTCTGTTGCCGACCGTGGAGGCGAGCTTCAACGGGTCGCGACGGAAGCAGAATTTCATTGGTTTTCCGATTCCCGGGAGCGCCGGTAGTGTCCTGAGTACCGTGTCGTCGAATATGGGCGTGTCGCTCGACACCACCTGGGAGGCCGACCTGTGGGGTCGGCTGAGAGCCGGCGCGAGAGCGTCGCTGGCCGATCTCCAAGCCACTGCCGCCGACTACCGCGGCGCACAATTGTCGATCGCAGGACAGACCGTCAAAGCGTGGCTGGCCGCCGTGGAGGCCCGTCAGCAGATCTCATTGGCGGAAGAGACGGTCGTCAGCTTTCGAGCCTCGTCCGAACAGGTGCGCGCTCGCTTCGAGAGTGGCCTTCGGTCGTCGCTCGACGTCCGCCTGTCGCTGTCCAGCCTAGCCGGCGCCGAGGCCTTGCTTCAACAACGACGCCAGCAGCTCGACGCGACCCAGCGACAACTGGGTGTGCTCCTCGGGCAGTACTCCCGGGTGGACTTCCCGATCGCCACCGAGCTGCCCGATGTGCCGGCCGCCGTGCCCGCGGGTCTGCCAGCCGATCTGGTGCGCCGCCGGCCCGACCTGGTGGCGGCCGAGCGGAGACTGGCGTCGATCAATCAGCAGCTCGTCGTGGCCGAGCGCGATCTCTACCCGCGCATCAGTCTGACCGGCAGCACCGGTACTGCCAGTGGCGCGCTCAAGACCTTGCTTGATCCTGCCTTCTCTGTGTGGAGCTTCGCCGGCAGCCTGTTGCAACCGATCTTTCAAGGTGGGCGGCTTCGGGCCGGCGTTGATCGGGCAGAGGCCCGCGTTGATGAGTCGCTGGCGACGTATGCGGCCGCCGCGTTGCAGGCCTATGCGGAAGTGGAAGCCGCTCTCGCCGCGGAGGCGTTCTTCCTGGAGCGGCTGGGCTATCTGACGGTCTCCGCGGAGCAATCCCGCTCGGCCGTGGGACTGGCCGAAGACCGGTATCGATCCGGGCTCGAGAGTTTTGTGACGGTGCTCGAGTCCCAACGCCTGGCGCTGCAGGGCGACGGTGAGCTCATCGCGGCTCGTCGGCTGCTGCTCGAGAATCGTGTAGATCTGTATCTGGCGCTCGGTGGAGGTTTCCACGAGTTGGAGGCCCCAGTGCTGCTCCGGGTTGACCGTGACCCCGCAACCGTGTCGAGTGACCCCCAGTAATGCCTTACATCAAGACTGCCCTTCGCGTGCTTCTGCCCTTGGTCGTGATCGGGATAGCGGCGCTGGCGACCATCGCACTGTTTCGCAGCCGTCCCGAGGTGCCGACCGAGGCCCGACCTGTCGAGCTGCCGAGCGTGAGGGTCGAGACGGTCGTCGTACAGGACCTCCCAATGACGGTGGTCAGCCAGGGCACGGTCAGCCCGAGGATCGAGAGTCAATTGGTACCGGAGATCGCCGGGCGTGTGATGTGGGCATCGCCGTCCTTCGCGTCCGGAGGATTCTTCGAGGAGGGGGACGCCCTTCTGCGGATCGATCCGTACAACTACCAGCAGGCCGTCATTGCCGCCCGCTCGCAGGTGGCGCAGAGTCTGCTTCGGCTCGCGCAGGAGGAAGCGGAGGCCGACGTCGCGCATCGCGAATGGGAGGAACTCGGGCGAGGCGATGCCACGGCGTTGACCCTCCGCGAGCCGCAGCTCGAGGATGCCCGCGCGTCAGTCCAGGCCGCCGAGTCGAATCTGGAGAGGGCGCAGCGTGACCTGGACCGCGCCGAAGTGACGGCCCCGTTCGCGGGGCGGGTCCGGCAGAAGAGCGTCGATGTCGGCCAGTTCGTAACCGTCGGGAGCCCGGTGGCCACGCTGTATGCCGTCGATGCCGCGGAGGTGCGGTTGCCGCTGCCTGACGCGGAACTGAAATACCTGGACGTGCCGCTGGCCTACCGCGGGCGCGAGGAACGAGTCGGTCCGCGCGTGACGCTACGCGCCGATTTCGCTGGAGAGTCCTACGCCTGGCAGGGCCGGATCGTCAGAACGGAGGCCGAGATCGACCCGGTCAGCCGAATGGTCAACGTCATCGCCCAGGTTGATGACCCGTACGCACCCGGGAGCGATCCCAGGCGCCCCCCTCTCGCGGTGGGTATGTTTGTCGAAGCGGAGATCGAGGGGACGATCGCCAACGAGGTAGTGGTTCTTCCTCGGGCCGTGTTGCGCGGACGAGATCAGGTGCTCGTCGTCGACGACGAGGATCGACTTCGCATTCGGACAGTCGACGTCTTGCGATCGACGAGCGAGCACGTCGTGATCTCCGAGGGACTCTCGGCCGGGGAGCGGGTCATCCTTACCTCGATGGAGGTAGCCACAGAGGGCATGCGGGTGCAGATCACCACTGGCGCTCCGTTGTCGGAGCAGCGAACGGTTGCTCCGACGCCGGATGGCCAGCAGGTACCGTTTGCCGACGGGCGCCAGTCATGAACCGCGCTATTGAATGGTTCGCTCGGAACACCGTCGCCGCCAATCTGATGATGTTCATCATCCTCGCGGGAGGCGCGCTGTCAATCTCATCGATCAGGCTTGAGGTGTTCCCGGAGTTCGACCTCGACTTGATCTCGATCGAGGTCGACTACCTTGGCGCGGCCCCCGAAGAGGTGGAGCAGGCGGTCTCGATCCGAATCGAGGAGGCGATTCAGGGCATCGATGGCATCAAAAAGGTGACCTCGACGGCGTCCGAGGGACGAGGAGCAGTACAGGTCGAACTCGAGCTTGGTGCCGACGTGCGCAAGGTGGTTGACGAGGTCAAGAGTAGTGTCGATGCCATCGACACGTTTCCTGACGAGACCGAGAAGCCGATTGTTCGAGAACTGACCAGTCGCAGTCAGGTAATCGACCTCGCTGTGTCTGGCGACTCAGATGAGTTGACGCTCAAGTTGATCGCCGAGCGGGTGCGTGACGATCTGGCCGCCATTCCCGAGATCACACAGGTTGAGCTGACAAACGCGCGCCCGTACGAGATCGCCATCGAAGTGTCCGAGGGCATGCTCCGTCGGCATGGTCTGACTTTCGACCAAGTTGCCGACGCTGTGCGCCGCTCCTCACTCGATCTGCCCGGCGGGTCGGTGAAGAGCGAGGGCGGCGAGATT
>Ga0115002_10001651_pt1 | contig 30417 bp, 29 predicted proteins | sample ArcticOcean_MG_C_8_FD_89576 | JGI IMG/M metagenome (GOLD analysis project Ga0115002, IMG submission 89576) | Marine microbial communities from western Arctic Ocean - ArcticOcean_MG_CB11_86 | ecosystem: Environmental > Aquatic > Marine > Oceanic | place: Arctic Ocean: Canada Basin | collected... | reverse complement strand
TTATACGGTGCTCCGCGAGCGAGTCGCTCTCTTGTTGTGTTTCGTCCACCATGAGTCAGGAGGTTAGCGGAGAGCCAACCAGAGCCAGAGCCAGAACCCACCCCCTGGCACCTCGATACTGGTGGCTCCCTCAGCCTGCCCCATCCGGTTGCCCCGCAGCTGCCCTCTCCGTAAACGGGTAAGAAAGCGCAAATCCTATACCTTGGGCTACAGCGCGCTTTCTTCTCCCGCATTAGCGGGGGAGACAGGGGAGCGCAGCGAGCCGATGGGGCACAGCGACAGACCTGACCTCCATAGTGAGATACCCCGAACCACCCCAACCGACTCCGAGCCGTCTCGGGGATTCAGTTGTCGTTGTGGTTGTTGTTGCTATTCAGGGGCTCGGAGGTGATCTCTTCAAGTGACTTGCGCCCCAACACTGGGACCACAGCGTCCTCGGCGGGGTATCCAATAGGAAAGACCACAAACGGTCGCTCGTTGGATTGGCGGCCAAGCAGTTTGGTGAGAAAGGCCATGGGACTCGGCGTATGGGTGAGGGTTGCCAATCCCATGTTGTGCAGAGCGACGATGAACATGCCTGCAGCGATACCGACCGACTCCTTGGCGTAGTCGTGCTTGATTCTGGAGCCATCGTCATCCAGCCCGAATCTCTGTTCGAACAACACCACGATCCACGGTACGACCCCCAAGTAATCCTTCCGCCAACCGGTCCCAAGCCGCGCGATCGCCCGTTGCCAATCTTCCGGCATACGGCCTTCAAGGTAGTTGGTGCGCTCCTCCTCCTCTGCGGCCTCACGGATGAGCTGTTTCGTCTCTGGATCACCGATCAGCACAAACGTCCACGGCTGCTGATGGGCGCCAGACGGTGCGGTACCCGCTGTAGCTATTGCGGCTTCGACCAACTCTCGAGGCACTGGGCGGTTGCTGTACTGACGCACCGACCGCCGGCTGTCCATGAGCTCATAGAACGAAGCGGCCCGCTCTCGACTTTCCGCCTCCGAGAAGTGGGGTCCTGCGTAGGGGACGTACTCTCCAACGTCTGTATAGGGGTACGCGTCAGGATCATGTTCAGCCATGCCTAAACCCTATATCAGGAACGGGAGGAACCGCTTGGGAACTCGCTGTTCGTACTGAGCATACTCGGGGTAGGCATCGGAGAGCATACGCTCCTCGTGCCTTGCCTCCATACTGAAGTAACCGAGCAACAACAAAGACAGCAGCAGAGCCAACCCTGAACCGCGAGCGATCGAAAGACCGATCGCTCCCACAACCAGCGCGCCGTAAATGGGGTGACGAACCAACCCGTAGATGCCTGTGTCAATGAGCCTGGCGCCCTCCATGGGCTTGGGAAAGGGGGTGAGGGAAGTATTCAGGTTGAGCATCGCTAGGACCGAGAAGCCTCCCCCAACCGCCACCAGCACCCAGCCAACCGCTCCGGTCCACGCATTCCCGATTGGCCAATCTCCCCGTAGGGATGTCCGAGAGATCAAGACGAACAAGATCAGCTGGCCAACGACCCACCAAACGCCTCTGCTGTGCATCCGTTCTCCGCCACCCCCCAAGGTGCCTAGTTGGCCGATATTCGTCACCGCCTGAGCCTGGACCTCGAGCAGCGCCTTGGAAGCCGATTCCCCTCCTGGGAATGTCACATCGGGCGCAATCTCCACCAGCGGTTCCAACACGAACCTTCGCTCGAGAGCACGGGGATGGGGAAGGAGGAGCTTCGGGTTGGCAGACACCACGTCGTCGTACAGAATGAGATCTAAGTCAAGGGTTCGAGCCCCCCAGAGCTGGGCTCGCTCCCTCCCGTACTCAGCTTCAATCTCGTGAAGGCCAAGCAAGAACTCGTGAGGGGCCAGTTCCGTCGTCATCAGACAAACCAAGTTGATGAAGTCAGCCTGTTCGGGTCCGCCAACGGGAGCGCTCTGATACGCCGACGAGACGGCGACGACAACTCCTAGGTCATCTAAACGCTCGATTGCGGCGGCAAGCGTCGAAACGCTATCCCCGAGATTGGAGCCGAGGGCTACGGTTGCGTTCGCCATACCGAAACTGACACATCCTTGAACTCATGTGGGATCGGGGCGCTGGGCTTGTGGACAGTCACTCCGACGGCCTCAGCCGCAAAGTTCTCGAGAATCCCCTCAGCCACCCGAACAGCGGCTGTCTCGATGAGGTCATAACTTTCGACAGTCATGATCTGAACCACTAGGTCCGCAACGTCGGCGTAACTAATGGTCCTGTTGAGATCGTCGGAGGCCGCGGCCTCGCCCACATCGAGGTGGAGGTCAACATCGACGCTGAAGGTTTGGCCGTCCGCTTTTTCATGCTCGAGCACCCCGTGATGAGCAAACACAATCAGCCCCGAGATGCTGATCACATCAGTCATCAGGACGCAGGAATCAGTGACCGCCCCAGAGGACCCAACGGTCGAGCAACAATCTCTTGGATCACCGCCATTGCCCTGATCGGATCAGCAAGAAGGCCCGACCTCACCAGGTACCCACCAAGAAGGCCTGTCATCCCATCATCGAGAATGTCCTTGTGGACCAAGATCATCGATCCCTTGGCCTCAAGCGCTTTCTTCAGGTGGGAGCAGATGCGTTCTGCGTACTCAGGCGTCAACGGCGTCGGGGATGCTGAGTGGAGCGCCTCAAGCCCGGCAACACGGTACGCGGACAGGTTCTGGTTGCCTTCGAGCAGCGACAGAATCCCTGTGAACCCCTCCTCGACAACCCAGGTGATCTCTTCCTCTCGGCGAATCCGGCGATGCTGTTCACCACAGCCGCCTATCCGCTGGGATACAGCGAGTTTGCCTTGGATGATCCAGTGAAAATCCCTTGGTTTCAGACCTGTTGCCACCAATGCTCCATACCGTGTTAGCTCGCACCCTAGCTGCGCGTCAGAGTACCGGAAGCTCAAGCGGAGATTGTTTCAAGTTCGAGCCAGCTATCCCGAAATCCCCTTGGGCATAGACCTCAACATGGCGTCGGCGACGCGCAGGGAGGCCCTTGTTGCCTTGACATCGTGGACTCGCAAGATGCCACATCCTTCGGCAGCTAAATGAGCGCCGAGCGACGCAGACACGGCATCTCGGTCCTTCGGAATCGGAATAGAGGCGAGGTCGCCAAGGAACCGCTTCCGCGACACCCCAATGAGGAGCGGATACCCCTTCTCGGAGAAGCGAGACGTTGCCGCAAGCAACCTGAGATTGTGCCTCAGTGTTTTTCCGAACCCAATGCCAGGATCGATAGCGATAGCAGAGGGACCCACTCCGGCATCCAGCGCAGCGGCAACTGCCCCGTCGAGATAAGCCTCCACTTCACCAACGACATCGCCGTACACGGGCACCTCCTGCATCGTCTTTGGGACGCCCTTCATGTGCATGAGGACGAGCCCCGCCTGCGTTTCAGCTGCCACACGATCCATCCCCTGGGTCCCCAGACCCGAGATGTCGTTGATGATGAGCGCTCCCGCCTCAACAGCTGCTTCCGCGATTTCGGGCTTTGTCGTATCGATTGATACCACGACACCTCCAGCCGCGAGCTCTTCCACTACCGGAATGGTCCGGACCAGTTCCTCATCGATCGTGACCGCAGACGCGCCAGGCCGAGTTGACTCGCCGCCAATGTCAACAATGTCAGCTCCCTGAGCAACCATCATCAGACCGCGGCTGACCGCCGCATCGGGACGAAGAAAGGCACCGCCATCAGAGAAGGAGTCGGGAGTGACGTTAAGCACCCCCATGATGAGCGTATGGTCGACATTGCTGAGCCAGCGGTCGCCCACCTTCCACTCGAAGACCTTAAGCATCAGTCCGACATGAGAAGGGCGAGTGCTTCTGCTCGAGTTACGGCGTCGCTACGGAAAGTGCCTCGCACGGCTGACGTGGTGGTCTTCGACCCCGGCTTCTTAACGCCTCGCATGCTCATACAAAGATGCTCGGCTGTGATGACCACCATGACTCCAGACGGATCCAATACCTCCATCAGTGTGTTCGCGACCTGGGAAGTGAGTCTCTCTTGCATTTGAGGTCGTCGAGCGTACGCATCAACCAGACGGGCTAGTTTGGAAAGACCGGTCACCCGACCCTTGGGGAGATACGCAACGGCGGCCACCCCATAAAAGGGAATGAGGTGGTGCTCGCACATCGAGTAGAACGGGATGTCCTTCACCATCACAATCTCGCGATGATCGTCTTCCTGAAAGACCGTCTTGACTATTTGCTTGGGATCTTCGTCAAGCCCGGCGAAGACTTCCCCGTACATGCGCGCTACCCGGGCTGGGGTGTCTCGCATGCCCTCTCGATCGCCATCTTCACCAATTGCGGCGATGATGGTTTGGACGGCTGCCTCAATCGCGTCGAGGTCAATCGACACGGCTATATCTCGGTACGAGAGGCAGCGACTGTTGCTTCGGTGCCACCCTTGATCGGGGGTACAAGTCGGTCGGTCTCCTGATCCGTATTGGTCCACTTGTCGACGTCATGGAAGACAGCGATCACCTCATCGGCCGACAGCGTCTCCTCCTCGAGGAGTAACTCGGCGATACGGTGCAATGCATCGATATGGGTTTCTAGGATCTGCCGGGCTTCTAGGTGGGCACGTTCGACCAACGCCCTAACCTCACGGTCAATCTCGGCGGCAATCTCATCCGAGTAATCCTGCTGGTGTCCGTAATCGCGGCCGAGGAACACCTCGCTACTGCCGGATCCATATTTGAGAGGACCGAGCTTGTCAGACATGCCATATTCCGTAACCATCTTCCGTGCGATCTCTGTGGCCTTCTCAATATCGTTGCCAGCTCCGGTAGTGGGATCGACGAAGATCACTTCCTCGGCAGTTCTACCGCCCAGCAACATGGCTAACTTGTCAGTGAGTTCGCTCCGTCGTGCGTAGGATCGATCCTCTTGGGGGAGCGCCAGCGTGTAACCCCCTGCTCGGCCACGCGGAATGATGGTCACCTTGTGAATCGGGTCTGCGTTAGGGAGTGCGTAGCCGACTAGAGCGTGGCCACCTTCGTGGTAGGCGGTTAGCCGACGCTCATCCTCGCTCATGACCTTGCTCTTGCGCTCAGGGCCAGCGATCACGCGCTCTATAGACTCCTCGAGGTCAGCCATGCCAATAATCTTTCCGTCTCGTCGAGCGGTCAGCAGCGCCGCTTCGTTGATGAGGTTGGCTAGGTCGGCACCGCTGAATCCCGGAGTCTGACGGGCCAGCACTTTCAGATCGATCTCTTCGGAGATCGGCTTCCCCTTGGCGTGCACGCCAAGGATCGCTTCGCGACCTCTGAGATCAGGTCGATCAACAATGATCTGTCGATCGAATCGACCAGGGCGCAATAGGGCAGGATCCAAAATATCGGGACGGTTAGTCGCCGCCATCACGATGACACCAGAATTGTCCTCAAAGCCGTCGAGCTCCACCAAGAGCTGATTCAGGGTCTGCTCCCGTTCGTCGTGGCCTCCACCGAGACCTGCGCCACGGTGCCGGCCCACGGCGTCGATCTCGTCGATGAAGATGATTGCGGCCGGATGTTGCTTGGCCTGTTCGAACAGGTCGCGGACGCGAGAAGCACCGACGCCAACAAACATTTCCACGAACTCGGAACCGGCCAAGGCAAAGAACGGAACATCAGCCTCGCCAGCCACTGCCTTAGCTAGTAGCGTCTTACCTGTTCCCGGAGGGCCGAAGAGCAGGACGCCCTTCGGGATCTTTGCGCCAATGGCCTGGAACTTCTCGGGCGTCTCCAAGAACTCCTTGATCTCAGCGAGCTCTTCTATAGCTTCTTCCAGCCCGGCGACGTCGCTGAACGTGACCTTGATCTGATCCTTCTCGAACTGTTTGGCCTTGGACTTTCCGAACTGCATCACTCGGTTGCCGCCACCCTGCATTTGGGTGAAGAAGAAGATCATCACTCCAATCAGCAGCAGGAACGGCAAGATGCCAACAATGAACGACCAGAAACTTGTGTTCACCGGAACCGAAGCAAAGGTAATGTTTGCGGTGTTGGTGAGCTGCTGCGATAGCTCAGCTTCAAATTCGCCAGGATAATTCGCGCTTACGTCCGGTTCCGCAGCGGAAATGTCTTCCGGCGTCTCAAAGAACCCCTCGAGGGTGTCAGTCTCTGGGCGAAGACGGACCGCGGCGAAGTCGCCGTCATCTAGTCTTGTCTGGAACTCCGAGAGGACGATCTCCTCCGGTCCTGCCGTGCCGAAGACGCTTTGGGCGGCGACGATCAGCAACGTGATGATGAGGGCGTACCCGATGATTGTTCGAATCGTACGATTCACAGAAAAAACCTCTTTAGGTAGGAGTCAAAGACTTGGACTCCCGCTGCTGTCGAACAGAATATGCTCAGCGGGAGATTAAGTAGCAGAGTCTTCCTCAAGAATCCCAACGTAAGGAAGGTTCCGGTACAGACCTGCGTAGTCGAGGCCGTATCCCACCACGAACTCCGAACCAATCTCGAAGGCGGTGTATCGAGCATTAATCTCGACCCGCTGAATCCCGGTTTTGGTCAAAAACGAGGCGACTTCAAGTGACGCTGGGTTACGCACCTTCAGAGCTTTCAGGAGATAGTTAAGGGTGAGTCCAGAGTCGATGATGTCTTCAACAATTAGGACGTGCCGACCGGCGATCTCAGCGTCTAGATCCTTCAGGATGCGGACAACGCCACTGGTCTGCGTCGCCGAGCCATACGAAGAAACCGCCATAAAGTCGAACTCCACTGGCAACTCGATATACCGAGCGAGGTCCGCCATGACCATGAAAGCGCCCTTGAGCACACCGACAATCAGCAGATCGAGGCCCTCGTAGTCCTTGGTGATCTGGGCGCCCATCTCCTTGAGCTCTGTCTGAATCTCTTCCTCGGTGATCAGTACTTTCCCGATCTTCACCGGTTCTCCTCACGTGCGTCGAAGTCAAGATAGTCAGGATCCGAAACCTGCGTCCTCGGAGCGCCCCTCACGCCAGGGACCCACACTACCTGTCCAGCGACCTCGACCACCGGCCAGGCAGACCGAACCTCTTTCGGTACCCCCGCTTCAGCAAGCGCCTGCCATACATCCTTGGTCCCTTCCCCCATTGAAATCCGATCTTGGGATTGGGCCCCACGCACCACTGCTCCCAGCGGTATCCGGCTGGACAGGGTGCTGCCTAATTTCAGGGCACCAACACAGAAGCTCCAGGCTCCCCAGCGCAAACCATCTTCCATCGGGACAGGATCTGGGCGAACAGGTGCCGAACCGATCCGGCAGGAAGCTCTGTCGCGGAGTACCAGCAAGCCGCCTTCGAGTTCAGCACGAGGCGTCGATCCGTCCACGACCGCGAGCATCCTCCGTACCTCGTCAAACGACGCCGGATAGGGCGGTCGGACACGTCTCACAGCTTCACGCAGGCTCTCGCTCAACGCGGCGGCATTCACCGTTCGGAGCCACGCCAGCGGCATGCGGACGGCCTCTGTACCCGAACTCTCAACGGGGACAGGAGCAACGTCGGCCATCAGAATGGCCGTCCGCGCGAGCAGGGGGACCGTCGACGGAACCCGCTCTTCTAGCAGCGGGATCACCGACGACCGGACCCAATTCCTTAGGTGAGTTGACACCTCGTTCTCGGGATCGTCGGCGAACGGAAGCCTCAGCCTTGTTGCCGCCCCGCGAACACGCTGGCGCGTGACCCCTAACAAGGGACGTCGAATGGCCCCCCGTTCGGAAGGGATGCCCGAGAGTCCACGGGAGCCGCTACCTCGCATGAGGTGCATCACGACCGTTTCAGCTTGGTCGGACTGCGTGTGACCAAGCAGCAGCGTCCCATTCGGAAGCGAGGAGAAGGCTTCGTACCGTGCCGCCCTAGCCTCAGTCTCACTACTGCCATCCATCTCCGTGCGGAGCACAGCAAGCGGGCTCTCTAGCCGTTCGGCTACCGCGTTTGCTGCTGACTCCATGGCATCGGACCCCGGCAAGCCATGGTGAACGTACACCAGGGTGGGTTCCAATCGCGCCTCAACAGCACAGTGGGCCAGAACCGCTGAATCAGCTCCACCCGACAGACCCACGAAGACACGACCCTCGAGGCCAGACAAGGCCGTTACAACGTCCTCAACCCAGCTCACCCCAGTCTCCGAAGCCAAGCACCGGGGTCGGCAATCTCCTCGATAGTTGGGAGATGCTCCGGGGACTCCCAAGCCGCGTTCACAGCGTCCCATCCGGCAATCCTCTCTACCCCCGCAATGAACTTCTCACCGTCCTCGTACTGACGCATCTTCATCTGCAGACCTGAGAGCTTCAAGATGAACGCTGTCTTGGCATCCTGACTCCTCCCCTTCAGCAACGCCGCCATTCGCTTCTGAGTGTGCAGCATCTCAGCTCCCAGCCGATTCATGACAACATGGCCATGCCCCTCCAACAAACTCATGAGAGCCTGGACACGATCGAGTGTCTCCCGCTGCTCTGGTGACGCCATTAGACCCATAAGTCCCGAATCGTCAATGAACGGAACACCCTCCCTGAACGAAGCAATAGCTTTGCTGATGACCGGCCCAACCCGATCGGAGGAGGCCGATCCCGCAGAGGCCATCTCCTTGACGAGACCTAGGAAGTAGCCCCTCATCCAGGGAACGCCTAGAAACTGTGCGCGGTGGGCGCATTCATGGAGCGCAATCCAAGTCCGAAACTCAGACGGTTTGAACTGATATTGTCGTTCCAAGGCCAAGATGTTGGGACCCACAAAGAAGATGGAGTCTGTCTCTTTACCGCTGGACGGGAGAACCAACTCGTACTGCCCGAGGACCCGCTTCGACATGAACCCGACCAGCGCTCCAGTCTGAACGGAGGAAGCAGTTCCCTCAGTTGGGTCACTTCCTCCCCCACTCTCGGACGCACCGCCGGCTGCATCTGACGCGACCGCCTTGAAGAACTGCAGCGTCCGCTCAGACCACTGTTCCCGGCTCACTACTTCAGTGACCGGATCGGAGGGAGCTACCAGACCAGTCTCTGCCTCGACCATCACCCCAACGTCTTGCACGATCGCTGGTATTGCCTCTGCGAGTACATCGATGTGATAGGAGTGTTCAAGCGGGTGAGTACCACCGACTTGCTTCGCCACTCGAAGTGCGAGCGGCCACACCGAAGTTTGGTTCGGCATTTCGTTCACCTTCCCGGAAAGAGCGCGCCCGAGCAGCCTAGGTAGGTCATAGGCGCAACTTCTGGGAAAGAACAGCTCCCGAGAAAGTTGAGTTGGCTACTCGCTGGTGCGATAACGGCGCAGGACAACCTTCGGGAAGTACAGGAAGAAGGAGACGATGACCGTGAGAGCTCCCAAGAAGAGTGTGGCCGGAACTAGGACTTCGAATGTCCAGGTTGGCTCAGACCGTTCCTCTTCTTCGAACAAATCTACCTCGATAGCAGGCTCAGCCTGAGCAACGCTCGCTGACGGAGCAGCGATAGAGACGGCATCCAGACCAGACGTAGATGATGCTGCGACCGGTAGCACAGGGACCAGCAGAATCGCAGTCAGCAGAACAATGCGTACGAAGCGGTGCATTCAGGTAGCGTAGCGCCCTGTTTGGGCGAGTACGAACCTAAAGGTCTTCGCAGCCTTCCTCTTTCAGCATCGTCTTAAGCCGATCCATGGCATCGCTTGGCAAGTCATCCGCAGCGGCTGCACCGATGACATTCTTAAGTCGATCCTCGAAGCTGTACACGCCGCTACATACGTTGCACTTACCAAGGTGGCGCTTGATCTGGAACTTCTTGTACCGAGTGAGTTCGCCGTCGAGGTAGGGATAGATGCGTTCTAGAGCCCTATGGCATGAGGTATTACGCATCATCATGTCCTCCCTCAACTAGTCCGCGGTCTCTCGCTACCTGCCACAACGTCTTCTGCAGCGATTTTCTTCCCCGATGGAGCCGACTCATCACCGTGCCGATGGGAACACCGGTCATTTCGGCAATCTCCTTGTACGAGAACCCTTCAACATCCGCCAACAAGACCGGCATCCGGAAGTTCTCTGGGAGCGCCTCAACGGCTTGGGTGATCTCGACATCCACGAAGCCTTCGAGGACCTCATCCTCGGCTGAGCGGCTAGCACCCGTATTCGCATCGCGCGATCTTCTTGTAGAGAAAGAAGTCCTCCACTTCATCCAACTCCACCTCGTCTGGTCGCCGTTGGGCCTTGCGGTACTTGTTGATATAGGTGTTGATGACGATACGGTACAACCACGCCCGCAGGTCCGTCCCCTCCTGAAAGGTGTGATAGGCCCTGTACGCTTTGAGGAACGACTCCTGAAGCACGTCCTCAGCATCTGAGGGGTTCCGGGTCATCCGAAGCGCGTGCGCGTACAACTGCTGGGCAAAGGGCATTACGTCAGTTGAAAAATTCGCGGTGTCTGCCATTCCCTGCCCTATGAGTATCTGATCCGGAAGGTGTACGATACCGCAATTCGAGTTTCTGAAATCCACTTCCTTCGCTAAACTTCCAACTCCGCCGAAGTAGCTCAGGGGTAGAGCAGCTCACTCGTAATGAGCAGGTCAGGGGTTCAAATCCCCTCTTCGGCTCAGAATACAACGCTCCCGCCGGAGTAGCTCAGTGGTAGAGCAGCTCACTTGTAATGAGCAGGTCAGGGGTTCGATCCCCCTCTCCGGCTCACACACGAAGGTTCGACGCGCACCTTTACCTGGACCGAAACCTCGACTTAAACAGTCCCGGGCTGGCTGCAGCTCTAGCTCAGTGACGAAGCGAGCTTCGTCACTGACTCAGTTTCACCATAAGGTTCGCCAGCACCAAGGCTGGCCGCTGGTTTCGTCGTAGGGCCAGGCCAGCGTCTAGGGCTAACTCAGCGTTCCTTGTTGCTTGCGACTTGGTGACCACTACAAAGTCCGTTGCGTCTAAGTCTGAGTTTCGAACCGCTCCGCCGAACTGGGCAGCTGCTGCATCTGCGTAGAACCCTGCCAAGATTTCTAGACCGTTCACGAGCAGATCTTTACGAGCTTGCTTCACTTCGCGCTGCTGCTTTTCCTTCTGGGCCTTGGTTTCGGCTCCCAGCCGGGCGTGCCGGTACTCGATGGCTTCCACCAACGGGTCGGTCGCTGCAATGGCCAAGGCAGCAAGGCGGAACCCAATGCCCGGCTCAACTCTGACTTGGTGAGGAACATCTAGCCAAAACTTCCGGAACTCGGACAGGCTCGAACCTGATCCGATCACCAACGCCATTCCAGGACGTCCGCCAGCGACGCGAGCCGCCTCCTCTGCAGCGACCACCTCCGAGCCGGACGCGACCATCCCGGCGACAAGCTCAGCTAGTGGCACCCTCGAAAACTGAATCACCCGACATCTGCTGGCGACAGTCGGCGGGAACTCCTCCTCGGACTCCGCGACCAAGATGAAGATGGTGGAGCTCGACGGCTCCTCAAGGGTTTTGAGCAACGCGTTAGCGGCGGCCTCCGTCATCCGCCCTGCGTCATCAATGAGGAAAATCTTTCTGTCACCCTCGACGGGCGCCATGTTCGAGCTCATGACGGTTGCCCGAATTTGATCGACTCCTAGGCTCGCACCCTCTGGCTCAATGACCACGAGATCCGGGTGGTTCCCGCTGGTGATGCGACGGCAGGAGCGACACTCGCCTCCGTGTACTCCGTCAGTGGGGCAGAGCAGCGCCGCAGCGAACTTCTTGGCGACGGTGGCCTTCCCAACCCCGGCGGGGCCCACGAGCAGGTAGGCGTGGTTCGGCTGCCGAAGCTCCCGTTCCAACAAGCCCGTGACCCGCGAATGGCCTATGACACCTACATACATCGCTGGACTTCCAGCCAACACGACTCCAGCACTTCGTCGAGCGAACGGCCAGCCACGGAAATCTCTATGAAGCGACGCGGCTCCTGAGCCGCCAAGAGCGCGAACCCCTCCGCAACCCGGTGTTGAAATCCAAACCCCTCGCCACCAATGCGATCCGGATCGCTCTGACGCTGCAACCCTTCGACTGGATCAAGATTGAGCCAAAGCACCTTGTTGGGCCACGTGCCACCAAGGCCAGACTCGTTGACCGCTCGGACCGCTTCGACACCTAACTCGCGTGCGAATCCCTGATACGCCAACGACGAGTACACCGATCGATCTCCGAGGACGTAGGCACCAGCCGCTAGGGCTGGGCGGATGACTTCGGATGCCAACTGAGAACGTTGCGCAGCGAACAGCAGCGCCTCGGCCCACGGTTCCACATCCTCACCATGCAGCAAAGCCTCGCGAATCCGCTCACCGGTGGGGGTTCCTCCGGGCTCCCGGACCACCATCACGCGCCGACCGGCCGCCTCGAGCCTCTCGGCCAACATCCGTACAATCGTCGACTTTCCGGTGCCTTCGATCCCCTCGAAGGCTAGGTAGATTCCAGTCATTCGCTTCTCCCCATCCCTCGAGTCAGCACCGTAGCGAGTCCAGCCGCAAGTACCAACATCCCACTCAGGAGAAGCGTAAACCGGATCCCGGTGAGCTCAGCGAGGAGCGGCCCCAGCCCCAAGGCGACCACAACCCCCACTCGCCCAAGCGCGAACAGTGTTCCAAACGTCCGTCCTCGCATGTCATCGTCAACCGACGTATGCAACGAAGCGAATACGAGAACGTACGCCACCCCGATGCCGGCGCCAGCAACCGCGGACGAAACAGCCGCTTGCGATACGAGGAGCGACTGAGAGACGCCGATCACGCCAACACCCACCAGCAGTAGGCCCCCAGCAATCCCAGTTTCCTTGTTAGTAACGAAGCGTTCAGTCAATCGGGTCAACCCCACACCGGCTAACACACCCAGACCTAGGGCAAGTGCCACCCAGGTGAAAGCGTCATTCCCCGCAGCGAGTGCTTGTTCGGTAAACGGCTTCCCGAGAACGAACAAAGGGGCTCCACCGAAGAGCGCTGCGACGATGACCAGAATCGGCCGGCGGATCTCTCTCTGCCCCAATACGTACTTGAGGCCGTCGGTGAGATCCGTAAAGCCTTCGCGAATGCCCCAGCCTTCTCCCCGGGCCTCAACGGATGGGCGCGCTGGCAACGCCAGTGAGTACAACAGGCCGGCCGACAAGAAGAAGGTTGGAATGTCCAGAGCGAATCCCGCGTCCCACGGATCCCAGGCCGACGAGAGCAATCCCCCGAGAGCTGTGGTTGAACTAATCCGATACAGCACAATTCCAAGCGGTGCGGTACCAAACGCCGCGAGGAGCAACAGACCGTTCCCCCGGACCAACTCATTCTTCGAGACCACCACTCCCAGGGCCGTCTCTCGAGCAGGCTGCCTCGTCAATGAGAACAGTTCGATCACGAACGTCAGAAGGGCCAATTCGAGAAGCGTAGAAACGAACAACAGACCAATCACGAGCAAGCCTCGAGCGATGTCGGTGACGATCATGACCCGCCGCGCGTCAAACCGATCCGCGACTACTCCAGCGGCTCCGCTGAACAGAGCCCCAGCAAGAAATCTTCCAACAAGAGCGGCCGAGAGACCAACCGTTTCGCCAATGGCGTACCCGAGTTCAAGCGATGCGAACAGCGACACCCAGTCGCCAAGGGAAGACACAACTCCCGAACGCCAGAGCTTGGCAAACTCACCACTCTTGAGTAGTTGAGTGGTGGTCCGAGGCGGGGTGGCTGACTGCATTGCAACAACGGTACCAGTGAATAGCGGACAGCTTCGCTGCCCGCACCACGACGGGAACCAGGACTAAGACTTAGCCATTTCCCTATCGGTCTTGGTCCTCGTTTACAACACCCATCCGCCGTGCAACAACAGCGTCTTGTCCGGTAAGACTTTGACAAACGCTGAGAATAAGGCATTATCCCTCCCGATATGAGCAAGCCGTTGATCATCGTTGAGTCCCCTGCCAAGGCCAGAACCATCTCTGGGATCCTTGGGAAGGACTATCTCGTCACCTCTTCTGTGGGGCATATCCGGGATCTCCCAGGCAAGGCAGCCGAGATCCCAGCCAAAATCCGCAAGGAGAAGTGGGCACGGTTGGGCGTCAACGTCGACAAGGGTTTCAAACCTGTCTACGTGGTCAACGCCAATAAGAGGAAGACCGTCAAGGAACTCAAAGCCTTGATGAAGGATGCAACAGAACTGTTCCTCGCAACTGATGAAGACCGTGAAGGGGAAGCCATCGCTTGGCATCTTCTTGAGGTCCTCAAGCCAAAGATTCCAGTCAGCCGGATGGTGTTCCATGAGGTGACACCCACAGCGATCCAAGAAGCAGTCGGCAACCCCAGGGACATCGACCAGCAGTTAGTGGACGCACAGGAAGCTCGCCGTATCCTCGACCGGCTCTACGGGTATGAGGTCTCACCTGTCCTATGGAAGAAGATCAAGCCGCGTCTCTCGGCGGGTCGCGTTCAGAGCGTGGCCGTTCGGATCATTGTCGAGCGAGAACGCGAACGTCTGGCGTTTGTTTCAGGGTCCTATTGGGACCTCACCGCGACCTTCGCAAAGACCGACGAATCATTCACAGCTCGACTCTCGACTATTGACGGCGATCGTGTTGCCTCGGGAAGAGACTTCAAGCCAGATGGGACAGTAACCACAAAGGATGTAGTTATTCTCGACGCAGAGTCGTCAGTGGCGCTCGCAAAGGCCCTTGAAGGCCAGACCTACACCGTCAACAGCGTCGAACGAAAGCCGTATACCCGCAAGCCATACGCTCCCTTCCGGACTTCGACACTTCAGCAAGAAGCCGGCCGCAAGCTCAGGTTCTCTTCAAAGCGAACTATGTCAGCGGCTCAGCGCCTGTACGAGAACGGGTACATCACCTATATGCGTACAGACTCGACGAACCTTTCGGCGACAGCCTTAAGCGCGGCGAGAACAGAGATCAAGAAGCAGTACGGCGAAGAATACGTTCCAGACAAGCCTCGGGTCTACGCAAAGAAGGCCAAGGGAGCCCAAGAAGCTCACGAAGCCATTCGACCAGCAGGGGACAGCTTCCAGCACCCAGACAAGGTGGCCGCTGCCGTCCAAGGAGATGAAGCGCGACTCTATGACCTGATCTGGCGGAGGACTGTCGCCTCCCAGATGAAGGACGCGAAGGGTGAGTCAGTCAAGGTCACCGTTGCGGGGATTTCGACTGATGAACGAAACGTGACGTTCACAACGTCCGGGAGAATCATCCATTTCTCCGGGTTCCTCAAGGCCTACGTCCGGGCTGCCAGAGCTGGAGAAGAAGCTGATGACCAAGAGTCACACCTTCCAGCGGTTGATGAGGGCGATTCGGTAGACCTCGCAGGTATCGAGCCTGTCGGCCATGAAACCAAGCCTCCTGCACGCTACAATGAGGCCTCTCTCGTCCAACGCCTTGAAGAGTTGGGTGTAGGCCGTCCGTCGACCTATGCATCAATCATCTCGACCATCCAAGCCCGCGGATACGTGTGGAAGAAGGCCAACGCACTCGTGCCGTCGTTCACAGCCTTCGCCACCACCCGCCTCCTCGAGGACCACTTCCCCGTCCTAGTGGACTACGAGTTCACGGCCAAGATGGAGAGCGACCTCGACGACATCGCCGAAGGCAACCTAGAGACGGTGCCATGGCTTACCGAGTTCTATTTCGGCGAGGATGGACGAAAGGAAAAGGTCGAGACTCGGTTAGAGGAAATCGATCCTCGGGAAATCAACTCCATCCCCATCGGGACCGATGCTGATGGGAACGAAATCGTTGCAAGAGTCGGTCGGTACGGACCCTATGTGCAACGCGGTGAAGACCGAGCATCGGTTCCTGACGACATTCCCATGGATGAGCTCACCGTCGAGAAGGCGGTCCAATTCCTTGAAGCCCCAGCAGACGACAGGGAGCTCGGAACAGATCCAGAAACTGGACTCGGTGTGTTCGTTAAGAACGGGCGCTTCGGGCCCTATGTGCAGCTCGGTGAGCTTGACCCAGAGTCGAAGGACAAGCCAAAGCGTGCGTCGCTGTTCAAAGAGATGGACCACAAAGAGCTGGGCCTCGAGACTGCTCTTAAGCTCCTGAGCTTGCCACGGTTACTCGGCCAGAACGCAGAGGGTGTCGATATCTGCGTGAACAACGGCCGATACGGCCCCTACCTGTCGTCGTTCAAAGACAATCGCACTCTGGATTCAGAAGATCAGATCTTCTCGATCACGCTGGCAGAAGCGCTCGCCATCTACGCCGAGCCGAAACGTCGAGGTGGCAGAAGCGCTCCTGGACCAATCCAGACCTTCGGAGAGGACCCCAATTCGAAGAAGGTCGTAACACTCAAGGAAGGCCGGTTCGGGCCCTACGTAACGGACGGCCAGACCAACGCGTCGCTCCGGCAAGGTGACAACACGGAGACACTGACGGAAGAGCGCGCCTTCGAGCTCCTCGCCGAGCGCCGAGCCTCGATGTAATGGCCAGCTACGTTCGGCAACTGCACTCTCCGGTGGTTTGCTAGCGTGAGATCTTTCAAAGCTGTTGTTCGTATCGGACAACAGGACGCAGGTACCAGCCCGAAAGTCCTTGTCACGACGCTCCTTTACTTGGCAAGATGGCCCTCCCCAAGTCGTACGCAGGAGGAATTACAAGGATTGAGAAGGCTAGAACGAACCGCCTCATCAACGGACGCATCGAATCGAGCAGAAACGCTCCCCCATTCATACTTCTGGCTCACAAACTTTTTTCCTGCCTCACCCATGGCAATGGCCTCAGACGGGTGATCGCCCACCCAAGCGATGGTTTCTACGAGATTCTTCCTACCCGACGCAACGAACCCGGTGACCCCGGGAACGATGCTCTCGGGAGCTCCCCCAGAGTCGCCAACGATCACCGGCAGTCCGGCGGCGGCGGCCTCGAGGTAGACGATCCCGAGCCCCTCGAATTCGCGAGCAAACCAGCGACTCCGACAAGGCATAGCGAACACTGACGCTTGCCGATACTCCTGGGCGATCTCCTCTCGGGACAGACCGACGCGGACATCAACCGACGCACCGCTCCCCGCTGCTTTGGCCCGCAACCGTTTCTCACCTCGGCCACTACCAATGAGTCGAAGTCGGATGTTCTTGCCCTCAGCGTCCAACCGCGCAACCGCGTCTATCAGCCGAGCCTGACCCTTCCGTGCGACGAACCGACCCACACACAACACGGTGAAGGCTCCAGGCCGGTTGGGTTGCGTGATTTGATCGTGTGACACACCCACTCCGAGTCGAACCACGTTCCTACCCGAGTACTCGGCAACGAGTCGGCGGGTGAAGTCGGAGACTGAAAAAACAACCGACGCTCTGCGCAGGCTCCTCTTCATCATCCGACCGAACCCCGGAATCGATCGGCCGACGGCCACTTCAGCGCCATGGGTGATCACGCCGTACGGCAGACCGGTGGTGGCGGCCAACCGCGGCCCAAGAAAGGCCAACGGATGTGGAGCACCGAACAAGATGAAGTCGGGTTTGAAGCGTTCAACCTCTACGGTAACCCACGCTCGAGTCGCCCGAGTGGGCCACAGGAACCTCGAAGAAGGGTGACGGACCACACTCTTTGCAGGCTGCGCCGCCTCAGCGGCAGAAGCCATCACCCGAAAGTTGTGACCGGAATGAGCCACCAACCCTTCGAGATAGGACTGGATCCCACCCCTATCGGGCGGGAAGTCGTTGGTAACGAGCAGCACCCGTGCCATGGTCTAGGACTTGGCGGCTTGGATCGCTTCCCAGATGCGGGTTGGGGTAGCTGGCATATCCATGTGCTCAACCCCCAACGGCGCGAGGGCGTCAATCACCGCGTTGTGAATCGCACAGGTCGAGCCGATGGTCCCTGCCTCTCCAATGCCCTTGGCACCCAAGGGATTCAGCGGAGTCGGGGTCTCCGTATGTGCCACCGTGATACTCGGTGTGGTGGACGCGGTGGGAATGAGATACGTGCTGAGATTGGCCGTCAGCGGGTTACCCCACTCGTCATACAGCACCTGTTCGCTGAGAGCCTGGCCGATTCCTTGCACGACACCACCGTGGACTTGCCCATCAACGAGAATCCGGTTAAATATTGTCCCACAGTCGTCTACGGCTACGTGTTTGCGAACCTCAAGTGATCCAGTCTCAGTATCGATCTCAACGACGCAGACGTGGGCTCCGAACGGGAAGGTGCCGTGCCCCTGATCGAACTCTCCTTCGAACTTGAGACCTAGTTCCACCCCCGGTGGAACAGCGTCAATATCACTTGCGATCTTGGCGAGTTCCTTCCACCCGATGTGCGTACCGGGAACACCCGCGACCTGCGTGCCGCCGTTCTTGACGGTGACGTCCTCGGTCGAGACTTCGTGGAGGTGGGACATGAGGAGCTTGGCCTTTTCAACGAGTCCCTCAGACGATTTGAAAATCGACGAACCCCCAAGTTGCAGTGATCGGGAGCCGCCGGTTCCTCCGCCCTTGGGGATGAAGGCTGTGTCACCTTCCACCACCTTCACATCGAGATAAGAGATGTCCAGCGCGGAGGCAACAATCTGGGCAAACGCGGTTTCGTGGCCCTGCCCATGACCAGATGTCCCGACGTACACGGTGACCTGACCATCGAGATCAACCTCTACACGGCTCCACTCGTTCGTTCCCTCCGGTGCGGTCACCTCCACATAGGAAGAGACTCCTATACCGATCTGCGTCCTATCACCGTTTGCTCTTCGAACGGCCTGTTCAGCTCGGAGCTCTCCATAGCCAGCAAGCTCAATGGCCATGTCAAGCGCCTTGAGGTAATCACCCGAGTCATACTCGGCCCCCATGGGGGTGGTGTACGGAAACTCGTCGGAGGCAATGAGGTTTCGCTTGCGCAACTCAACGGGGTCAATGCCCAATCGACCGGCAGCGATATCCATGGTGCGTTCGATGAGTGAAGAAGCTTCAGGGCGGCCTGCCCCACGATATGCGTGAATAGGGACCGTGTTGGTCACGACGCTTCGCCAGCCCAGATCAACCTTGGGGATCCGGTAAGTACCCGTTGCCATGAACTTGGTCCACACCGGCATGGAGGCTCCAAACCACGGATAGGCCCCACAGTCTTGGGTGAGAATGATCCGAAGCCCAACGATGGTTCCATCGTTCTTGAAGCCCATCTCCACTTCTTGATCTTGCGCTCTTCCGTGGCTCATACCCGTGAGGTTCTGCGCTCTCGTCTCGACCCACTTGACCGGGCGGTTCAGTTTGGCGGCGACGGCCAGAGTCAGAATCTGCATGGGATAGGTCTGAAACTTGGCTCCAAAACCGCCGCCCATATCTGGCATGCGTCCACGGACGGCGCCTCTCTCCATGCCGAGGATCTTGCCGATAACTAGGTGCCCAAAGATGTTCTGTGTGCCGACCCAGAGCGAGAACCCACCCTCGACTTCAGGAAGCGCCAATGCTCCGTTGGACTCCAGCGGAACTGGGGCGACTCGCTGGTTGCGGAACTCAGCCCGAACCACAACGTCCGCGTCATCCAGCAAGCCTTCTTCACGCTCACCAATGTGGTCGATCACCACGTTGGTCCCCAACTCGGGATACAGTAGCGGGGCATCTGCGGCGTGGGAGAAACGAACGTCGACCGTTGGATCAAGCGGTTCTATGTCCGCCCACACGGTCTCTCCGGCATCTGTTGCTTCGCGTTCTGAAGAAGCAGCGACAACGGCAACAACCTCTCCCACGTACCTGACCTTGCCTGTTGCAAGCGTCGGCATCGCTGTCTCCGGCGGACACATGGGGCCCTGCCGGATAGTGCCCGCTTCAAGGGTATCGGCGGTGTACACCCCAAGCACCCCGGGCATTCCCATGGCTTTCGCAACGTCAATCGAAAGGATCTCGCCGTGCGCGACGGTTGATCGAACAGGGACTAGGAAAACGCAATCATCTGGGACCATATCGTCGATGAAGCGGCCCTCACCCCTGATGAACCGGGGGTCTTCAACTCGCTTTACAGCGTTTCCGAGAATTGAACCTTGCATCACATAAATTGTAGCGTCGGCAGCGGACCAGCAGGCCCTAGCGACGTTTCTTTCTCAGCTCTCAACCCTCGAGATGAGGGCCGACGCCGTAGTCGACGAGGCGAGGCCTGTCCTCGGCGATATGGATTCTCGCGACCGAGGTGTTTCGAGGGAAGTCAAGCCTTGAGGAATGTTCCCATCCGGTCCCCAACACATCGAGCACATAGGACCGAATGGCTCCTCCGTGCGTCACGACCGTGATGTCCTCACCGCCCTCAACGATGCTGTCGATCTGGCTGCGGAACCGTTTGGTAAGGGCGCCGTGTGACTCGCCTGTCACACCTCGAGGAAGATCCTCCCCATCGGTAAAGATACGGGAAAATTCTTCTGGCCAACGGTCCATGATCTCAGCTGTCGTCAATCCTTCCCACTCGCCTAGGAAGGTTTCGCGGAGCCCCTCATTCAAGGTCACAGGAGCCTGAGCCAGCCCCTCGGCCGTCGCAACAGCTCGTTGGGTATCCGACGAATGAACAACCGCCTGGGGTCCTAACCAATCCCATAGGTCGGCAGCCTGGCCCTTGCCCCAGTCGTTGAGCCCATCACACATGTGGCCGTACCAACGATCCTGCCGGTTGGCATCAGTCTGTCCGTGACGCACCAGCGTGAGAATGTGCCCTTCGCTGGAAAACAGGACGTGCGGTCGAGGCCCCAAGTGAGCGGCGTCGTTGTAGACCTGCAGCTTGCCAGTGCCAGAGCTGTCGAACTCCAACACAGACATCGACGTGTTCATGGCCATCGTGGTGGGAGTTGACGGCCATGTGTAGCCGAACAGATTGGCGATCACGTTTGCGATGAAGCCACCATGGGACAAGACGAGGACGTCGTCGTCGTGGTCGAGTTCGCCGATGAGTTGGGAGGTGGCAGTGGCGACACGCTCTCTAAACTCGAAGAGGCTCTCCCCGTCTCCTCCAAGACGAACATCCTCTCCGGCCTGCATCCCAGCATAGACATCAGGTGACTCTCGATAGGTCTCGGGAATCTCACGGCCGGCCCACTGGCCCACGTCGATCTCTCGGAACCGGGAGTCGATCTCTACTGACTTCTCCAAGAAGGAAGCTGTCTCGATAACCCTGAGGACATCAGAAGTGATCACCCTTGAGAAACTGCGACCGGCCAAACGCTCACCGAGAGCCCGCGCCTGAGACTGACCTCGTTGCGACAGACCACCGCCTCCGTGACCCTGCCAGATCCGGGCAGCGTTGTCTGGGGTTTCTCCATGTCGAACTAAGGTGATCCGCATCGGGCAATCGTACCCCCACCCGTCGACAACCGGCACAGGGCGAGGACGGATCGGGGTGTAGTCTGACACCGGTAAAAGTGACAAGGAGACGCAGTGATAGAGCAGTACATCCGCGATATCCCGGACTTCCCAAAACCGGGCATCGTCTTCAAGGACATCACTCCTCTCCTCAAGGATCCCGAAGGACTCGCGGCCGCCATCGACGCTCTGGCTGCTCTCGTTGATCCTGACGACTACGACATGATCGTGGGCATCGAGTCCCGCGGCTTCATCTTCGGAACAGCGGTTGCCTATAAGCTCAACAAAGGTTTCATCCCTGTCCGGAAACTAGGGAAACTGCCATCAGAGACCGCTTCCGTGACCTATGACCTTGAATACGGCAGCGACACGCTTGAACTCCATCTTGATGCTCTCGAGCCTGGGGAACGGGTGCTCATCCTCGATGACCTCCTCGCCACCGGTGGCACCATCGAGGCCTGCATCAAACTGATCCGAGATGTAGGTGCCGTCCCGATAGGCGCGGCCTTCGTCATCGAGTTGAGCTTCCTTCAAGGCCGCGACCGAATGGGCGATGTGCCCGCTCATTCATTAATGATTGTCTAGGCCTAAGGCCGCCTGTCTTCGGTACCTCGAAACAGCGGATCAGCCGGTCTGCCGTAGATCACGACGATCGAACAAAGCCACCGCAGCCGCTACCAACACGATGAACAGGCCGAGGAGCACCGCTCCGTGGCCCCAGTTCATCCCGTTCAGCAACGGGTCGCTGCTGAGGTAGTAATAGAACGGACTCCACTTCGCCAGTCCCGCAAAGCTCTCGCTGAATGGCAGGAAGCCGTTCGCAACATAGAGACCGAATGCCGAGCCGATAGAGCCGTAAATGGCTACCCGGGTCCGGCCGGTGGCTGCGCTCAGCGCCAGCGCCAGAGCCCCAAAGACGAGGCCCAGTAGGGTTCCCAACAGCGTTGTAGCTGCGATTCTGCTGGGGCTCATTCCCAGACCTCCCAGCATTGAGCCTCCCACGACCCCTGCGAAAAGCGCGATTGCCACTATCAGGGCCTGGACGATCATTGCCAGTGTCTTTTCGAGTACCACGGTGGAGCGCCGGATCGGATTGGCCAGCAACAGGCCCATGGTCCGGTTGGCTTCTTCTCCAGCGAGAGCTCGGGCGCCGGTTGTCACCGTGACCACCATAAAGGCGATCGGCGTCATCAGACCGAAGGTCTCTAACTGGTAGAAGCCCTCTGGCGTCGACATGTCGCCACCGCCGAACATGGCCAAGAGTTCCTTGGGGAAGGCGTCAGTGAGGCTGATGAGCGTTTCATCGATGAACGTGTACATAGGCCCGATCAGCAAACCCATCATGAGGAACATCACGTAGGCGACGAAGATCAAGATTCCTTGGTTCTCTGAAGCCGTCTTAACCCAGATTCGGGAGACCCGGGCCGATCCAACAAGCCGTTCGACAATCTTCCTGGTCATCGGATTGGCGCGGAGCCTGTCAACCACACTGACCCCGGTGACCTGCCCCCGGAGGTCTCGACGATTGACTCCGACGACTGCGACGAAAGCGAGAAGCGCAATGCCCACAAACAATACGGTGAGATCACCCCAATCGATCCCGTTGATCTGGGGGTTGGATCCGCTGTAGTAGTGCCAGGGGAACGCCCTTACCCCGTTGGCCAAACTCTCGATCAGCGGTAGCAGGCCCACGGCGAAGAAGGAGATCACCATGACGCCGACAGTTGCGCCAGAGGCCAGTGAGTTCTTCCCCGTCCAGGCGCTGATGGCCATGGCCATGAACCCGTAGAACACGGCGATGACGAACATATGGCTCACCAGTGCACCGACCTCGATTCCCGTCACATCAACGCTCAACATGCCCGGCACCGCGACGCCAGCGATCCAGAGGATCACAGCTCCCAAGGCGCTGAGCAGCACAATGTTGGCCGCCTTCGAGATAAGGATATGGGTGCGACTCTTTGGGTTGCCTAGCAGCAGCCCCATGGTCCCCTTGCGTTCCTCACCTGCAATCGAAGCCGAACCCATAGAGAGGGCAAGCGAAGCGAGGGTGAGGGCGCCGTAGGAGCTGTAAATGACACCGTAGGCCAAAGCACCAACGTCTGCGTCGACGGGGATGTTCATCAATGCTTTCAACGCCTCCGGAAGATCGGTGTAGATGGCAAGGTCGATGTCGCGGTAGACCGCCATCCCCAGGAAGAACATCAGCGCAACGGCGAGGGCCCCGATTGTCACGCCCTTCCAGCGGTCGAGGAATGTCTTGGTAGCAACTGTCGCCAGCACTATGCACCCACTTCGTCGTAGTAGGTGAGGAAAATCTCTTCGAGGTTGGCTTCATGGGTGGTTATATCAAGCAGGTTGTACCGCTCGGTGACCACCTTGAGCAGAGTCTCCATCTGTCCGTCGAAGGAAAGCGTCACATGGTGATCCTCGACATTGACTTCTCGTACGCCGGCTAGGCCCTCTAGCACGGCGCCATCGACCGGTTCGTCGAAGAAAAGGTTGACGGTGCGAATCGCCTTAGAGCGCAGGTCGGCGACGCCCTCGACTGCGATAAGGTGACCGTGGCGGATGATGCCCACCCGATCGGCGATCCGCTGCACCTCCGACAGAGTGTGGCTGGAGAGGAACACCGTCTGGCCATCGGAGGCAAACTCGCGCATCATGGTTTGAAACTCGCGCTGCACGAGAGGATCGAGGCCGGAACTGGGCTCATCCATGATCAGCACGTCGGGCTTATTCATGAATGCCTGGATCAGTCCTACTTTCTGCCGGTTACCCGACGACAAATCACCGACCTTCTTGCTGAGATCCGCATCCAGCCGCCCGGCCAGAGCATCGACGTAGTCCCAGTCGACTCCGCCGCGTAGGTTGGCGAAGTAAGTGAGGGTGTCCTTGCCGGTGAGGTTCGGGTACATAGCCAAGTCGCCGGGAACGTATCCGATGTGCTTGCGGATCTCAACCGAGCTCTCATGCGTGTCCAGGCCCATGATCGACGCTCGGCCAGAGGTCGGCCTTATCTCGTCGAGGATCGTGCGGATCATCGTTGTCTTGCCAGCGCCATTAGGACCAAGAAAGCCGAAGATCTCCCCAACTGGCACATCGAGGTCGAGGCCGACCAAGGCCGGGAAATCCCCGTAGTGCTTGGTGAGACCTTCTGTGTGGATAGCCATTTGGTCGGTCATGCTGTTTCCTTTTCTTGATTAACTTCGACTGAGGCGTCGACACACGCCTCCTGCAATAGTTGAACCGCGGTTTCGGTCAAGACACCCTGGCTGTAGATCTCGAGAACGGGAGCCATGTAGGCGGAAGCTGCTCCGGGGTTCTTTCCTAGGTGGGCGGTGACATCGACTCCGATCAGGCGCTCTAGGTGCTCATGAATGACGAGGGTCCCGAGTCCCCAGATTGTCATGATGGCGGCCCGCTCCCACTCGCGCCCTGTGGGCTTGATCATCCCGGTTTCCACGCCGGCGGCAATGTACTTGACCGTATCGGTGACAAGTTCGTCAACCAACTCGGCAACGTGCGGCGAGCCATCAATGAGCGTCCTAGCCAGATACTTGGCGGCCGGATATCGCCAACCGCGCGGAAGGCGGCGGTCACGTCGAATCCGCCACCTGATGCCATTGCGCCGCCTTTGACATCGCGGATCAAGCCGGCGATGCACTCGTCACAAGCCACCCGCAAACGGTCCTTCGAGCCGAAGTGATGGATGACCAGGCCCCGAGACACCCCAGCGCTCGAGGCGATCTGGCGGATGGTGCTGCCATCCACGCCGTTCGCAGCGAACTCGGTAATAGCAGCATCTCGAATCCGGGCAACAGCAGTCCAGTTGTCATCTCTTGAACGCATGTTCAATAGACTAAACGATCGTTCAATCGGCGACCACGCTGGAAGGAATCAGCCAACAATGAGAGCCGTGCCGAGCACAGCCAGCGTCGCCCCTGCCCAGGCTCCTAGGGCTGGCAGCTTCCTTGTCCACACCCAGATGAGTGGGAGTTGCATCGCAGGTGAGAGTGAGACGAGGACCGACACAACACCGGGCTCTCCGTTGCCGAGGGCCATCAACATCAGGGTCTTGCCAAGCGCCATCCCGACTGCCCCTGAGACAATGACCCAACCGAGAAGCCTCATCGTCAACTTGGCCTTTTCGCTCCCTTGGGAGCGGCGTTCAAAGAGCGGCATGAGGATGAACAACCCAACGGTGCCGGCCATGGCTCGAACCGCCGCACCGCTCCACGGGTCAAGAGTTCCATCGAACACCGGATCAGCTATGAGCACCGCTACTGCCTGACCCGCGGCACCCAGTAGTCCAAAGAGGACGCCCATCTTGAGAGAACCCTTGACTTCTTCCCAGAGGTGTGACTGCCCCGGTCTCGTTCCCTTACCGATCGCAATGACAACACCGACCAACACGAGAACGACGCCTGCCGCTGCCTTTGGGGTGAACCGCTCGCCGTAGATCATTGCCGAGACAGCAATCGTCATTGGGGCGTGTGCGGTGAACAAGATGCCTGTGCGCCGCGGGCCCAAGCGCGCGAAAGCCTCGAACAAGGCCGCATCACCAAGGGTCAGTCCAATGAATCCAGAAAGGATCAGTGGCCACCAATCCGAAGCATCGACAGTCGACCAACCCCCTACCGCCCATCCAGCTGCCACGAGGAGCCCCGAGACAAATACCATCCTGATGCGGACGAACCGAGGGCCGCCTAGTTCACGGGATGGTTGAGCGGCGATGAGGCCGCCAACCGCCCACGCAATGGCCGCTCCAATGGCAAAGACTTCGAAACGCATCGGATGAGGTTAGGCGGAGCAGCACCCAACAATGGCGGCGTCAGCCGGAGGGGAACAAAAAAAGTACCCAGCAGTAGGCTTCAACCTGCCGCTGGGTACTGAGCAATTCTCTTAGGAGTCGTCGGAGCCGTTCTTGGCCTTGCTCTTTTCACGACCCTTGCCCGGGTTCTTCCAGGCGGCTGCTGCCTCTTCCTCGGTTGGTACCGGCAGTATGCAGTCGGCGTACTTGCCGCTCTTCTCGTGACCGAGCTTTAGGCCAATCCCACGACTTGGGCTGCAACCAGCATCCTTGAGGGCGTGAACCTCAATCGATCGGTCACTGCCGTACTCCTCATCACCCTCAAGTTCTTCGGCTGCTTCCTCGGCGTCATCGTCATCAAGGAAGTCCTTGAGGGCCTGCACCTCAGCGCGATGTTGCTGACCAAAGTTCTTGTAGACGGCTTCTTCGGTTCCCTCTTCTTCAGGAGTCGGTTCGCCCTCTTCAGCAAAGGAAGGGAGCGTTAGCGCGATAAGCGCAAGCATCGCAATGAGAATGGCGAGGCTTCGTTTACCGAAGCTTCTGGGGAGTGTCGCAGTCTTCATGGGAATCTCCGAGGGAGCGTGTTCTTTAACGTACTCACGCAGCGTAGGTGATACCTCCATCTATGGGAATAAATCTTTGAGAAATCCTAGAGATATAGGCCGTTTCCTGACCCCTTAGAGTAGTAATAAGACTAAAAAGCCGAAGCGAACGTCAGCGCAACAATGCTCATGACCTTAAGTACGATGTTGAGGGCTGGGCCCGAAGTGTCCTTGAACGGATCCCCAACCGTATCGCCGATGACAGCTGCGTAGTGTGCATCGGAGTTCTTGCCACCGTGGTTTCCTGCCTCAATGAACTTCTTCGCGTTGTCCCAGGCACCACCAGCGTTCGACATAAAGATGGCGAGTAGGAAGCCGGTGACGAGTGATCCCGCGAGGAATCCTCCGAGCATCTCCTTGTCATAGAGCCCAATCACCAGTGGAAGGACGATGGCTAACGAAGCCGGAAGGACCATCTCCCTGAGGGAACCCTCGGTGGCGATCTCTACACACCTGTCTGAATCAGGAACGACTCCTTCCCTGCCTTCGCGCAGGCCAGGAATTTCTCGGAACTGTCGACGAACCTCTTCGATCATCGTGAACGCTGCACGGCCCACTGCGCTGATGGTCATAGATGAGAACAGGAAAGGGAACATCGCTCCGAGGAACAGTCCAATCATCACAGTGACATCGGCGACGTTGATCGATGGGACATCAGCGGCCCGAAGGAAAGTTGAGAAGAGAGCAAGCGACGTGACAGCAGCCGAAGCGATGGCAAACCCCTTCGCAACAGCGGCGGTTGTGTTGCCCAGCGCATCGAGCTCATCGGTGACCCTCCGAACCTCAGGTGGAAGCCCCGCCATCTCAGCAATACCGCCAGCGTTGTCAGCAATGGGCCCGTAAGCATCAACAGCGATAACAACGCCAAGTGTGGCTAGGACACCAATGGCTGCGATCGCAATACCGTAGATCCCTGCGTCAACCCCAAGCGCGTACTCACCGGCCCAGAAGGCTCCGGCGATTCCGGCAACAACCACGATGACCGAGTAGGCGGCCGACTTCATGCCCTCCGAGATACCGGCCAGGATCACCGTCGCCGGTCCAGTCTCTGCGGATTTCGAGATATTCTTGACCGCAGCGAACTCTTCTGAGGTGTACCACTCAGAGATCTTCCCAATGAGGAACCCGACGACTAGACCGATAACAACCGCAATGAACAAGCCGACTGGCCTAGTGCCTTCAATGCCTCCGAACATGATGTAAGAGACGCCTAGAACTGCCGCGGCGGCAAGGACCATCGCACCGTTGGTACCCCTATGGAGAGCGGCGGACAGGTGCCCACCTTCCTTGGGTTTTACCAAGAATGACCCCACGATGGAGGCAAGCATCCCGACAGCGGCAACGGCGATCGGGAAAATAACGGCTTCAGCCTGGAACGCTGTGCCAGAGAAAACTAAGGCTGCGAAGGCGATTGGAGCTACGAGGGAACCTACGTACGACTCGAAGAGGTCCGCACCCATACCGGCCACGTCGCCAACGTTGTCGCCGACGTTGTCAGCTATGACTGCGGGGTTGCGAGGATCGTCCTCCGGAATGCCAGCTTCGATCTTCCCAACCAAGTCTGCGCCAACGTCAGCAGCCTTCGTGAAGATGCCTCCACCAACACGAGCGAACAGAGCAATGGAAGACCCGCCCAGACCCATGGAGGCCACAATGTTGGCATCCTTCGTGATGATCCAAGCAAGGGTCACACCAATCAAACCAAATCCGGCGACGGTGAAGCCCATGACAGCGCCGCCTCGGAATGCAAGCGGAAGCGCCTTGTCGATGCCACCAGTGCGAGCGGCCTCAGCCGTTCGAGCGTTGGCAGCAGTGGCAATGCGCATGCCAATGAAGCCAGCCCCAGCACTCAGCACCGCGCCAACAACATAGGCAACAGCCCGTGTTGCACCATCATCATCTCGAAGGAAGATCGCGATGAGAGCTGTCATGATGACGACGAAGACACTCACCCAGCGGTACTCCGCCTTGAGAAAGGTCATTGCGCCTGAGCGAATGGCGGCTGAGAGCTCAACCATCTTGTCATTACCCTGCGGCTCGCTATTCACCTGCTTGGCGAATATGACCGCCAGAACTAGGGCGGCGGCACCAGAAATGAGGGCCAATGTTAGGAATGCATCCATGTTTGTATCTCCGTAGGAACTGACCTAGAACTGGCGCAAGTATAGGCTCTCGCCATCGGAACACCATTCCAGATCCAGACGATTTCTAAAGCAACGCCCTCTCCTTGGAAGCACCTCCATGCATAAACTAATCGCAGCTTTCGCTTCGTTGCTGCTCATGGCCTCTGCCTGTACCGCTGGAGATCAGGAATTACCATCCGCACAGCCCTCACCCCCTGCTCCGACAGCAGCTTCAACCACCGCCCAGACCACGATTCCGGCCACCACGACCACCACCATTCCACCAGCTACAGCAGTGTTGCTCGACGGCATTCCGGGAGACTTGGCAGCGTCGGTTGATGTGTTGTTATCAGCAGCTTCCACCGGGCAGTTAGCCAACGCGACCGCCGCGTTTGGTGAGCATGTGGCTGCTTCGATCCAGGCAACCGAGTCTCCGGTCGAGTTCCAGATCTCGACCGGGTTCGTCCAGGAAGAACACATCGCTGTGATCTACTCGGAAGATGGGGACGTCCTACTCGCCGTTTCCCCCGACAAGACAACGTGGAAGCTCGTTGGCGGATCGCTGCCCTCCTACGGTGTGTCGCCTTGGTACGGGGAACAGTTGCGACAGTTCTATGTGATCGGATCCGACGCTAGGCCCGGAGAACATCCGCTGAAGTTCAGGGCAGACTCCCACCACATCATCACTCTTTGGCCCGACGGTTCGGGTGGCTCAATCGTTGGTATCCCACGAGACACCTATGTTGAAACGCCGGAAGGAACCCACGGAAAGTTCACCAACGTGATGGCTTCACAGGGTCCAGAGCGGGTCGTTGCGACAGCGACAATCCTGACCGGGATCGAGTTCGAGGGATATGCCGTCACCGGATTCAAGGGGTTCGTTGGCATGATCGACGAACTGGGAGGTTTCGAGTTCGACGCTCCCCTCGCTATGTCCGACGACAACGCAAAGGCATACTTCTCAGCAGGACTTCAGTTCATGACCGGCACAGCGGTACTCGCTTACTCACGAGTCCGAAAAACAATTGCCGGCGGCGACTTCACTCGGCAGTTTCACCACGGTCTCATCATGCAGTGGGCTCTCAAGGCTGTTCAGCTGCAAGGCATTGACGCAGTCCCCCGAAACATGGAGATCTTCGCTCGGTGGGGTTGGACCGACCTTACCGCCGAGGAATTCCTTACCCTCTCTGCGCTCACATTCGAACTGGATCCCTTCGCTTTGACCAACCACGTGATGGACGGGTACCCCGCATCAGCTGGTGGCGCCTCAGTCGTATTCCTCGAAGACGGATACGAGGCGCTTTTCGCCTTGCTAGCCGAAGAACCCTGGACTCCACCAGAAGAGTAGAAACGCTCGCAGGATCGGCGTTTTTGGGGTACGATTACCTGCCTGCACATCGGATATCCATGCCATCACTTATTTTCAAGATCTGCACCATCGAAGAGTGGGCAATTGCCGAAATGGGCGGAACGTTCGAGGGGTCTGAGGCAGATCTAGCTGATGGCTTCATCCACCTCTCGACCGAGGACCAGATCGAAGGCACTGCTGCCAAGCACTTCGCTGGCCAAGAGGATTTACTACTCATTGCCGTCAACCCAGCCGAGTTCGGTACATCCCTCAAGTGGGAAGGGTCACGAGACGGCGATCTCTTCCCCCACCTCTAC
>Ga0115002_10001650_pt1 | contig 30424 bp, 33 predicted proteins | sample ArcticOcean_MG_C_8_FD_89576 | JGI IMG/M metagenome (GOLD analysis project Ga0115002, IMG submission 89576) | Marine microbial communities from western Arctic Ocean - ArcticOcean_MG_CB11_86 | ecosystem: Environmental > Aquatic > Marine > Oceanic | place: Arctic Ocean: Canada Basin | collected... | reverse complement strand
CGAACGTACCTTCGCCAAGCTGGACCCGCGCACCGGCGTCGTTACCGACTACGCGATTAAGGGTCACGAGGGTAAGACGGTCGGTACGCACAGTATCGTGGTCGATCACACGGGCATGGTCTGGGGTGGCGGCGAAGAGGGCAACTTTGTCATGCTCAATCCAGGGACGGGCGAGCTCAAGCATTTCGAACGCCCGGCCGGTATGACGGCGACGGTAGGCGGGACGGTGGACGTTGACTCGGAGGGCAACCCCTGGGGGACGTCGAGAAACGGCGCGATCAAGCTGGATGTGGCAAGCGGCACGTACACACACTACGAAGGCCCACCCGCCCGGTCGGGATTCTGTGGGACCGACTGTGGCAACTGGGGCACCTACGGCATCACCCTCGACCGCGACGACAATGCGTGGGTGACCAATCCGGGGCTGGATCGCTTCCTGAAGGTCGACAGCCGCACCGGCGAGGTCACCGCGGTCAACCTTGCATCGCTCGTGACGCCGGACGAAACGGACGTCGATCGGCTGCGGAGGCAGACCGTGCGGGCCAGTCAGAACTCCGCACCACCCGGGCAGAAGGCGCCTCGCCGAACTGCCGCCGACCCGAACGCCGACGTAGTGTGGACGGCGTTGTATACCGCCGATCGCATTGCCCGAATCAACACCAAGACCAATGAGGTCAAGGAGTACCAATTGCCCACGCAGTTCAGCGCACCGTATGCGCTGGCCGTGGACAGAGACGGCGTGGTCTGGATCAACACGATGAACCACGATGCGCTTACGAGGTTTGATCCCCGGACCGAGCGGTTCACCGAATACTTCCTGCCCACCCGCGGTACCGAGATTCGCCATGTGCAAGTGGACAACAGCACGGAGATCCCGACGATCTGGGCGCCGTACAACCGAACGAACAAGGTTGTCCGTCTCCAGTTCCGGGCGGCGGCCGATCAGCAGGCGAGCGCGGCACGATAGGCGAAGTGAGACTCTCGACGTATGCGTCGAATGGTAATTCTCTGGCCCCGCAGGGACGTCGTCTGCGCGAGGCCATTCGCATATTGACGACGATCAGGACAGGAGAGAGCTAATGCGCATCACGAAATGGACGCTGCTGTGTATGGGTGTGTTCGCGGTGAGTGCCTGTGGGTCGCAAGGGGACATCGGGGCGCAGGAGTCGGATGCGGGCCCTGCGGTCGCGATGGAGGACGCCTGGTCGGCTGTCGGCCTGCCGCAGGATGCAAGCGGCGGCAACGATATCTCAGGCCCCTATGATGTGGTTGAGAACTGGCCGGAGAATGTTTGCGGCGAGGGCTTCCAGGGCGGCGCGGTCGGTGGCGTCTTCGCAGAGAGTCCCGATCGGGTGTTCGTGTTCCAGCGCGGCTGTCTCCCGGTCCTGGACGACCCAGGCTCGCCCATCCCCACTCGCAACACGGCGGGATTCGATTTGTCCCAACAGGATCCAGAGCGGCACCCGCGGTGGGATCACACGCTGGTGATCTTTGATAGCGACGGGAAGATGGTCGAGTCCTGGGAGCAGCACAACGACCTGTTTGTGCGCCCGCACCGGGTGAAGGTCAGTCCCTACGATCCCGAACGCCACGTGTGGATCGTCGATGACGGAGCGCATTCGGTGTACAAGTTCACGCCTGAGGGCGAGCTAGTCATGACGCTGGGGGAATTCCGGGTGCCGGGTGATGACGCAGCCCACTTCAACCGGGTGACCGACATCGCGTGGTTGCCTGATGGCACCTATTTCATCAGCGACGGTTACCGGAACACCCGGGTACTGAAGTTCAACGCGGATGATGAGTTCGTGATGCAGTGGGGCGAGCCTGGCGAGTCTGGCAGCGAAACCCGGCCCGGCTACATGAACACCGTGCACGGGGTTGCTGTTGACGATCAGCGACGTGTCTACGTGTCCGACCGGTCGAACCACCGGGTGCAGGTGTTTGATGAAGACGGCAACTACTTGAGCGAGATCCCGGAGCATCGCCCGTATTACATCTACATGTCGGCGGACCAGCATCTGTGGGTGAGCGACGGGGATCACAGCAAGATCATGAAGTTCGGTCTCGATGGGAAGTTGCTCTACTCGTGGGGCACGTTCGGTTCCTATCCGGGCGGCATGTGGGGCCCGCACCAGTTCAGCGTCGACAGCGAGAGCAATCTGTACATCTCGGATGTTCATGTTGGTCGTGTGCAGAAATTCACGCCAAAGCCGGGCGTGAACCCGGCGCTGCTGGTCGGGCAAGAAATCGGCTGGGGCTCGGAATAGATCAGGCGTGTGTGAAGCGGCTTCAGCCGGCGACAGGGCAGGCGCCACCGAGTCGCTAACGCGTCGCGACTCGGTATGCGGATCGTTGTCTGCCGCCGGGGCAGGTGCTGTGGCTAGTCCGCGATGGCAGCCGAGAAGAATGTGTCAGGAGGAGACGACGATGCGAAATTCAGTTATCAGGTGGACGACGGCCACGACGGCCGTGGTGGTGGTCTTCTGGCTTGCGCCGGTGCCGCTCCCTGGTCATGCCGCCGTGGTAGCGGCACAGGCTCCGGCTCTGCCACGCGCGTCTGACGGCAAGCCGGACTTCTCGGGGTTTTGGCAGGTCCTCAACACCGCGGCGTGGAATATTCAGGACCACGCCGCGCAACAGGGGGTTCCGGCCGGGCAAGGTGTCGTGGTGGGAAACGAGATCCCGTACCTGCCGGCGGCCGCGGCGCAAAAGCAGGAGAACTATGACACCCGCGCGACCGCCGACCCGAATGCCGAGTGCTATCTGCCTGGCGTGCCGCGCATCATGTATATGCCGTTTCCGCTCCAGATAGTCCAGACTCCGACCTACACGGCGATCCTTCACGAATATGTCCATGCTGTTCGCCACATCTTCATGGATGGCAGTCCCCATCCGGAGGGCCATATCGACTGGTGGATGGGGGACTCGCGGGGGCACTGGGAGGGGGATACGCTGGTTGTTGATGTCATCCATTTCGACGATCGGACCTGGTTTGACCAGGCCGGAAACTTTCATAGCGATGCCCTGCATCTGGTCGAGCGCTTCACGCTCATGGACGCCGACACGGTCAACTACGAAGTCACGGTCGAGGATCCAAAAGTGTTTTCCAGTCCGTGGACGATGGAAATGCTCCTCTACCGCCACAAGGAAGAGAATTTTCGATTGCTGGAATACGAGTGCTACGCGTTCGACGATCTGTTCCGGGCCGAGCCGTAGTTCCGTGCGACTGACGCGATGATGGATTTCTGGCTCACGTCCTGACATGAGGGTGCGCCCGGATCTCGAAAGGAGGCCTCAACGTGGGTAATGGGTTTTTGCCCTCGATGATCGCGACGACGCTGGTGGCGGCCGTCCTATCAGTCGCGCCGGCACCCGCCGCCGGCCAGCAACCGCTGCCGACGCCGACCACGACCTGGAATCCACCGCTCACACCGGATGGCCAGCCGGACATTGGAGGCCACTGGAGTCAGCAAAACGGGATCACCACGTACAGCATCCAGGAAGGTGAGTCCGATCGGGCAGAGCACATCAACATCACTGGTCAGGAGGCGGCAACGGGAAGACCGATCGTTGACCCGCCGGACGGCAGGATCCCGTACCAGCCATGGGCGGCGGAGAGAGCCCAGTTCCTCTATGATGAGCACCGCCAGCCGTCGCAGTTGGAGTACGTGGATCCGGTCTCGCGAAGTTTTCTGGACGGTGTGCCCCGCATCAACTATCGAGGCACGATGCGGATCGCGCAATCTCCCGGACAGGTGGTGATGATTAACGAATACAACCACACCTATCGCGTGATTCCGATCGACGGAAGTCCTCACATCGGTGCGGATCTGAAACTGTGGATGGGGGATTCGCGCGGTCATTGGGAGGGCAACACACTGGTCGTCGACGTCACCAACAACAACGAGCATACCTGGTTCGACATCGTCGGCAGCTTCCATAGCGATGCCCTGCATGTGGTCGAACGCTGGACGTTTGTCAGCCCTGAGCGGATCGATTACGAAGCCACGATCGAGGATCCCAAGGTGTTTGCGAGACCTTGGAAAATCCTGGTGAACCTGGGGCGTCGAGACAACTACGAGATATGGGAGTTTGCGATCTGGGAGGGCAACCAATTCGTGGAAAACACGCTTGGCCCTTCCCCGGACGTGAAGCGGAATCCGTGGTGAGGGAATCCCGTCTTCAACAAGTGCACCGGACGCGCGCTGTCGCCGCGGATCGCTGAGCGCACGCTCGGAGACGACGCGATGACACTGAGCCGATTCCAGGCGCACCGGTGAGCGCCGAGCCTCTCGCAAAGCCCACGTCAATTCGAGCCGTGGCGCTGGCCAGCTTTGTCGGCACCACGATCGAGTGGTACGACTTCTTCCTCTACGGCACGGCGTCCGCGCTCGTCTTCAACCAGCTGTTCTTCCCGACGTTCGATCCGCTCACCGGTACCCTGGCGGCGTTTGCCACCTACGCTGTCGGGTTCGCCGCGCGCCCCATTGGCGGAATCGTCATTGGCCACTATGGCGATCGGATCGGCCGGAAGTCGATGCTCGTGTTGACCCTCATGATCATGGGGGTGGCGACGTTCATGATCGGCCTGCTCCCGACCTACGAGACGCTCGGTCCGTGGGCGGCGGTGGCCCTCGTTGTCCTGCGGCTCGCCCAGGGATTCGGGGTCGGGGGAGAGTGGGGCGGTGCGGTCCTCATGGCGGTCGAGCATGCCCCCGCCAACCGGCGCGGCTTCTACGGGAGCTGGCCACAGCTCGGCGTGGCCGCGGGCATGCTGTCTTCGACGGGGGCCTTCTATCTCTTCGCCAGGTTGCCAGCGGAAGACTTCCTTGCCTGGGGCTGGCGCGTCCCATTCCTGTTCAGCATCGCGCTTGTGGCCGTCGGACTGGTGATCAGGCTTCGAATCCTCGAGACGCCGGCGTTTGTGAGGATGAAGGAGACACACGCCGGCTCGCAGCCGCCGATCCTGGAGGTGCTCCGGCAGTACCCGAGGCAGGTGCTGGTGGCCATGGGCGCGCGGATCGCGGAGAACGGATCCTTCTACGTGTACACCGTGTTCGTGTACGTCTACGCCACGCAGCAGGCCAACATCGATCGAACGACCATTCTTATCGGGATCCTGATCGCCTCCGCGTGTCAGATGGTGACGCTTCCGCTGTTTGGTGCGCTGTCGGACCGCGTGGGGCGGCGGCCCGTGTATCTCTTTGGCGCGATCTTGACGGCACTGTTTGCGTTCCCGTTCTTCTGGATGCTCGACACGGGCTCTACACCGCTTGTCTGGTTGGCGCTCGTTGTTGCCGTGGGCGTCGCGCATTCGTCGATGTACGCGCCGCAGGCCGCGCTGCTGGCTGAGCTGTTCGGGACACGTGTTCGTTACACGGGTGCGTCGCTAGGATCACAGCTGGCGTCGGTCCTCGCGGGGGGGCTGTCGCCGTTTATCGCAACAGCCCTGTTCGCCGCGTATGGTGCCGGGGCAGTAGCCGGCTATCTGATAGCGATGGCGGCGATCACCATCGTGGCGATCTCGGTCGCGGCCGAGACCGCACGAGACGACCTCAGCCGCTGAGGCGACACGTCCCTCGGGTCAGTGATGTGCGAGGACGTCACTGCTGTCCGACCTCCTCCTCGATAACACCCAGTTCCAGACCGGCAGCCACGAGTGCCGTGCGGCAATACTCTGCCTGGCTCACCGTGACGTAGAACATGGCCCCGTAGCGCGCCGAGCCTAGCAGCGTGTAGCCGTACAGTTCCACCTGCACCGCGTAGTCGACGCCTCGCTGCGTCAGCAGTTCCTCCACCCGCTGTGCCTCGGCGAGCGTCTCGCCAATGAAGACCGCAACGAGGTCGCGGTTCGCCAACGTCTCTGATTCGACCAGGGCCACAGCGTGGAGTCTAAAGTGACCATAAGGAATTGTCGATTCACCGGCGCGAGGGGCACCAGTGCGGTGGACAGCCTTCGACTCTTGCCGCCCGAGGAGGCCACGCCTGACAGCGTGTGTGGACGCGCGCGATGCGCCGCGGCTTGACGTCAGAGATTTCTGTGTTACAACTCGCCAGAGCGTTCGCTGTGTCACGGGCGGGGCTGACGGCCTTGCCGTGGTCGGGCGGGCGCGTATCGGCGCCGGGTATTGGGTGTGCGTCTTACTGGCGCAGATCAGCAGAAGAGGAGGTCCCCTGTGAGTCGCGGGTTGGTCGGCGTAATCTTCGGCCTGGTGGCGATCGGCATGCTCACGCCGACGCTGGCAATGGGGCAGACATCGGCGACGACGCCATACTCGCCGCCGCGCACGCCAGACGGGCAGCCGGATCTGCAGGGTGTGTGGCAGGTCGTCAACACGGCCGCATGGGATCTTGAGGATCACGGCGCGCGGCTCGGCGTGCCAGCCGGGCACGGCGTGGTGGAGGGGGGCGCGATTCCGTACCAACCATCGGCCATCGCGACGAAGCAGGGAAACTTCGATGGGCGTGCGACGCTCGACCCGGAAGCTAAGTGTTACCTTCCGGGGGTGCCGCGCATCACGTACATGCCGCATCCCTTTCAGATCGTGCAGCAGGCCGACAAGGTCTCCATCCTCTACGAGTACCTGCACGCCTTTCGCTACGTCTATATGAACGGGAACCCGCACCCTGATGGGCTGATCGAGTGGTGGATGGGGGACTCGCGCGGCCGCTGGGAGGGAGACACCCTTGTTGTCGATGTGGTCCATTTCAACGATCGGACCTGGTTCGATCGGGCCGGGAATTTTCACAGCGACGCCTTGCATGTGATCGAACGCTATACGCCGACCGGCCCAGATCACATGCTCTATGAGGCCACGATCGAGGACCCGAACGTGTTTACTCGGCCGTGGACGATCAGCATGCCGCTGTACCGGCGTCAGGAAAGCAACATCGAATTGTTTGAATACCAGTGCAACGCATACCTCCTCGAGCGGGAATGGGACGATCCCGCCTCGACGTTCTTCGAGTAGTGCTGCGTTGCCGCATGAGAAAGCGAGGTGTCATGTGAACCGTCTAATGCGTGCCGCCGTCACGACGGTGACGGGTGTGCTCTGGGTCGTGCTGCTGGCCCCGGGGGCCGCGGCTGGGCAGGCCTTTTGGCCAGAGGACACCCCGAAAATTCCGATGGCCAAGAGCTGGGTCGCCGAGAAGGCGCTGCTCCCACCCTACACGCCGCCTCGAACGCCGGAAGGCGTGCCCGATCTCCAGGGGACATGGGGCGGTGCCGGTGGCGATAGCTTCAGCTTTCTCGAGGACCACGACTATATCGACGCGACGACGCCGGCCCAGGAAAGCTTTGTTTCGGTTCCGGTGGACGGGAACGTCCCCTACACGCCGTGGGCGCTCGCCAAACGAAATGAGATTCTCGCGGGTCTGTCGCGAGGATGGCCTGGCGAGTCGGCCGAACCTCTCTACTCGCCGCCAGGAGGCTTCTGTCTCTTGGCGATGCCGGCCATCGCGTTCGATGGTCAGGAGATTGTCCAGAGGCCTGACTCCGTGATCATGCTCAGCGACGAGAGCTTTCGCGTCATCCCAATCGGCGGGCCTCCGGCAATCAGTCAGGATGCAAAGTTCTGGTTCGGGACGTCGCGTGGCCACTGGGAAGGCGACACGCTGGTGGTCGAGATCACCAGTCTCAACGGCGGGGATTGGTTTGATAGCACCGGGCAGTTCTACAGCGAGAACACGCGTATGGTAGAGCGCTGGACGCTGGTCGACGCCAACACGATCGACTACGAGCTGACGATCGAGGACCCCACGATCTATACGAGACCCTGGACGATCAATTTCGCGAAAAGGCGCGCCGGGAGCGGCCCGCGCGGGCCGAGAGGCACCACGGCTGTTCGTCGCGCGCTGTCAACCCTGCCACCCGTGGACGACCCGCACGCGAACGAGCAGTGGGAGTCGGGGTGTTACGAGGGAAACGGCGCGACGTTGGAAGGTCTCCGCTCGGTCGGTTTCCAGTGGTTCGGTGGGGTGACGCCTCCGAACTGACACGAGATGACAGTCGCTGGCGGCGGTCACTGGTCGTACGCAACGAATCCTGGCCAGCCGGATGGCTCTTTTCGCTGGATCAGCGGCTTCCGAGCACTCGACGCGCGTCGCAAGAGCGGCCGTATCTGCTCGCAGGTCGAAGAGTTGTCGCACGGTAACCGCTAGCTCGCATTTCGCGCCAGCGCGGCTGTCGTTGAGTGCCTCACGTACCCACTCCGAGTACCCCGTCGTCGAAGTCGGCCATCATGTTCTGGTAACGTGGCGTCGGCTACCGTCGGCTGCGAATCCGCGATGTGCGAGGAGACACCCCCAGGTGGGGTTGAAGGGTATTCGTGACATACAAGACACTGGCCATGACAGTTGCGATCGTCCTGGGAACTGCAGGTGCGGCGATGGCGCACCACTCGAAAGCCTTCTACGACTTAGACACAAAGGTCACCGTGGCGGGTACGCTGACGGAGTTTATTTGGACCAATCCGCATACGTGGATCGTCATTTCGGTGACGGACCCCGAGACGGGAAACGCGGTCGAATGGCGTCTTGAAGGCGGCGGGCCCTACGGCTTGGCGAATCGTGGTTGGACGCGCACCTCCCTCACGGCGGGCGACGAAATCGTTGCAGTCATAAGCCCGTTGCGTGACGGCACACCCGGGGGTGAGTTTGTCCAGGTGACGGCCAATGGCGTCGCGGTGGGCGACGCCGAATGAAGCTCCGGGCTGGCAATGTGTGGAGCGGCATGAAGTTACGAACCAAGCTCCGGGCACTGGCGGCGGTCGTCGCGATGGTTGTCGCGGCGACGCCGGTTCTTACACGCGCCGGACAGGCCGAAGGTGACCCGGCCTCGCCCGAATACGATCCGAAAGACCTCACCGGTGTCTGGGTGTCGGACGAAAGTCCTTTCGCGAGCACTGCGTCGTTTGCGCGGGCAGTCCGCTTGATGAGGCCAGACCTGCAGGACTATCCAGAAATAGATCCCAGGGACTATCCGAATCGCCACCCCACGCTGCCAATCCTATTCACGCCAGAGTTTGAAGCGCTCCACGAGCAGTATCGAGCGGACCATGAGGCGGGCAGGCCGTATCGCACCGGCTACATGTGCCAGCCGAACGGTCTGTTGGCTGCGATCACAAGCCGCATGACGGTCGAGCTTTTCGGTCTCCCCGGTCGGCTGATGTTCAATCGGCCACTCATCGGATGGAATTTCACCGTGCACATGGACAGGCCGCACAAGACCGAATTCGTGCTTCCTGAACTGTTTGGAGATTCCGTTGGCACCTGGGACGGTGACACGCTGGTCGTCGATACCGTCAATCTTGGCGGGCATGCGGTCATGATTGAGACCGAACCCCACAGCCAATCGCTGCACGTTGTCCAGCGGATTCGTCGACCAACCTACGAGACGCTCGTGGTCGACATCGTGGCCGACGACCCGCGTGCGTTCCAGGAACCGGTGAAGTTTCACACGACGTATCGTCTGGACAATTCAGTGGAGTTCAACGAAGCGCAGTGTTGGTACGATGGCGGCGGTGAGCCGATGGCCCACGCGCCCGAATAGGCTCGTGGTGGCTTCTGCATCACGCAAGAGTATCGATGGTAAGGGTCGCGTCCAATTGCCAATCAGGGGACACAGAATGCGTATCGTCATTTCGGGAATTGTCGTACTGCTGCTCGCGGCTTCCGTCTCGGCTCAAGATGGCCCTCAGACCACGTCGGACCCGACTGAGGCCTTCTTCCTTTCGGCCGCGGATGTCCGCGCCACGATTGCCGAATTCCAAGACGTCGCCTACGCGAACGTCACCGTGCTCGAGCGCGCGGATGGAGAGGACCTCGGTTATCGATTCGCGATCGACCGCCGCCGGCCTCCACAGCGGGGCGCTCAGCACTCGACCGAAGCCGAGTTGTGGACCATCATCGAGGGGAGCGGGTCGATCACCACGGGCGGCACACTTGTGGAAACCGTGACGGATGGAGTGGTGGACAGGCATATCGAGGGGGGCATCACCCGTAATGTGTCCGGGGGCGACTTCTTGTTCATACCTGAAGGCGTGCCGCATGAAGTGACCGCGTTCACCCCCCAAATCATCATGGCGACGTTCGAGATACTTCGGCCACCTGCTGAGAGCATGCGGTAAGGGCTCGGATCTAGATACGGTTGTCAGCTTGGGCATCGAGGCACCCGCCGGGCGCCGGCCATCAGCGTGCTCTATCCGGATTTGGATAAGATCTCCACGCTTGGAGCCTTCTACCGGTACAGACCGCCCGGAAGCGCGTGGCCGTCGCCGGACACCCAGACGGCCGGTCGCTAGCTCGATTCTCCGGCAGACACCTGTTCGTGCCGCCGTACGGGACCATGCCGAGGTCCCGTACGGCGGCACAGGCCTCGCGTGGAGCAAGGTCTGAGGTGCATCCGGACGCCTAATTTCCTATCATCTGTTGGATCATGTTAAAGGGGAGTGTCGACGGGCGCCCATATGTTCGAAGTCACAGAAGGAGAAACCCGATGAAACGAATGCTTTTGTATTTCTGTATTGCGCCGATCGTCCTGACACTGGCCGCGTGTAGTCCCGCGGCGGAGCCGGTTGAGGACGCTCCCGCTCCGGCTCCGGCCGAGGCTGAGGCCGAGGGTCCAACCCGAAGCATCGTCAACGTCACGGGAGATTTGTACTTGGCGCAGAACAACAATCACCACACGGTGTTTCTGGTCACCGACGAAGGCATCATCATGTCGGATCCGATCAACCGCGATTTCTCCACCTGGCTCAAGGGTGAGATGGAGGCGCGTTTCAATCAGCCCGTGCGGTACGTGCTCTATAGCCACAGCCATTGGGACCATGCCTCGGGCGGGGAGGTCTTTGCGGACACCGCGGAGTTTGTCGGCCACGAAAACATGCTCGAGGCGCTGGCCGCGCCTGGCGATATGGCGCTCCCGGCCGGTGTCGCTGACCAGGATGCCAACGGCAACGGTGAGATCGAACCAGCCGAGGCGATGGGTAACATGGCGAACAACTTCGCCCTGTTCGATTTCAATGAAGACGGCATGTTGAGTGGCGGCGAAGTTGCCCGTGGGCCTGTCAACGACGTGCATCCGCCAACGCAGACTTACAACACGGACCGGCACACGGTCGAACTCGGCGGCAAGCCCGTTGAGATGATTCATCCGGGTGAGGCTCATGCGGCCGGCATGTCGGTCGTGCACTTTCCGGAAGAGAGCGCCGTGTTCTTCGTTGATTTCATCAGCCTGGGGCGTCTGCCGTTCCAGACGTTGAACGGCTACGACCACGACGTCTGGACGAGCGAGATGAGGGACGTCGAGGCGATCGGCGCCGAGCACGCGCTGCCCAGTCACGGTGTCGCGGGGAGCACGGCGGATATAGCTGAGCATCGCCAGTATCTTGAGGAACTCCATGACGCGGTCGCCGAGGGCATCGCGGCTGGTACCTCGTTGGAGGAGCTTCAGGCGTCGGTCACCATGGATGCGTATTCCGACTGGCTGAACTACGAGCAGTGGCGCCCGCTGAACGTCGAGGGTATGTACAACTCCCTCACGCAGTAGGCGGTCGTCAGCGTCGGGTACTCGGTGCTGGCATCGCTGCTGGCATCAGTGCTGGTCTGCGTTGCGGGCCTCCATTGTTGGCCTCCAATGTTGGCCTCCGAGTGCCGGCCTCCAGGTGTTGGAGACCGGTGTTCGCTGGAGCGCGCGCGCCATGCCCTGGCCTGGTCAGGTGGCTGTGAAATGCCGCCTGGCCAGGAAGCACCCCGCAACGGCGGGCACCGCCGTCAGGAGATGCGCGACTTCCGCGAACATGTTGGGCGCTGCGAGCTCCGCCATGAACGGCACGCCGATCCGGAACGGAGCATAGAACCCGAACATCAGAATCAGCATGACCCGCCACCTTGTGGGACCGCGAAAGCGAGGTGCCGCGAACAGGATCACGAGGATGGCGGCGATGGCGCCCAGATCGCCGAAACCTTTGCGGAAGAAGTGATGCCAGCTGTGTGTTGAAGCGTCGAACATTCGCGAGGGCTGGTTGCCAACATGCACGAACGTTGCGCCGACCGGCACAGCCGGCGCGAGGAAACCAAAGATCACCAGGCCACGCGCGGTCCACAGGTTTGATAGCGGTTTCATAGCTGCTAAGGTTCTCCCACAACAGATGGTGGCGCTATCGTAAATTCGTGCGACTTCACGCGCCTGGTCGTCTGGGCCAGCATCTGGGGTCTCACATCAGGGAAGGGGTCTCGACACATGGCGCGAATTCAGGACGAAGCTCTCGCATATGCGCTCCTGCGTCTGACGCTCGGCGTGAATATCGCCGGCCATGGCTTCAATCGGATACACGGAGGCATCAGCGCGTTCATGGCGCAGCAGATGCCGGGGTTCGAGGACGCGCCACTTCCGCTCTGGGTTGCGCGGGCGTTTCTGCCGGTACTGCCGTTTGCGGAGTTGGCGATCGGACTCCTGATGATCGCGGGCTTGTTCAGTCGAGCGGTGCTGACGCTCGGCGCGCTGATGATCACGTGCTTGACGTTCGGCATGGCGATGCAGGGGCGGTTTGGGACGGTCGGTCTGCACTTGTCGTATGCCGTGGTGTATTTCATCCTCATCTTCATGAGGCGACACAACACGCTGTCGCTCGATACCCTCGTCCGCGGCGTTGACGCGTAGCCGCGCCCGAGCTGCCGACAGGCGGCGTCGTCCTTGAGAGCCCGCACCCCCTGAGGGGCGTGTGACGCGCAGTCGCGACCGGCGAACGACGCGCCACACAGTGTCTGCTATTCGAAGCGTCTGCTAGTTTCGGAGGTAGAGGTCGACCGCGAGCCTCTGGTTCCCGCCCCCCTTGGTCGACTTGCTGGAGGACTTCCCGGACTTCCCGGATTTCGCGGATGCCGCGCCGCCCTGCCCTCTGATGGGATCAAGTTGGAAGCTGCCAACGAAGGTGTAGCCTGCGGGGGCGGGTGATCCAAGCGGCAGCACCAGCAGCGACCCGGCGGGCCCCACGCCGTCCGCGCCGTCCACACCATTGGTGCCGTTGATGCCGTTAAGGCCGTCGGTCCCGTTTGTACCGTCGGTGCCATCCAGGCCGTTGACGCCGTCAGTCCCGGCGGGACCACTGGCCCCTATCTCGCCCTGAATACCTTGGAGCCCTTGCAGTCCCTGGGCGCCGGTCGCACCATCGATACCATTGGTGCCGTCAACACCGTCGGACCCGGTTGCTCCGTCGGCACCATCGACGCCGTCCGCTCCAGCGGCCCCGTTCGTCCCGTCGGTGCCGTCCGCACCGGCAGGCCCGGTTGCCCCGTCGGCACCATCCGTCCCATTCGTCCCGTCGACGCCGTCCGCCCCAGCGGCCCCGTTCGTGCCATCCGCACCGGCAGGCCCGGTTGCACCGTCGGCACCATCCGTACCATTGGTGCCATCGGTCCCGTCGGTCCCATTGGTGCCGTCAACGCCGTTAGTGCCAGTAGCACCCGTTGCCCCCTGGATGCCCTGGAGCCCCTGCAAGCCATGGGCACCGGTCGCCCCATCAGCTCCGTCAGCGCCAGCGGAACCGGTGGCCCCGGTCGCGCCGTCAACCCCGGCGGGGCCCGTTGCGCCGTCGGCGCCATCTGTACCAGCAGCCCCGTTGGTCCCGTTCGTGCCGTTCAGGCCGGCCGGGCCTTACAGTCCCTGGGGGCCCTGCGGCCCGGTGTCGCCGATGTAGTCTTCAAATACGCAGCCGAAGATGTCGACCGTAGCGCCCGCCGTCGTTGCCGGGCAGAAGTCCTGATCGTCGCTCACCCCGTCACCGTCGCCATCAAAGGCATACACACGTGCGTGGCCCGAATTTGAACCATTCCCGTCGTTGGCAAGTGCGCCGACGACGACCGTGCCCCCGCCGCTGCTCATGGCCACCGCAAAGGCGGACTGATCGCTCACGGCTTCGCCGTCGAGGTCGGCGCCCACCTGCACCAAGGCTGATCCGTCCCACGCGTGCACGCGTGCGTGGCCCGCAAAAAACCCATTCCCGCCGTTGAGCTGTGCGCCGACGATAACCCTCGCACCGTCGCTGCTCATGGCCACCGACGTGCCTGCCTGACCGCTCGCGGCTTCGCCGTCGAGGTCGGCTCCCACCTGCACCCATGCTGATCCGTCCCACGCGTACACGCGTGCGTGGCCCGCATTCGAACCATTCCCGTCGTTGAGGCGTCCGCCGATGATGACCGTCGCCCCGTCGCTGCTCATGGCCACCGCATAGCCGGCCTGATCGCCCGCGGCTTCGCCGTCGATATCGGCGCCCAACTGTGTCTGGGCGAGCGCTGGCGACGCGGCCATGCATCCGGCGACAATCAGACACTGCAGCCAGCGCCGCAGCCGGACCGCCAACTGTCCGGATCGCTGCGGTGGGCGGGTGGCGCCCGTCTGTCCCTCGTATCCGAGAGGTTTGACAGAGCCGAAAGGTCTGAAAGCGGTGTCGGAAACGACACGAAGAAAGGAACACCTAGGGGTACGCATGCACGGTCTCCTGCACGATCTGTGTGGTCAGGCTTTGTGCTGCCTACTCACAGGCTGCCCGGTCGGACTCAAAGCTGGAAAGTATCAGGCACCTGAATCGTGCCTAGGGGTGACTGCACCTTACCAGGGGGGGTGCGACATTAGCTGACTTGTTAGATCACACTGACATATTGTACGGAGCAGACGGACGCTCGGCAGTCTTCAGGAGGGCACACCAGTGCAGAGTCACGGCGCTGGTCGAGGCCCGCGCGGAGGGCCTAGGGCCTGCCCACGTTTGGCGCGACGTCGCTGGCATCCTCCACGACGAACTTCCAGCCGACCTCGGCCTTCGAGACGACGTTGCACTTCGTCACGACCCGCCACAGCGCCTTGTGGATCGGGGTCGGGTCGTATCGATAGTGGTCTGGAAAGGCGTGCCTGAGCGCGTCGGTCGCTCGCCTTGCGTGGTAGTGCGGGATCCGTGCATCCATGTGGTGGGCGACATGCGTGCTGCCGATGTGATGATGCAGAAAGTCGAGTACGGGGCCATACGGACGATCGACCGACATGAAGGCGCCTTGCACCCACGACCATTCATCATCCGCGAAGTGCGGCACTTCGACGTCGGTATGGTGCAGCCAGGTGTACAGCACGAGCCAGAAGTTCACGACAAAGTAAGGCCCAACGTACAGCGCCAGGACGGGCACGATCGATCCAGTAGCAAACGCCCACCAACCGAGAATGGCGAGCGCGGCGATGACGCCGAGGGTCGAGGCCCAGGCCTTGGCACGCCACTGTCCGGGAAACAGCGCCGTTGAGAACGGCTTGGCTGGCCAGAAGTGACTGGTCATGCCGCGTGCCGGTCCGCCAGTCGCGCCGGTCGTCAGGTAGAGCGGCCATCCAACGAGAAAGTTCACCAGCATGATAAAAACGGCAAACGCCTCGTCGCCCATGCGGTCCCGCCACGTGGTCCACGCTCGGCCGGCTGGCGTCGTGTCTCGAGCAGGTACGAATGTCTCGCCTTCATCGAGGTGATTCGTTTTTGCATGATGCAGCGCGTGGCTTCGTTGCCAGGAAAAGTAGGGAACCAGGAGGGCCGAGTGCAGAGTAAAGCCGATGGCATCCTGAATCCATCGATGGTGCGTAAACGCGCGGTGCCCGCATTCATGGGCGACGACCCAGCAGCCGGTCGCGGCCGTGCCGGCGATGATCGCGTACGCGATCCAGGCAGGGAGCCACACCCAGCTCATCGGAAGGAATAGATACGCCGCCACACCAGCTCCAAGCGTCATCACGAGTGAGCTCGCCATGTACATGGACGAGGTCAGCAGGCTGCGCTCGAAACAATCTGCGGGAATCGCTGCCAGGACGTCGTGCTTCGTTGGCAGGGGCGGTGCGCCTGCAGGCAGTATCGGTGTGTGTGCGGCAACCGCGGCGGTAGATTCAGTGACGACAGACAAAGTACATTCCCATGGTTTGGTGGTGATACGAAGGCCGTGGGCCGACCGGGCCGTAGGTAGGATCCTAGCAGAGGGCTGGACCGAGAGGGAAGTCCGCATTCATGCATAGGGTACCTCGGCTCATCGCGAATCTTGGTGCGGAGGAGGGCGCCGCAGGCACGGCGGCCGCCATGCGGCCCGGAGGCGAGGCGGCGACGCTCGCCGTTCTCTGGCGCGGACTCTTCGATCCGCCTGCATTCCCGTGGCTCGACGGGATCGAGGCAGCTGCGTGGTTCAACGATGACGCGGCCGAGCACGTCGCCGGCGTACACACGTTGTTCGGTGCGCGCGCAGCAGTGGTGCGACGTGTCCACGACAAGGCGTGGGCGGTCTCGGTGGCGGGGACGGAGAAGCTCGAACCACAGGCGCTTCGTGCTTTGCCCACCGCCCTCGCGCCTGAGGAACTGCGCGCACCGGGTGCAGCCGATCGCTTGACCCAGGTACTCGCTGGCTGGCCGCCGTGGGCGCGGTCTCGATTCACGCTGAAACCGCGTCTCGGCACCAGTGGGCGCGGTCGCGTGGCTGGCGTGGACGGCCTGGTGAGCGACACGATGCTGAGGGCATTCGAGCGTCTCGCGTCACGTGGCGGCGGAGTGCTTGAGCCGTGGCTTGACCGTGTGGCTGACGCGTCGGCGCAACTCCATGTCAGTAAGGACGGGACTGTGAAGCTGCTTGGCACACTCCAGATTGTCACGACAGGAGCAGGCCAACCGAAGGGGCACCGCGGCGAGTTCGACTCCCAAGGCCGCGTCTCGAGCGGAATGGGCGAGGACCAGGTCTTGCGTGAGGCGGCAAGCATAGTAGGCGTACACGCGGCCGGCGCTGGCTATCACGGTCCCTGTGGCATCGACGCCTTTGCGTTTCGGTCGCCCGAGGACGGCAAGCGGATCTTCCGCCCGCTGGTCGAGTTCAACGCCCGCTTCACGGCTGGCACCGTTGCGCTGGGGTATATCGGCCGGCACCTGGGCCTGGTGAGGACCGAGCTGAGCCTCGCGCCAGACGAGATATGCCACTTTTACATCGGGCGTAGCGGCCGAGGGATGTCGTTGGCCCCCACTAAGGGGACGGTGGTGGTGCCACTGCTTGGCAAGAGCGAGAAGCTCGCCGACAACCCGGTACTTTTCGCTGCTCGTGAGCCGGCAGCGATTGATACGTGGCTCCGCCTGTCGCAGGAATCGATATGACCATTGGCGGCCTCCACATCTAGCGGCTTGCAGAGTCGAGGATGATGGTTCGGTGAGCGACAGGCAAAACACACGCATCGTCTACTCCACAGGAACGGGTGGCGTCTGTCCTGGCTGCGGCTGGCCTCAGCGCGACTGCAAGTGTAGCAGTCAGCGGGCGGCGAACGAGCCCGTCCCGACGCGCATCGTCGCGAAGCTGCGCATGGAAAAGAAGGGCAGGGGCGGCAAGACGGTCACAGTGGTCTACGGTCTGCCCAAGAACGAAGCCTTCCTGAAGGCCCTGTGCGGCGAACTCAAACGCGCGTGCGGCACCGGCGGTGCTGTCGTGAACGGATGTGTCGAAGTGCAAGGGGAGCTTCGCGAGCGCGTACGGGATGCCTTGAACAAAAAGGGCTACGTCGTCAAGGGGTGATTGCGCGACCAGCGCGGATGCGGTTCGAGGGCCTAGAACCGGCGCTGCGGTACGACGATCGTGTCGCCGGGCAGCACGTCGGTGTTGGGGTCCGCCTTGACCTTCTGCGGCTTGCCCTCGACCATGCGGACGATCTCGATGCGTGACGTGGCGCCAAGATTGGTGGCGCCGCCATGGAGCGTGACGCGGCTCGCTCTCGCGGCGTCTGCCAGTTCGTCTAACCTGACCCGTCTGACGGCTGCGCTAGGGCCAGAAGGGTCATCCGAATCCCGTGCGACAGCTGCGGACGACATGACGACGACGCCCTCGTGCCCAGATGGCACAATCACAGCCTCACCGTCGGCCGACGGCAGCATCGAGCCGGCCAGCACCAGCACTTCGCCGAGACCCATGGAGGCTGACACGGAGTAGGCACCTGGTGCTCCCATCTCGCCGACGACAACCACGTTCTGGTTTCTGTACTGCTCGACGGTCACCATGATCTGAGGGTCGATGTAGAAGCCCCTTCCAGTGAGTTCGTCAACAATCTCGGCCTCGACCTCACGCAGGGAGCGCCCGCCAGCGCGGACCCGTCCGATCAGCGGGTAGCTGAACGTCAAATCAGCCTCGACTGCAAAAGTGCCCGTTAGGCTTGGCTCGTCGGGCGCCGAAATGGCCAGCACATCACTGGGACCCACAATGTAGGTGTCGACATAGCTGTCGATGTCGCTCGTAGAGGCTTGGATATTTGATTCGGTAACGAACTGGTTGCCGGGCTCCTGCGCCGACACCGAGCAGGTTGGCCACAGACTGCAGGCCAGTAGGGAGACAAAATACGCGGGCAGAGCGCGGCTCACGAGCCGATGTAGAGCAAGGATCGATCTATGGGCATGACACTGACTGACAATAGAGTGCTTAGTACGAATAAATTTCTGAACGGGCGCGTTTATGGTGCGAAATTGCACGCAGTCCACAGTACCAGAAACCACTGGGCCTGATGGCGTGCGGCCCCAGAACTATCTGGGTTGAGCTGGATTGCGTGTTTTTCGACAGTGTGATCAAAAGAGGTCGGAAACTTGTCGATTCCAGCGGGCGGGCGATGCGAAGAGTGTGCCCTCTTCGTTACACGATTACACCGGGAACACCAGGCCAGGGCGGTGCTGCGGCCTGACGATCGCCCAGTGTTGGCGCAGGAGGTGCGCTATCGTCGGTTCCTACCGAATCCGGCTCGCGCGGCACGTCCAGCTCGGCGGCCCGCTCCAAGGCGCGCACGGCGGCCCTTCGGCGCCGCCGGAGGACCCATGTGACGGCGGCCAGGACGACTGCCACGACGCCGACGACGAGCAAGCTCACAAGTGTGACGAAAGGCATGGTCGAGAGATCCCTCACTGACCGTCGTTGCGACGGTCGGTGATTGCCGAGAGTGGCCGGCTCGAGTGACTCTGAGATGCTACAGGAATGGTCCCACGCTCGGGGTCCCGAGTCGGGGCATCGAATCAGGACGTGCGCACAGTTCCCCGAGCCGTGATAAGACTTAGGCGCATTTTTTAAGGAGCTGTTGTGATGTCCGCTGCTGAAACCCTCTTCCAGATCGAGCCGCCACTTGCGATCCTGACGTTCAATCGCCCGAAGGCGCGTAACGCCATGACTTGGGGCATGTATCAGGCGCTGGTGTCAGCCTGCGAGGCTGTCGATCGCGATGAGGCCGTGCAGGTGTTCGTGCTTCGCGGCGCCGGGGGACGAGCCTTCTCTGGAGGCACCGACATATCCCAGTTTCTAGAATTTCATAAGCCCGAAGACAGCATAAGGTACGAACAGCGCGTCAGCGAGGTGCTCGAAACGCTGGCGGCTGTGGCCAAGCCGACCATTGCCCAGGTCGAGGGCGTCGCCGCCGGAGCCGGCTGCGGCATCGCCCTCACGTGCGACGTGCGCGTCGCCACACCCGAGTCCACATTTGGCATTCCAGTCGCACGCACGCTTGGCAACTGCGTGCCGGCCGGCGCGTACTGCCGGCTGGTCGATCTGGTTGGTCCCGGTCGTGCGGCAGACATCCTATTGACGGGCCGCCTGGTCGAGGGGGCCGAAGCGAAGGCGATCGGACTGGTGACTCGGATTGCGCGGTCTGGCGACATTGCCGAGACAGTCCGCGAGCTTGCACTTGAGATTGCGGCCAACGCGCCGCTGACCGTGCGCGGCATCAAGGAGATGGGACGTCGGCTTGCGCGGCGGCACCTGACCGGAGCTGACGTGCGGGATGTCATGCAGTCGTGCTACACCAGTGCGGACTTTCGAGAAGGCGTGGCGGCGTTCCTCGCCAAGCGGCCGCCCGTATGGACCGGGCGCTAATATTGACGCGCGAAGAATCGGAGCCATGTATTGATTACTGAAAGCACACTCGCGGCCATTGGGGGGCTCGTCGGCGTCGTTGCCCTGCTGTTTCTCGCCATCACGCGTTTCAAGTGGCACGTGTTCATCGCGTTGCTTGTGCCGATTCTGCTGCTGGGTCTGATGCCGGGCTTCGATCAGAATGCGTTTATCAGTGCATTCGAGGTGGGATTTGGTCGCACAATTCAGGGCATCGCCGTCGTCATCGTGCTGGGGTCGGTGCTGGCCGAAGCCCTCAAACACACAGGCGGTGTCGAACGGATCACCCTTTCTATGATTCGCGCCGTTGGCGCGAAGCACATGCCGCTGGCCCTCACGTTGAGTGGATTTGTGATCGGCCTGGCCATCTTCTCCGACGTTGGGTACGTCATTCTCAACCCACTCGTCCACTCAGCCGCGATTAAAAGCGGGACCAACATGGCCGTCATGGCGACAGGTCTGGTGGGCGCGATGCAGTTGACGCATGCGATCGTGCCGCCGACGCCGGGTCCGCTCGCTGCCGTCGCCATCGTTGGTGCTGATCTCGGCGTCGTGATTCTCTGGGGCACCATCATTACACTCGTGGCGTCGGTGGCGGGATGGGCCTTCGCCCTGGTCGTGGGTTCCCGTGTCACGTCGCCGCCGTCGGCAGAATTCGTCGGGCAGTCGTTCGTCGAGCAGGGCCGCGAATCCGAGATGCCGACGACGTGGCGGGCCTACGCGCCGGTGCTGATACCGCTCATGTTGATCGCCGCGCAGAGCGCGGGGGCGTCCGCGTTACCGCCAGAGCACCTGTTCAACAAGGCCATGCTCTATCTCGGGTGGCCTGTGGTGGCGCTCGGCATCGGCGTCCTGCTCGCCTTTCGCAATACCAACCGAACGCAGGCCGAGGCCCGGACGGGCGAGTGGGTCGAAGCGGCGCTCCGCACGTCGGCCATGATCATTATGGTGACAGGTCTGGGGGGAGCCTTGAGCCAGATTCTCCGAGGGACACCAGCCGTGGACGCCGTCGCGAACGCCGTTATCTACACGGGCTTGTCGCCGATATTCCTGCCGTTTGTGCTTGGTATCGCGGGCAACATGATCACCGGTTCAACCACGGTAGGCGTGATTACCGCCGCCTCGGTGGCTGCGCCGATGATGGCCACGCTGCAGCTCAGCCCAGAGGCGACCATGCTCGCTGGCGCGTCTGGATCGGTGATCGTGAAGTATGTGAACTCCAGCTATTTCTGGGTGTGCACGTCGCTGACTCGCATGTCGCTGAAGGCTGCGCTGATCTCCTTCGGTGGCGTCACGTTTGTCAACGGGGTCGTCGCAATGGCGATCGTGTACACGCTATGGGCGTTTGGGGTGGTTTGACCATGAGCAGCCGGTTCGACGAGCCGCAGTTCATGCGCCGTATCGCGGCACTGACGCTGTCACAGATCATGAACGCGGACGGCTTACAGGACGAGCTGACCAAGGCGGCGAAGGGTTTCTGATCACGCCGCACTCGTGCGGGATGCCGGTATCATGTGTCGACACCGATGCCTGAACCCCTGCGTGTTGCCTTTCTAGGCTGCGGATTCATCACTCGCGTACACAGTCGGCATCTACGATCCCTGAAGGCCGATGTGGTCTGTAGCTATGCGAGCCGCGACAAGCCGAGAGCGGAGGCCTTCCGGAGGGAGTACGGCGGCGTGGCCAGCTACGATGGCTACACCGCCGCCATCGAGGACCCGCATCTCGATGCAGTCGTCATCGCCGTTCCGCCTCGCTTTCATCTCGCTCTGACATTGCAGGCTCTGGCGGCCGGCAAGCACGTGCTTGTCGAGAAACCGGCGTACCTGCGCATGGAGGATTACGAGACGGTCAAGACGGCGCGGAGCGAGGCCGGCCGCGTGGTGCTGGTCGGCGAGAACGATCACTACAAGCCGCTGGCGGTGTGTCTGCGTCGCGTCCTCGCAGCCGGCGCCATTGGCGAGATGGTGTTCGCGCATTTCACGAGCATCGCGAAGAGACTCAAGGGCGCCGACGACTGGCGAAATGACGAGACGATGGCCGGTGGCGACGCGTTCTTCGAGGAAGGCATTCACTGGCTGCACCTGGCCGGCAGCCTGGGTCCGACGATCACCACAGCCGACGGATACCGGCCGCCGGTGTCTCGTGACGGGCCGGATTCACGCGTCAAGAGCATGATGGTCGCTTTTCGGTACGACAATTGCGCGGTCGGCACACTCTATTACTCGCGAGAGATTCCGTCTCTCTTACGAGGACTCCGAATCTCAAAACTCTACGGCCGTCGCGGCATCATCACGTTCGAGTCCAATGGCCTCTTCGTGCTCGTCCGGGGAGCGGGACTGCCGCGGTTGCTGGTTCCCGGCTTTCGTGACATGCGCGGCTACAGGGCGATGTACCGTGATTTTGTGCGCGCGATTCGGACCGTCGGCGCTCCTCAGATGAGCCTCGAACGGGCGATGGACGATCAGCGCCTAATGGATCAGATTCAGGCCAGCGCCGGGTCGGCGGAAAGCCGGTAGGCGGCGTCAGGCCCTCTCTTCGATGCGCACAGAACGCTTCGACATCATCATCATCGGGAGCGGCGCAGGTGGCGGAACGCTTGCGCATGCCCTGGCTGGTTCGTCCGCCCGTATTCTTGTCCTCGAGCGCGGCGATTTTATCCCGCAGGAGGCAGAGAACTGGGACCCGGAGGCGGTGTGGAAGGACCTGCGGTACCGCACAACCGAGCGCTGGCTCGATCGGCGCGGCCGGGAGTTTCAGCCGTACACGCACTTCTGCGTGGGCGGGAACACAAAGTTCTGGGGCAGCGTCCTCTACCGATTACGCCGAGAAGACTTCGACGCGGTCGATCTCGCAGAGGGTGTGTCACCGGCGTGGCCGGTCGACTACGAGACCATGGTGCCGTTCTACGAGAGGGCGGAGCGCTTGTATCAGGTGCGCGGCCAGCACGGGGTGGACCCAAGTGAACCGCCGCGGGGGCCGTATCCGTACCCGCCGGTGCCGCACGCGCCCGCCATGGTGACGATAGTCGAGCAACTCCGTAGCCTACGACTGCACCCCTCCGCGCTGCCGCTCGGACTACTGCGCCCCGGAGAGCCGGGCGGGTGCGTACTCTGTAATACCTGCAACTCGTTTCCCTGTAAGATTCACGCAAAGAGCGACGCCGAGGTCTGCTGCGTTCGCGAGTCGTTGCAGCAGCCAACAGTCAGTCTGTGGACCAACGCCTTCGCGCGTCGACTCGTGACCGATCCGTCGGGCCGGAAGGTCGAGGCTGTTGAGGTCGAGCGGAACGGCGAATCGTGCCGGGTCGAGGCCCCGCTCGTCATCGTGTCGTGCGGCGCAGTCAATTCGGCGGCACTTCTGCTACGGTCGGCCAACGCCCGGCATCCTGAGGGTCTGGCCAATTCATCCGGGCTCGTCGGGCGGCGCTACATGGCGCATCTGGCGACGATGATGCAGGGTTTCCATCCGTTCCGGCGGAATCAGACGGTGTTTCAGAAGACCGTCGCCGTGAACGATTTCTACCTGCGCGGCCCCGACGGCGGGCACCCGCTCGGACAAATTCAGTCGCAAGGCCGCACTCACGGTGTCATGGCTCAGACGGTTGCCCCATGGATGCCATTGTGGGCCTACGATGCGTGGGTGGCGCGCGGGGTCGACTGGCTGGCGATGTCCGAGGATCTGCCGCGGGAGGACAATCGAGTCACGCTTGAGGCAGATGGTCGCATCCGACTGCACTATCAGCCGAACAACGTCGCCGCCCACGACCGGCTCGTGAAGGAGACGCGACGCATCCTTCGCCAACTCGGCTTCTGGATTGTGATGGCGCACTCGCACCGAGAACGGAATACCACGCACCAGTGCGGCACGCTCTGTTTTGGTACCGATCCAACCTTGTCAGTGCTCGATCCGTATTGCCGTGCGCACGACGTCGAAAACTTGTTTGTCGTCGACGCATCGTTCTTTCCGTCATCGGCGGCGGTCAACCCAGGCCTGACCATCGTGGCTCAGGCATTGCGCGTCGCCGATCACATTACGGCGACCTATCTGAGCTGAGGAGAGACCAGCGTGAGAGTGCGATCGTTCAGTCATTGCGGCATCACCGTCTCGAGCTTCAACCGGGCGGTGCAGTTTTACTGGGACGTCTTCGGCTGCCCGCTGGTCGGCGTGGCGGACACTCCTCCGGTGCGAGTACGCGCGTTCTTTGGTGTTGACGCCGGCGCCAATCGCAGCACCGATGGTGAGCTGCCGCGCTGCAAGATCGGCTGGATCCGCGTGCCCGGCGGAGCAGTTCTTGAGATCTTTGAGTTTCAGCCACAGTTGCCGCCGACTGTGATTCCTTGGAACCGTGTCGGACTCACGCACATCTCGTTTAACGTACGCAACACACGCCGGTGGTACGACTACCTGCGCAGCAAGGGCGTGGAGTGCGTGAGCGAGCCGGAGCGGTCGCCGCGTGGGCACACATTTTTCTTCGCGCGGGATTTCGACGGCAATCTCATCGAGCTCATGGACCTCGGCTACATGCACCATGTGCTGAACTGGCTCGGTCCTCTCGGGGGCTGGATCTTCAGGCGTCGGATGTACAAGCAGTATTACGACGGGCCTGTGTGACCGGTCGCGTCAGAATCGGCATCGACCTTGGCGGCACCAAGATCGAAGGCATTGCACTCGACGGCGGTCGTGAGATCGAGCGCATACGCGTCGCGACGCCGCGTGATGACTATCCGGCGACCGTCGAGGCGATCGGCGGCATAGTGAACGCGCTGGATTCCCGGGTCGGCACGGTCGGATTTGTAGGCGTTGGGATCCCTGGTGCGCTTGCCCCCGGCACCGGCTTGGTCAAGAACGCTAATTCGGTGTGGCTGATCGGCCGGCCACTGCTTGCCGACATTGAAGCGCGCGTGGGTCATGACGTGCGTATCGCCAACGACGCTGATTGTTTCGCGGTGTCAGAGGCCACTGACGGTGCGGGTGCCGGCGCTGGCGTGGTGTTCGGCGTGATTATCGGCACCGGCGCGGGCGGGGGAGTCGTCGTGGGCGGTCGTCTGGTGACAGGACCCAACGGTATCGCGGGAGAGTGGGGGCACAATCCGTTGCCCTGGCCCACCGATGAGGAGCGCCCAGGTCCGGCGTGTTACTGCGGCCGGCACGGGTGCATCGAGCGGTTTCTATCGGGACCCGGGATGCAGGACGACTACACGCGGGCCACCGGGCGGGAAAGAATGCCTGCCGAGATCGTCGCGGATGCGGAGGCCGGTGATCGCGCGGCGCTCGATACAATCGGCCGGTATGAGGAGCGAATGGCTCGCGCGCTCGCCGGCGTCATCAATCTGCTGGATCCCGATGTGATCGTCGTGGGCGGCGGCATGTCCAATAGCGCATCGCTCTACTCGCGCGTGCCCGAGCTGTGGACGCCCTTCGTGTTTGGTGCCAGCGGCACCGAACCGGTCAAGACGCGTCTGGTTCGCGCGCAGCATGGCGACTCGAGTGGAGTGCGTGGAGCCGCGTGGCTGTGGCCGGAAGCGTAAGGACCACGTAGGCACACTGCCGCGATTTGCTATCCTGTCTCCTACATGACTGACAAGCTGGAACTGCCGCGCATCAAGCGGCGTCGTTCGAAGGTGCAGGGGTTTGGCGTTTTTGCGGTTGAGCCGATCAACAAGAACAAACGGATTATTCAGTACGACGGCGAACTGATCACGCACAAACAAAGTCTCCCTCGGGAGGATCGCTACCTCAGGCGTAACGAAATCTGGTGTTTCACGGTCAACCGCCGGTGGGTGCGCGACGCGAATAAGGGCGGCAACATCGCCCGTTTTATCAATCACGGGTGCAAACCGAACTGCTACTCGTGGATCGTGGGCCACACGATCTGGATTCGCGCCGGGCGCAACATCGAGGCGGGCGAGGAGCTGACCTACAACTACAACACTGATGGCCAGGCGGTGATCCAGTGCCGGTGCCGGCCTGGTTGTAAGAACAAACTGTGACGAGTGGCGCGAGAGGCGCGGCGGGGTGGATACTCGTGGCGCCCACACTGGTTACCACGATAGTTGCCCTGCTTCTGCCCATCGCGGTCCCAGTGCGAGCACAGTCCGGCCTGACTGATGCGGACCTTGATCTGGTCAGCGGAGGTCGGGTCGTTCGGGTGGGGCCGGCGACCGGCGGCACCGGTGGCGGACAGGGGAGCGGCGTCGGGAGAGACACCGTCGTGACCTGGCCGCTGGAGGCATACGTCGCGCGCGTGCTCGCCGGAGAAGCTGAGCCAGACGCAAGGCGCGCGGCGGTCGAGGCGCTTGCGATCACGATTCGGACATTCGCCCTTGCTAATGCCGATCGACACGCCGCCGACGGCTTCGATCTCTGTGACGGCACGCACTGCCAGGTGCCGCGTATGGCGACGGGGGCGACGCGTCGAGCAGCGATGGCGACGCTCGGTCAAATTTTGACCTGGGACGGCGCACCGGCCGAGGTGTTCTACTCGGCTTCCTGCGGTGGCTACTCCGAAGGGTCAGAACACGTATGGTCCGGTGCTGGACTGCCGTATCTGTCGTCGGCGTTGGATGACGTGCACCGTGACGACGCGCCGTGGACTGTCGATCTGAGTCTTGACGATGTGCAGAGGGCACTGTACCGAGTCGGGTTTCGGGGGCAGATCAGCGATGTTGCCGTAGACACTCGCAGCCCGTCCGGCCGCGCGACGCGCCTGCGGATACCAGGACTGGAGCCAGCCGTGATCACTGGTGAGCGATTCCGGGCGGCAATCGGGAACGTGACAGTGCAGAGCACCTTGTTTTCGTTCGAACGACGCGGCACCGAGCTGCGTGTCACCGGATACGGATATGGCCACGGCGTAGGTATGTGCGTCGTCGGCGCTGGCCGTCGCGCCGCGCGTGGCGAAGGCCTGCCGGAGATCCTTGCGCAGTACTTTCCTGGCCTCGACGTGACGCGATTGGGCCAGACGTCACCGAACTGAGTCCGGTGCACCGGCTGTACACGTGACCCGCTGGAGCGCAACATGACGACGCGACTGATAGCGATCCTTGGCGCAATACTCGCGATCGCTGGCTGCGATTCGGCGACATCAGACACGAGCACTCAACCAGCGGAGACGTCTGGATTGGTATCATCTGGCGCCGCGGACACGCCGGACAACCCGACTGAGGCGCCAGAGACGAATGCGTTAGCTGGGTCGAACAGTGACCCGTCTTCCGGCCCGTCCTCGCAGGCATCGGCGGCACCCTCTCCTGGTCCAAGCGTGACGGAGCACCAAGAGGTCGTACTTCCCAATGGGACTGTCCTGTTGCTGTCGTTGATGACCGGGATCGGGTCTGACACGAGCGCGGTCGAGGATGCCGTCAGAGCTGAACTCTCCGAAGCGGTCGCCGTTGAGGGCCGTGAGGTGCTTCCCGTCGGTGCGCAGGTGGAGGGAAGCATTACAGGAGTTGATGTCGGGGGGCGCGTGACCGGGCGTGCGACGATCACATTTCGTCTCACGTCGATACGGGTAGCGGGGGAGCCGTACGAGATGCAGGCCGCCCCGGTGTCAGAGATGGCCCCCGCCACAAGGGGGGAGGATGCGAAGAAGATTGGCATCGGCGTTGGCGCCGGTGCGCTGATTGGTGGACTGCTGGGCGGCGGCGACGGCGCTGGAGTCGTGCTAGCCACGCGGGGAGCGGACGTGCGCCTCGAGTCTGGTGCGGCCGTCATCACGGAATTGACGTCCCCGCTGACGGTGCGCGTCCTGCCAGACTAGCGGCCCGTGGCGAAAGTCCGACGGCATTCGACGAGCGAATTGCGGATGCGTCGACTGCCGACGCCTACCCGCGAGGGCCTCCGCGATACCAGCGGGCGAGCCGAGCGGGCGGCATCCCAGCGAAATATAGAGTCTGGATGGTGAGGTTTTTCAGGCTTCGGCGCCACCATCCGTCGTGACGCCATCGCCGAGATGAGGTGCCGAGCGCCAGCGGTAACTCCGCTATGGGGCCGGCTCGGACGAGCCGTCGGACAAACTCGACGTCCTCCATCAGCGGCATCTTTCGAAAGCCGCCGAGTTGTTCAAAGACGCGCCGTCGAACAAAGAGGCCCTGATCCCCGAACGGCAGCCGCAGATGGCGGACCCGCCACGCCACCAACCGTTCAATGATGCGGGCCTGCCATGCCGGATCATCCAGGGCGAAGCGGAACCACCCGCCCACCGCGGCGTCACCAAGACTTGCGATGGCGGCCAGCCACCCTGGCGGCAGCGTCGAATCGGCGTGCAGGAAGAGCAACCACTCACTGGTGGAGTCCGTGGCGCCGGCGTTCATCTGAAGCGCCCGGCCAGGAGACGACCGGCGGAGTGTGGTCCTGCCGTGGCCGCTTACGACGACCTCGATCGTGGGGTCTTTTGCCCCGTCGACGACGACGATCTCCAGATCTGGCGTCGTTGGGAGCTGCTCCAGTAGGGTTCGGAGGGCATCGGCGTCCCCGAGAACCGGCGAAATGAGGGTTACACACGGATTCAAATTGACAGGCCCCTGCTGAGGTATCCGGTCCTATAATGAGCGATGCTCATTCGAAAACCGACTGATATCCCATATTCAGAGGTCACCCCTCAGTCGCTGTATCTGCGGCGCCGCGAGTTTTTCCAGGCAGCGGCAGGTAGCGCAATGGCGGCAGCAGCGGTGCTGGCGCCAGCTGGCGCCCGGGCACAGACCGGGCCGAAGTTGCCAAACGTCCGCAAGAGCCGATACGGCCAGGACGAGAAACTCAATAGGTACGGCGACGTGACCGGGTATAACAACTTCTACGAGTTCGGCACCGGCAAGGAAGACCCGAAGGCCAACGCCAGCGAGTTTACGGGCAGGCCCTGGACTATCAAGGTGGACGGACGCGTCAACAAGCCCGGCGAATTCGACATCGACAGTTTCATCAAGCCGCACGCGCTCGAAGAGCGCATCTACCGACTTCGGTGCGTCGAGGGGTGGTCCATGGTGATTCCGTGGGTGGGTATTCCGCTGGCCGACGTCATCAGGCGGTTCGAGCCCGAGCCCAGCGCGGAGTTTGTGGAGTTTACCACCCTCAACGACGCTCGGCGCATGCCCGGACTGAACGTGCCGGTCCTCCAATGGCCGTACGTCGAAGGGTTACGCATGGACGAGGCGATGAATCCGCTCTCGATTTTGGCCGTCGGGGTCTACGGCGAAGTACTGCCAGGGCAGAACGGCGCGCCGATTCGCCTGATCGTGCCATGGAAATACGGGTTCAAGAGCACCAAGTCGATTGTGCGGATTCGATTCACCGATCGCCAGCCCCGGAACTCGTGGCAGGTGTCGGCGCCGCGTGAGTACGGGTTCTATGCCAACGTGAATCCCGAGGTCGATCATCCGAGGTGGAGCCAGGCCACCGAACGCCGCCTGGGCCAGTTCCGTCGCCAGAGAACGGAGATGTTCAACGGCTACGGCGAGCAGGTGGCGCAGATGTACGCTGGAATGGATCTGCGCAAGAACTTTTGAAGGGCTTCACACTGTTCCGCCGACTGGTCTTCGCGGCCGCACTCGTACCTGCGGCCGCGTTGACGTACGGAGCATTTACCAACAACCTCACAGCGAACCCGATCGACTACATCACCGACACGACTGGTCTCACTGCGCTCACATTCCTGACCCTCTCGCTGACCGTTACACCGCTGCGTCGTCTGACCGGGCGAAACGAGCTCATCAAGCTAAGGCGGATGCTGGGCCTGTTTGCTTTTTTCTATGCCTGCTTGCACCTCTCGACCTGGGTGATTCTCGACTGGTTTTTTGATTTCGCGAGCATGGCGTCGGACGTTGTCGATCGCCCGTTCATCACGATGGGCATGACGACGTTTCTCCTGTTGCTTCCATTGGTCGTGACTTCAACGGCTGGCATGATTCGGCGACTCGGGAAGCGCTGGCAGCGGTTGCACCGTCTCGTTTACGTGGCAGGCATCACTGCGATTGCGCACTTCTGGTGGGTCGTGAAGGCCGACTTCAGGGAGCCGCGCCTCTTTGCGCTCGCCCTCTGCGTGCTGTTGGGATTTCGTGCATGGTGGACGCTGCGAACGCGCCTGTTCTCGCAGTCCTGACGCGGGCACCCTCCTCGGGAGGGAAGACGCGGCTCTTTGCCGCGCTCGGCGTGCCGACGGATCCATCTCTCCTCACCGCGCTTCTCCTCGACACGCTTGATGGTGGCACCGTTCCGAGTGTGCGACAGGTCGTCGCCGTGACGCCGGCGTCGGCCTGTGACGAGGTGCAGGCGATCGTCGGCGATACGGAGGTAATCGCGCAGCCTGATGGCGATCTTGGAGCGCGTATGCGAGCGACGATGGCCGCGCTCTTCGCGCGTGGCGCGCCAGCGGTCGTGCTCGTCGGGTCGGATCTGCCGCATATCACGGCGGCGGTGGTCGCCGACGCGTGCGCGGGCGTCATGGAGGAACCCGAGACGCTGGTGCTCGGCCCGGCGCATGACGGTGGCTACTATCTGATCGCCGCCCGGCGCGTCCCGAGCGTCT
>Ga0115002_10001648_pt1 | contig 30447 bp, 25 predicted proteins | sample ArcticOcean_MG_C_8_FD_89576 | JGI IMG/M metagenome (GOLD analysis project Ga0115002, IMG submission 89576) | Marine microbial communities from western Arctic Ocean - ArcticOcean_MG_CB11_86 | ecosystem: Environmental > Aquatic > Marine > Oceanic | place: Arctic Ocean: Canada Basin | collected... | reverse complement strand
TGGCAAAACTTTTACAATATGTTCAGACCACATACGGCACATGATGGGAAAACACCTTATGAAATGCTTAGATTGAAGCTGAAAACTAATTAAAACTGTAAACCATAGTCCAAAATATCACATTCTCTCAACAGCTTTATCTATATCAATATTGGTAGCTACTATGACTAATGAATCATTATTGATTTCTTTAATCCCGCCGCTCTTCTAAATACTATATTTTCAAGAACCTACAAAATATTAACTTGAGTATTGAGTTCGATATCACCAATCTCATCAAGATACACTGTCCCTATAATATTGTATTTACTCCAATAGATAGCAATTTATTATTCAAAATTAATTGTATTCCGCTCATATCCCGGTCATATTAATTAACAATTGAGATCGAAATATTCTGATAATAATTACTCCAATCTAATAAATAGTTTTTACTCCTGTTCGTGGCAAATATGCACTTGCAGGTTTATCGACAATAAATATAAAAGATTAAAGCATCAACAAATTGTATGGACAAGACATAAGGCACCAAAATAATTATTGCGTGTGAGTTAATGCGTAAGAATTGTAAATAAGTTTGCATGTTTCTTCCCCCACATACAACATTATTTTAACTTATACAGCATAAAATTGTCGTATAATCCTATTGAGGAATAATTCCTTTTTACAAAGCTATCAAGAGCGGGTCGGGTCGATAGTTGATATCTCCCCCAAAACTGATAATTTGCCACTGACACATCAATAATTAACTCAGGTGGATTGCGTCGCAAGTCGGCTTTTAGCAAATTCCAGCTATTGGGCACAGATTCGGACGAGGTATCTATTTGCGGAGATACATTCACCCAAGGAATTAGACCGACTAAATAATTACAATTTATAAATCTGTTTGCACAATCGCGTTTGGCAGAAACGTATATTTCTGGTGCAAATCCCCATACCCAAATTTGATCGTCTGTAGAGGAAATTTCCTCTATTTTACTTACTAACCGGGGAAATTTGTCGCCCATACTTATACCCTTTTGCATCATTTCCATCCTTGAGCTATAGGCAAATCCGTGGAAATAATACAACGGAAAGGTGATAGTAAGTAAGAATATAACACTCATCACGATATTCCTTCTCGTTCCGCTCAGTCCTTTGTTTTTCATTTTAGATAATATTATTACCATGCCCTCTACCGCTCCCCACCCCAATAAGGCAAACAAAGGAATGAAATAGTGACCAAATAATCTCGCCCCGGCAGTCCCAATCAATATGGATGCTACCAATCCAGATGTAAGGAAGACTCCTCTGGCATAATATTCGGAATTTCGCAATAGGCTGATGTAGCCGTAGATCGCCAAGGTGGTTAAGATAAAATTTGGGGCAGCCCATTGAAACAGTGTTTTGCCAAATCCGATAACGAAAAATTCATCGTATTTACCTGCCTGCATGTAATGAATGTTATACTGAATATACATTGACAAATATGACTCCCAACCATCCCGCAGTAAAATTGGTAAAATCAGCATCAAATACCCAAAATATGCAATTGTCATGATTTTTACACAGATAAAAATATCTTGCATCAACGATTTTTGACTTAATGAGCGAGCCATAATAATACCGATTAGCAAACCAATAACGAGGATTAGAGCATGGATTTTGAACCAGATAGAAATTGCTATGAGTACTCCTGATAGGAAAATATTTACCTTGTTGTCATCCTTCCAACGCAACAGCATTACTGCGACATAAAGTAGCGGAGGAAGCATAAAGGTTTCGGTCAGGGCAGCGATCACGTCACTTGGCAGGTACGCACCAATAGCGACTCCAATCATTGTAGCCGCCATTGCACCAATTAAATCACCATGACTTTTCCGAAAATACAACCCTATGATTACAGCGGAGCCTGCATGTGCAAAAAATGCCAATAATCGCACTGCTATCATATTCCAATCCCCAAAGACACTAAACGCAGCTCGATAGAGATAGAAAATTCCGGGAGCTGCGTGATCCCAGGCATCACGATAGGGAATTCCTCCTCTTTGCATCGCTCTCGCCACCGATGCATACAAACCTTCATCTGAATTCATTACCTGCAATCCGAAATATGGTAGTCGCATTAGCAGCACCGCCAAGATAGGAATCGCCCAATAATACTTTGCGGAAATCCCGAGTTGCTGTGCTATATTGCTGTTGGTTTGACTGATTGGACCATTAATATCTTGCATGATCTAATGTAACAACCTGAATCGCAAATTTCTCCATGATTTAGCCCTACTTTTATATACTATTCACTTTGTGTGATCGATAATTTGCCTTCATTGTCCATTAATCTATATATTTGGGTAATCCATGTAATTAATTAATTGACAAGGTATAAATTGACTCTTAAAAATGGGGATGTACCCCTTCTAAAGACAATTGATGATATAATCGATCGGGCAAGAGAAATTAGTTATGGTAGCGAACCATATTGTCTGGCAATTGCAGCGGCACATGATATTGCTGCCGTAGAGGCAGCAATCCTTTGCCAGAAAGAGGGAATTGCAAGATGTATGCTCTTTGGAAAATCAAAGAAAATCAAATCTCTACTTGAGGAACAAGGAGCCACACCATCTGAATTCGAAATTGTGTCCACGCGGTCGGACAAAGAATCGGCTGATGGCGTTGCAATGGCGGCTTCGGAAGGCAAAGCAAATGTAATACTGAAGGGTATTATCAGCACATCCGTTTTACTTCGCCAAATCCTAAATAAAGATTATGGGCTTAGGAGAAGAGGGTTGCTCTCGCATACCGCAATATTGTCAATGTCGAATTATCCAAAACTGCTCTCACTGACCGATGGTGGAATGGTTATCAAGCCTACATTCGACCAAAAGGTTGAGATTATCCGCAACAGTGTAATGGTAAGTCGTGCTGTAGGTGTCGAAGTTCCCCGTGTGGCAGCACTGTCTCCGATAGACTATATAGTCCAAGCGTTTCCTGACACTTTTGAAGCTGCGGCACTGTCAAAAATGGCAGAACGAGGGCAAATTGAAAACTGCATTGTTGATGGCCCGATGAGTCTCGACACTGCTGTCTGGCCACCCGCAGTTGCTTATCAGAAAATTAAGAGTCCGGTGGCTGGGCAGGCTGATATATTGCTCACAAACTCAATTGAAGAGGGGAATATTCTGGCAAAATCATTGATTCAGTTTTCGGAGGCTAAGTTTGCTGGAGTCATTGTAGGAGCAAGGATTCCAATTGCCTTAGTATCTCGCGCAGATGATGCCTATAATAAACTGGCTTCCGTAGCATTGTCGGTAGTCGTTGCACACTTTATCCGTAAGTAGAAATAAATGAAAATACAAATACAAAAGCCGATCAGGAGCTTGGATGAAATCCTCGCTTTGGCAGAAAAGCTGGTTAAGCAACACGGTCCCTATCGTGTAGTTTTATCTGGTGGAAGCGATGCCGTGTGCGTTGGTGCGCTGAACCTTGCGAAGAACAAAGGGTTTGTAAAACCAATTTTGGTAGGTCATCGCCGTCGAATTGACAATACATTTGACAAGCTCAGCCTCAGTCAGGATGGCTGGGAAATCAATGAGGATAAAGATCCGAGAAACGCAACTATAAATTGTGCAAAAGGATTACTTAATGGTGATGCGGATATATTAATGCGTGGCAAATTAATGGCTCGCGATTTCATCAAAGCGTTGCTTGATCCTGAGCTACGGCTAAAAAACCGTGGGACCTTATGGACAAACATCGTGGTCGTTGATAACCCAAAAATCAACAGACTTTTACTGATAAACGATTGTGGCATAATAGTAAACGCCGACCTTCCGATGCGGCTAAGACAGATTACGAAAGTAATTGAATTTGCCAGCTTTTTAGGGATTGAAGATGTTAAAATTGCACTCTTAGCAGCCGTGGAATCAATCTCACCGGGGATGCCGGTTTCAATGGAGGAGGCGGTTATATCAAAGATGTGCGAAAGAGGTCAGTTTCCTGAGGGTGTAGCTATTGATGGACCACTCTCTCTCGACCTTGCGATCTCGCCCAAAGCGGTTAAAAAGAAGGGGTTCAAGGGCAACGTTGCTGGCAATGCGGATGCGTTGGTGGTGAATAATCTCGGAATAGGAAATCTGCTGTTCAAGTCGCTGATTACGTTGTGTGGAAGCAGCTCTGCGAGCACCGTTGTCGGATTACCATTTCCAGTAATATTCACATCACGCAGCGAAAGCCCGGAGAATATACTGTACTCCATTGCTATGGCGATTTTACAGGCGGGTCCTAAAGCTTATAATTTAAAGTGATAGTATGTTGTCAGTTATTTAAATTTGAATAGAACTGATGATCTAACCTAACTAGGGTAACTTAACTGCTATAGATGTCACTCACGACCAAATAAGTGAGTGAAGAAGACGAAATATTCTACATTGTATAGCCAATCGCGCAAATTTTCCCGCGAGACATAGAACCCAATAGGGTATTTAAGGTTACAAATATGCTTTTCAGCATTTCTGTTAACTTGTTTATTAACAGTCTTTTAAAATTTAGAATGGAGTTAATTTTGGTCTCAATACGCAATATTTTATTAGGAATAGTAGCATTATTCCTGCTTATTCTTGGCTGTAATGACAGCGATAGCCCGGTGGCAAGTGCAGTCGAAGACAGGACTCCGTTATCTTAGTTAAAGACGGTGCTATTATTGCAATTTATCAACTTCAGAATGCCAATGGACAGGTCGATTATATGTGGAACACCTTATCAGACTGAGATGGTGTGCACATCTGGGAAGCCCGCGCCTGGGATGATTCTGGTAATATGGTGCAAAGCTTATCTTTGCTTGTAAGAGTAGCCAACCAACCCGACCCACCATCTGAAGACAGGACTCCGCCGGTTATTGAATGGATTTCCCCAAATAACAATGACGAACTATCCAACATTATCGAGCTACAGATACTCGCGCATGACAACGACCGAGTTGATTCGGTTGCCGTGTATCTAAACGGTCACTCGCCGGAATCATGGCACAGTGGCGAGCAAAACGACAGCCTGTACTACTTCGATTGGGATACTGAAGCCTATGATGATGGACAATACCTACTCGAAGCACGAGCTTGGGAAGAAGTGGGCAACTTGAGCTTATCTCCCACACTGCTCGTTACAGTTAGAAACACACCATTGGACACACCGCGTGTGATTTGGGTACCGGATGAATATGAACTAATTCAAGAGGCAATTTGGGCAAGTGAAGATGGAGATACGATAATGGTAAGAACTGGTGAATATAGAGAATCACTACAAATGTTTGACAAAAATGTTTCACTGATAAGTGAATCTGGTCCAGAGGAAACGACAATAAACTCAAGTGGTTTAGGGCTTACTTTACGAATAACAGGTGGACAAGATACAACTATGATAGTAAGAGGATTTAATTTATATCACGTTAGCGAAGAACGGAGCTCTTGTATTTCCGTAAATGGATCTAGTCCCTTGGTTGTAAATAACATTTTTATAGGTCCCGGAAGTGAAAATACCGGCATTTTTGCGGGACAAAACGCTGGTAAATTTATAAATAATTTGTTTATAGACATTTGGATCGGCACTCAAATGTTTACATGTTGGGGTGTATTTTGTAACAACATGATATTAAATGCATATGGATATGGATTTTGGAGCTCTGCGGTATAAGGTCAACCATTAATTCCAGACTACAATTTATTTTGGGATAGTGCAGATTTTTTTTAATGGGAATGTCGATCCGATTGAGTGGGGGGAAAACAATCAATACGAATCTGAACCAATATTTGAAGAGAACAGTTATCGACTGCGGGAAGGATCTCCGGGTATAGATCAGGGATTACCTGACGTACTGGATGTTGACGGTAGCCGATCTGATATAGGGCTGTACGGTGGTCCGTATGCCTACCCAATTCGATAACGCCAATAAAAAAGGAGAAAATCATGGCAAGTTGGGGAAACCCCGACAATGATCAACTAGATCAAGATTTAGTGTCAAGCACCAGCAACAAAAACATCCTGAAGGTCAATGACGTCAACGACGGCAATGACGCGAAGACAGCTGCACACTTTATAAATGGCAGCACTAACCCGAGTGCGCGAGCGATAGTAAACGAAGGTGTTGCGGATTTCGCAAACGACAATGAAGCCGCAATTGTGGCATCTGGTTCAAGCGATTCTGTAATTGAGGGAGGAAACACTGCCAACGATATTACCAAGAAGGTAATGATCCTTCTCGGTAATACGCTTTTAACTGCTGACAATGCTGCAAACAAAGCAGACGTAGCTCTTAATGTCGTAAACGCAAGCACTCATGCTGATGCGAAAGGCTTAGTAGTTGATGGCGATGTTGACCTTGACGGTAATGTCGAAATTGATGGTACGCTTCAGGTAGGTAATGGAGCCGATGCTGGTAGAATTGATGCCGAATAACCTAGGCTATGTCCTTAAAGTAATAAAACTTTTGGAATTTGAACTTTTTATTGAAGAAAAATATCCGGTCAGTTGGCTGACAATAATTAGCACGAACTCTACTCCCTAACCCGCCGAACCTCCGCTCCCAGCGATCTTAGCTTTCCCTCAAAGTCATCATACCCCCGATCAATATGATAAACCCTCAGCACTTCCGTCACTCCCTCTGCTGCCAGCGCGGCGAGCACCATACCCGCCCCTGCCCGGATGTCCGAGCACATCACCGAAGCTGCCTTGAAGCGATCAACTCCATGCACGGTAGCATTTGACAGACCCATCCGAATATCCGCTCCAAGCCGAATTAGCTCCGGTACATGGTTGTAACGCTCCTTGTAAACAGTTTCGGTAATCGACGAACTGCCGTTAGCAATCGCCATCAATGATGTCCACGGTGCCTGCAAATCCGTGGGGAATGCCGGATAGGGTGCTGCGATGATGTCCACTGCCTTCAGGATTGTATCGGTAGCGTCAACTGTAATTGAGTCGCCACTTACTTCAACGATAGCACCAGATGCTCTAAGCTTTGCAACCATCACTTCTACATGGTCAGGACGGCAGTTTTCAATGCTAATTCGGCTCTCTGTAATACCTGCCGCAATCATAAATGTGCCGGTCTCAATCCGGTCAGGAATGACCGACCAGTTTACAGAGTGCAATTCGGTAGGTCCCTCTATCGTGATGCGCGAAGTTCCTGTTCCCGAAATGCGTGCTCCCATCGCATTCAGCATATCTGCAAGGTCAATAATTTCAGGTTCACAAGCAGCATTCTCAAGGATGGTGGTGCCTTCCGCTGCAGTCGCAGCCATCATGATGTTTCCAGTTGCACCCACGCTGGCAATGTCGAAATCAATAACGTTTCCAATCATGCCATCCGTCTCGACCAAGATATAACCCTCTTCCATGTGTATCTTGCAACCGAGAAGCTCAAACGCTTTCAAATGCTGATCGACAGGTCTGGGTCCGAGATTACAACCCCCCGGTAAACTGACCTTGGCTTTACCAAATCTGGCGAGCAAGGGTCCCATCACGTAAAATGAAGCCCGCATCTTGCGGACAAGCTCATAAGGTGCTTCCCAAAAGTTGCAGTTCTGAGCGTCGATTTCCATTCTGCCATCTTCGACCTTTACTTGCGCACCAATAACCCGAAGTACCATTGACATCGTGTAAATATCTTGCAAATCAGGGACATTTTCGATTACCGTTGTCTCACTGGAAAGCAGAGCTGCAGCCATCAGCGGCAGAGTAGCATTTTTAGAACCGGATATACTTACACAACCGGATAGTGATTTGCCACCCTCTATTTCAAATCTGTCCATAATTAACCTTTGTTATTTTTAATCATATTTGAAGCCTGTTCTAATGCGGCTGATGTCAGCTTACCACTGGATATCATTTTTGCAATTTCTTTCTTCCGGCTTTCATCGTCCAACTCCACTACGTCTGTAACTGTAGTTCCATTTAGTTCCGACTTTGAAACGTGTAAGTGGAAATCAGCCTGGCTCGCAATTTGTGGAAGATGCGTAATTGCGATCATCTGCCTGCTTTTAGACAGTGCCCTGAGCTTCTTCCCTACCAGATGCGCAACCCGACCGGATACTCCACTGTCAATCTCGTCAAGAAAAAGCGTAGCCTCACTGTTTTCAATGGGTAGTGTCTCCTTTATTGCGAGTAACAGCCTCGACAGCTCTCCACCAGATGCAACTTTGGCGAGCGGCTTGGCAGGAATGCCAGGATTGGCGGAAAACAGAAAATCTACTGATTCGATTCCGCGACTGTTCAAGTGAATTGGCAAATCATCAACTTCGTGAATCTTGTCAATATCTCTGAGTTTATTAATTTTTATTCTGAAATCAGGCTTTGACACTCCAAGCTCTATTAAGGATTCATTTACAAGCTTCTCAAATTTTGAAACATTGCGGAGTCGAGCCTTACTGACTATTGAAGCAATTTTTATCCATTCCTCAATAATCAGTTTTTCTTTATCTCGCAAGGTTATAAGCTCCTTCGAGTGCATTTCGCTGGCGTTTAATTCTTCTCTAATTGATTCGCGGCGTTCAAGAAGTGCTGTAAAGCTGCCACCGTATTTACGTGTAAGACTCAAGATAGCGTGTTGCCTTACACGCAGTTCCTCTAATCGTGCTGGCTCAAACTCACCTTGCAGGCACCTGTCTCGGATTCTGGCAGCTATCTCCTTTATCACTGATCTTGATGAAATGAGGTCTTCGGGCAAATCATTCAGTTTTGAATCAATTTCGGTAATATTAAGTAAACTCTTCTCCACCATTGCCAATGATGCATCTACCGAGTTATCATCATCTACTAATAAATCAACTATGGATTTTCCATGCACGAAAAGATCCTCAAAATTCTCAAGACGCTTGATGTTTTCACTCAATTCTGTATATTCACCAAGTTGAGGATCGACCTCGTCGATTTGGTTTAGCTGAAACATGTATAGCTCTTGGCGGTGCTTAAAATCCTCAATGCTTACCTTGATCATGTTTATTTCTTTTTTCAGCTTGACATACTTATTTACGAGATCTTCCATCGATGATCTCTCGCCCATCAATTCTGAATACTGATCAAAGAAATTTAAATTCATTTCCGGGTTTAATAGGTGACTGAATGCTCGCTGAGAAGTTACGTCGAATAGCTTTGAGGTCAGGCTGAATAAATCTTTCTGGGGTACATGCTCATTGTTTATCGAGCAACGAGTTCGACCTTTCTTTGAAACTATCCTTTGACAGACTAACTTTTCGCTGTCGGCGGTTATAAACTCTGCAGTAACTGACAAATCAAGTTCGTTATCTCTGATTTTTTTATGCGGATGACCAGAGCCACACAAATACTCTATGGCTTTGATGACCATCGATTTACCTGCACCAGTCTCACCGGTGATGACAGTAAATCCAGCGTTAAACCTAATTTCTACATCACGCAGGATTGAAAAGTTTTTGATTTTCAAACTTTTTATCATTTGATGATTCTAATCAAAGGCTATTCCCAAACTACAGCGACCTTTCCGCGTTCGGACTCACCAGCATCAGTATGTGCTACTATTATATAGACACCACTTGCAACCTTATGTCCACTATCGGTAAGACCATCCCATCCAAATGCGGCTTCTTCGTGGTTCAGTCGCCTGACTAATCTTCCATCGGGGGTATATATTCCTGCCTTTGCTAAATCTGCGAGAGAACTGCCGGTAAATATCATTCTGCCATCGTTCGGGTTGAATGGATTCGGCTCAATGCTAATGCTCGCAATTACCTCACCATAATCGCGATAAGGCGTGTCGAGCGTTACTGTGCCTTTATCAGTGCCGATGTAAGCAATTCCAGTAGCTGGATTTATTCCCAACGAAAATATATTCAAGCTCGGAAGTCTGTCCGGCGAGTCCATCGTTATGTGTCGTTTCAATGTAAATAAATCCGGTGCAACTATTTTCACACCAACCGTTGTTGCAAACCATTTATTGCCGGTTGGATCTATAGTAACCTCATTCACTTGATGATCGCGCAGTGGATATAGAGAGATAAATATTTGATTTTCCAATCCCTGAACATTTGTGTTTAAGTAGTATGCACCATCTAATGACCCTGCCCATATATATCCAGCATCATCCCAAGTAAGGTCTAAAACCTGTGGTGAGCTTAGACCTGAAAAAGGTCCTAAGATTCGGTCATCAGATTTGTCGTCCAATGTTCCGTTGTAATCAAAGCAATAAATTCCCTGAGATTCAGCAGTTTCAACGCTGTTCGATCCAAACCATATTCTGTCTTCACTATCAATTGCTATTCTGTCAAAATGGGGATAACGACTGAATACGTCCAGTGGAAAGTACACCCAATCTTCGGCGGGATCATGGTTTTTTACGAAGCTATGTGGAATGCACACTAAGATACTGTCATTGATAGCAGCTCTGTTCACTAACCAGACGTTACCTCTTGAATCTGTGGCAATATCCGGGATAAGAATAGTTCTCTCTGGCTTGGAAGCATCATATCCAATAAGTCTGTAGCCAGTTTCTTTGGAATATCCGTAGTGAATAATTGACTTTTCTGGGCTATAGTATGCCAATCCTCCACCCCAACTTCCTACCCATATTCCACCATCCATGTCAGCTTCAACTATTCTTGTCTGCATGGTGAAGGTCAAATCACGAAAATCAGGTACTGTCCATATGTCCCATTTGTTGCCATTCCAAAGACTGAGACCAAATTGTCCCGCACCATATCCGCCAACCATCAAGACTTCGCCCTTATCGGTAAAACTAAAATCAAGTGCATATCTCGTTGCCGCACCATTGGGAATATATTCCGTAAAGGTACTGTCCTCCGCAACAACGATACCACCCCTATATGCTGCTAAATTGTCAAATTTCATCCCCAGCCATACTCGGTTATCATCATCCCAAACTGCTGAACTCAAGTGATTTCTAAATGGAGTATTGATCTCCCAACCGCTTCCATCCCAAGTATATGCACCTCTTGATTTGACTGCTCGCAGCAAATCGTTTACTATTAATAATCGCTTTAAATCCGTGGCAGGCGAAAAACTGCGCCAATTGTTGTTTTCCCAGCGATTTACACCTGATGGGGTGACCACAAGAACTTTATCTTCAAAATAATTTATATCCAATATCTCGTTACTATACAACCCATTGTCGGTTGTATAATTATCCCAACTTAATGGTGATGGTGAGTTTAAATCGCCTCTTGCAATGCCAATTTCCGTTCCTGCCCAGATGTAATCTCCAACTACTTTGATTGATATTACGGGTTGATTAGTCGGAAATTCGCCGAGCTGAGTGTATTCTTCAAACCAAACCCAGCGGTCAAATTCTTCGGTATATGTAACTCTTGCTATACCACGGTTAGTAGCAAGAAATAAACCGTGAGCGCTGATGTCCATGCTATTCACGCGTGTGATTCCGCTCTCAAAGTCGAATCCCAAAACATCGCGAGTTACGCCATGTCCAATCTGAAATATTTGTAGTGATCCATTTTCAAAAGCCAACCACAAACCGCCTGAACCATCTGAGATCATTGACAAAATTCCTGTCCCACCAAGCCCATCTTCGGGGGTATATTTAACAAACTCTAAATCATCTAAGTTTAACCCTACCAGCCCCCCACTCGTTGCTGCCCAAATAGTGTTGTCTTGATAATGCATGTCCCTTACATCACGAAAATCAGATATTGAACCCCATTTGTCCTGGCTTAATCCAATACTTACGATCAACGATACAGCTAACAAGCAGTAGATTTTGATGCTTTGTCTATTAATCATCTTAATTTCTCCAATCTAATTAATTTTATAACGAGTAAAATATCATAATGACGATTGAGCTACCAGCGGGCGTAGCCTCTTTCAGCTCAGTTGTAAACTCATTTTTAGAGCTACATATGGTTGGCTAAAAGCCGCAACATGTGGCAATGTTATTAACTCACCACGATTTAGATATAACAACGCCTGAAATATCATTCCGATAATCAGTAATACTTAGAATGGCTACCAAGAGTGAATTAGTTCACATTCTTGATGCCATAACCATCTGATACCAAAAATTAATAAAAATTAATTGTAAATTGTATGCACCTCCAGTTATTAGTATTGATCTATTTAAGCCATAAATGAAGTCAGTCCAAAGTAAGGAATTTGACTGAGCTTTCACAAGTGCTGGATTTGTATATATTGTTCCAATTTCCATGATTGCATAATTCGACCATGTGTCCAAGTAAGGAACTTGAAGCAGCAGTAATGATACTATCGCTGCTCCCAACCCGAACAAAGTCAAATTAATTGATAAATTGTCCTTGATAAGGACTCATTTTAAATTGCCATAGTTTAAAGAGTTTTCCAGAGGTTAGCCAGCTCAATCGCTGCCATCGCAGCATCCCAACCTTTGTTGCCCGATTTTGTTCCCGCTCTTTCGATTGCCTGCTCAATAGTGTCGGTTGTCAACACCCCAAAAGTAACTGGGACTTTTCCATTCATCCCAACCTGTGCAACACCCTTGGCAACCTCAGAAGCCACATAGTCGAAATGTGGTGTTGATCCGCGAATAACTGCTCCGAGGCAGATTATGGCATCCCACTTGCCCGAATCAGATACTCTCGCGCATGTTGCTGGAATATCAAATGCGCCAGGTACTTTGATGATATCATATAGCACTGTCATCTCACTGTGGCGGTTCAGGCAGTCAATTGCCCCTTCCACCAGTCTTTGACTGATAAAATCATTGAATCTGCTTACTATAATAGCAAATTTAATATTGCTGGAATTTAAATTTCCTTCAAAAATTCCAGAACTGTTATTTGTTGACTTACCCATCTACGCCTCTTGTTATAAATTATTTACGAAAAACTAATCATCGCTAAGAATAAAATGTCCCATTTTATCACGCTTTGTCTTCAGGTAGTTCCGGTTGGATGAAGACGGTGGCATCTCTATTGGAACACGCTCAACTATTTCAAGATCAAACCCTTCCAACGCAACTACTTTGCGAGGATTGTTAGTCATTATTCTCAATTTTTTTATCCCCAAGTCCTTAAGCATCATTGCTCCGGTTCCATAGTCGCGCAAATCGGCAGGAAAGCCAAGCTTTTCGTTAGCTTCAACGGTGTCAAGTCCTTCGTCTTGAAGCTTGTAGGCTTTCAACTTATTTCCTAAACCAATACCACGCCCCTCCTGATTTAAATAAAGCAAAACCCCAACTCCAACCTCATCAATCTGTCTCAGGCTCGCCTCAAGTTGTTCACCACAATCGCACCGCATCGAGCCAAAAACATCTCCAGTAAGACACTCTGAATGAACTCGAGTCAATACCGGTTCATCAATAGCAACATTTCCGCGTACTAATGCTAAATGATGTTCTTGTGTTACCCTATTACGAAAGTGTATTAACTTGAATTTGCCATATTTAGTAGGAAAATCTACTTCAACTTCACGAAATACAAGGCTCTCTGTTTTCCTTCGATATTCAATGAGGTCTTTGATTGTTACGACTTTTAGCCCAAATTTCTCGGCAACCTTTAGCAACTCTGGCGTGCGTGCCATTGTGCCATCTTCGTTCATTATTTCACATAATACACCAGCAGGCGAGAAACCTGCCATATTAGCCAAATCTGAAGCAGCTTCAGTGTGCCCTGCTCGTTTCAGTACGCCGCCCTCAGATGCTCTGAGAGGAAATATATGTCCGGGTCTGACAAAATCTTCTGGTTTAGCCCCTTTTTCCACAGCTTTACGAATAGTTAATGCTCTGTCATGCGCTGAAATCCCAGTATCTGTTCCTTCCCTCGCATCAATTGTAACTGTGAATGCAGTCCCATGCAACGCAGTATTTTCGCTACGACCTACCATGAGATCAAGCTGCAATTCTTCACACCTTTGCTTACTCAGGGTCATACATATCATGCCTCTGCCATGCTTTGCCATAAAATTAATATCTTCATCTTTAACAATCTCGGCAGCCATAATGAAATCACCCTCGTTTTCGCGATCATCATCATCAATGACAATTAACATCTTGCCATTCTTAAAATCCTCTATCGCTTCTTTTATGGAAGCTAACATTTTCAATCCTCTCTGTATATTTCAGTTATATTGGTAGAATTTGCGTCCCAAGCGTCACCGTTATTTTCAGAGTGATCTTGAGGATACCTTTCTGCAAGCCAGCGAAATACTATATCAGTTTCAATGTTCACCTTTTCTCCAGGCTTCAATACTCCGAGTGTGGTATTTTCTAAAGTGAAAGGAATTATCATCAGTTTAAATCCAAGCTTGGTTTTGCCTACAATGGTCAAGCTCACGCCATCAATTGTTATAGATCCTTTTGATACCACAAGTTCCCTGATGTAATTCGGAACCTCGACAGAATACTCATTTGAGCCTGCCATATATCTTACTTTAGTAATCTTACCTGTGCCATCAATGTGTCCTTGCACCATATGACCGCCGAACCTATCCCCAACTTTAAGCGCTCTTTCCAAGTTGACCTTCGTGCTACTGTGCCAACCTGATATATTAGTACTTTCAACGGTTTGCTTAGTCGCTTCAACCTGAAATTTTGGTTTTGCAATCAAAATTACCGTCAGGCAGGCACCGCTAACGGAAACACTGTCACCCAATTTGATGTCATCGCAAATTATAACAGACTCTATAGTAATTTTCTTATTTCCATTTCGGTTTTCAATCGATACTATGGTTCCAACATCCTCAACGATTCCAGTAAAAATTGGTTATTCTCCCCTTACATATGTCATTATAAAATCTGATCCCGCTTTATGAAATGACTTTAATCTGTATTTTGGTCTCTCCTCCCATGATGCAGGGATAAAATGTTCCATGGGCGAAATTCCTTGTCCAATTATTGAGGGCGCAACTCCAATAGAAATTTCATCGAGCATATCAGCAGCCATAAAAGATGATAAAACCTTTGCCCCACCCTCTATCAAGATAGATTGAATCCCAAATGCAGGTAATTCGCGTAAAATTTGCTGAGGATCAATGATGCCATTTTCGTCAGAAGGTAAACGTAATAACTCTAATCCTGATAATTTGTCATCAATCTCAGCGGTCAGGTCAACTACCATGATGGTGCGAACACTTGATGTTGTACGAGCAATAACCGAATTGGTAGCTATTTTCCCTGACCCAGCCAAAACAATCCTTACTGGATCCGATCCTTCCACCATCCTTACCGTTAGTTCGGGGTCGTCTAATTGCACAGTGTTTCGCCCAACCAATATTCCATCATTATCTGCACGCAAAGAGTGGGCAATTTGTCTCGCCTCTTTACCGGTTATCCACTTTGACTGACCGGCTAAGTTTGCCATTTTCCCATCAATGCTCAGCGCTATTTTCGCAGCGCACCAAGCACGTTTTCGCTGAATTCGGCTGAAGTAACCGCGGTTAAGATATTTGGCTTCCTCAGCTAACTGTCCGATGGAAACCGATATACCATTCTCTCGGAGTTTACTTATACCTTTTCCATTTACCTTTGGGTTGGGATCAGGAGAAGAAATTATCACCTGTTTTATGCCAGCACCAATAATCGCATCTGTGCAGGGTGGTGTATGTCCGATATAGCAACACGGCTCCAGATTTACATACAAAGTGCTTCCACGGGTAGCACCATTTTCGCAGGAGGACAAAGCAGCAACCTCTGCGTGAGCATCGCCGTAGTGTTGGTGATAACCCTCGCCAATCACATTGCCGTTTTCAGATATTACAACTGCGCCAACCCGCGGATTGGGAGATACATGTCCCCTGCCCTGTTTAGCGAGTTCGATACAACGTGACAAATATGTTTCATCAATGTTCAAAAACAAAAAACCCGATTTAAAAATCGGGGAGTGCGGACTCTTCCCGTACAGTGCATACTGCAAAGGAATCGCCTTCTACCATCCGGGCTTTATCCGTCGGCACCGGAATTTCACCGATTCAGTTCCATTTTATGGAAGTCGTGGGCTATACCACCGGCAGGGAATTTCACCTCTCCCCGAAGACTACCTAAAATATAGGTGATTCTTGGGTAAATTACAAGAAAAATCTGCCCGATTTTAACAACTTTATCCAATTATATACGTCAAACTATGGGTAAAGTGTACTATAGAAAAGAATCCATTCTCGTAGGATTATAGCTGTCAACCCATTAGAACTGACAGCTATAAACTTAATAATAAAATCCGTGCCTATTGGCTCTCTGGTATGTCTATGTTTACACTTCCATTAACAGTGCTAAAATTATATTCATCTTTTCCTTCACCAAATTCATGTGTATAACTCTTCCTGAAAAATCAAGTTTTGGGAACTTTTTTTCCTGAAATTTTGAGAGAGCCATTTATGGTTGAGGCGTGAACCGTTCCATTGGGTGTATTTGCAAAGCTTACACTAACTCTACCATTCACTGTTTCAAGCGAAACCTGATCAGGCGTGGTCTTGCTGAACTCAGCCAAAAGCCCACCATTTACGGTCGAAGCGTTAGTATTGCCTTCGATGTTTTTAAGCGAGACACCTCCATTGACGGTCTCTACTTCGACACCACCAGAAACATTTTCGCATTTAATTCCTCCATTGGTGGTCTCTAACTCTACACCCCCAGTGACATTTTCCACAAATATCCCGCCGTTCTTTGATTCGCATTCGGCTTTCAGCCTATGAGGAATCTTCAGGTAGATAGAGACCGATGAACTGTAGCCCATTTTAGATTTAAAATCCGTATCAATCTCAAAGCTGTTATTATCAATGTGAACTTTTAACTCCATTTTCTTGACTAACTCTTCACAAACTTTCTTCTTTCTACCGGTAACGACAAACTCAGCATCGATTATAATTTCCTCACCCTCATAACCAGTAACGCTTATTGCTCCATTAGTAGTTTCAACTGTCGCTAATTTGATTTTTTTTACTTGGTAGGTATTGCTAAATGTATCAACCGCTTTTTCCTTTGCGTATAGCAATTCCGTTACACCGAAGATCGATAAAAACATGAACGCTAATAATTGTGCCTTAATTGTAAGCCGCAGATTGTGTTTTGTTCCCAATTTAGACTCCTTATTGATTAAATTGTGTTCCATTATTGTCTGTGTTATAACAAATGGATTTTGATTTCTTAGCATATTAGACATCGGGATCAGCCGAAATGTTTTTGATTTCTTAGCATATTAGACATCGGGATCAGCCGAAATGTTACAGTCTATAAGATAATATTTCAAATTATATATAACTCTTTTCAGAAAGAGAATATTTTGCTATATTAAATACAGTATAATACAATTTTTAATTAGGAACAGAATTTTGGAAAACATAATTAGCTTTGTAAAAAAAAGCCATGTTCAATACCTTAAAGAGTTAAAATCATTTTTATCAATCCCCAGCATTTCCAGCGATCCTGAGCGAAGGATTGATGTGGTGAATGCTGCTAATCATACAGCCGAATTATTATCCAATGCAGGATGCAGCGATATCGCAATTCACTTTACTAAGGGTCACCCCATTGTTACCGGGTCAATAATAAGCGATCCGGATAAACCGACCATTTTAATCTATGGGCACTATGACGTTCAGCCTGTTGACCCTCTTGATCTGTGGGACCATGATCCATTTGATGCATTCATCAAGGATGATACCATAATAGCTCGTGGCTCTGCCGATGACAAAGGCCAAGTCTTTATGCACTTTAAGGCAGCTGAAGCGTTTATGAAGGTAAATGGAAAACTGCCAATCAATCTGAAGTTTATCGTTGAGGGTGAAGAGGAAGTTGCAAGCCCCAACTTGGCTAAATTCCTCAGTGAAAACAAAGAATTACTTTCTGCAGATATAGTCTTCATATCGGATACAGCTATGTGGGCGCAAGGTCAACCTGCAATCACCTATGGCTTAAAAGGACTCGCCTATATGGAGTTAGAGCTGACAGGTCCTAACCATGACTTACATTCTGGAGAATATGGTGGCGCAGTTGCTAATCCCGCTGAAATACTTTCCAGAATGATTGCCCAAACGAAGGATGCGGATGGCAGGATTCAGATTCCTGGGTTTTATGATAAGGTCATTGAAATTGACGCAAATGAACGCGAGATGATTGCTAATAACCCATTCAGTTCTGACGAATATAAAGCAGAATTGGGCGTAGAGGAACTGTGGGGCGAGAAAGGCTACACTACTAAAGAGCACGTCTCAGTAAGACCTACTTTTGAAGTAAACGGAATTTGGGGTGGTTTTACTGGAGTTGGAGCAAAAACAGTCCTCCCGTCAAAAGCCGCTACGAAAATTTCAATGCGATTAGTTCCAGATCAAGATCCTAATGAAATTGCTGACATAGCAGAGAAATATTTTAAATCTATCGCTCCAAAGAGTGTACAACTCAAGGTTATACGCCACTCAGGTGGCTATCCGGTAGTAACACCACTCAGCAGTCCATATATTGATGCCGCAAAAGATGCGCTTGAAGTATCATTTAACCGAAGACCGCTAATGATCAGAGCCGGAGGAAGCATTCCTATTGTGGCAGATTTTAAGAAAATATTGGGGTTAGATACATTGCTTGTTGGTTTCTGTCTTCCCTCATGTCGTGCACATTCTCCCAACGAAAATATGCATCTACCCAGCTTCTTCACAGGAATTGAGAGCCTTGTGCGGATGTATGACTCATTTCAGCACATTTCAGTTGGCGACTAATTCCAGTGACATTAACTTCAATTACTTTGGCGTTTTGTTACCTAATGGGATCTACTGGAACTTTAACCCATATTGATTCTCTGTTGAACACCCAGAGAGATCGTGTGGGAGATTACTCAAGCACGCTGTTTGATGCTGTTGATGGCGGATCTGGCCAGAACGGCTTAAGTCCAAAATCGCTTGACGATTATCGCTTCCTTCTCGCATACTTACCTTTGGCTGACCTTGCTGTCATGTCTGGCGATGACATGATGGACAATATTAACCTCGCTCAAGAGGCAATGTCGTCATTTCCTTGGAGTGGTAGCGTATCCGAAGAAATGTATCGACATTTCATACTTCCTCACCGTATCTCACAAGAACCATTTGTAAATGGGTGGCGGAGGCAATTCCTTGAAGAACTTTTGCCGCTTGTCAAGGAAATGTCAATGAGTGAGGCTGCTCTTCGGGTAAATCATTGGTGCTTGGAGAAAGCAACGTTTAAACAAACATCAGGCAGAGACCAAGACCCACTTACTACAATCCGCTCAGGTTTCGGCAGATGCGAAGAAGAGATGATTTTCACGATTGCTGCAATGCGTTCGATAGGAATACCTGCGAGGCAATGTTATACACCTTATTGGGCTCATGCTGATAATAATCATGCCTGGGTTGAAGTTTGGACAGATGGAAACTGGAGCTATCTTGGCGCTTGTGAGCCTAAGCAAAATCTCTCTGAAGCTTGGTTTACTCGCTCAGCAGGCAGAGCTATGCTTGTTGTGAGCACAGCATATGGCAATTACAACGGTAGCGAGCCTGTTCTGAAAGAATATACACGCAGTACAACCATAAATTCAACCTCTGTTTATGGCGATGTGCGCGATATTTCTATTTCTGTTCTCGACAAAAAAGGCAACCCTCAAGCTAACCAACGAGTAATTTTCAGTTTGTTTAATTATGGCGGTTTCATGCCTGCTTTGTCATTATTAACGGATGAATTTGGCAAATGCAATCTTGTCAGTGGAAACGGCAGTTGGATCGTCAGCTCTGGTGATGGTAGTCGTATGGATGTGATTGACATTAACGCTGATACCGAATCGATTGAGCTAATTTTGAATCATTATTCTAAAGAATCTGCCCTAAAATCAATAGATTATTTTCCGCCAAAATCACCTCCTGCACCAGCAAGCACTCCGAGCGATTCGCTTTTTTCAGCCTGCATTACTCAAGAAAATGAGAGCAGAGAGGCAAATTTGTGGAACTATTGGGCGAACGAAGCGGGCTTTATTGTTGAAAATGCTACTTCCCTAAAGCCCTCAGAATATTATATATTTGCTTTATCATTATTGGCTGAAGTTGATTCAACAGCATTGATTGACATGATGATAAACTCGAGAGGTAATTGGGGGAATATTTATCATTTTCTAACTGGCAATTATCCAGATGGAGATGGGACCATAACCATCCAATCAAATAATAATTATTCAAAACCCAATATTCAGGACAGATTTCAACTTCTTAGTACTCTCGCCAATAAGGATTTACGAGATTTCGATTTAGACATTTTGGCTGATCACTATCAATCAGCTTTAACTACCAATGAATTTACAATTGAAATATTGTCAAATCTTACTCCATCATCTGTATTTAATAACAAAAACGATGAGCTGAAGAAAATTTATTTAGAGTATGTTCTGACACCACGAATAGGTAGAGAGCCATCTTCATCTTGGCGCGGTGATTTAACGAGGTTTTTTAATTCACACCCCAGTCTAATTGATTCTAAAAAGGATAAAAAATTGCTGAAATGGATAAAAAAGAATATCGCAGTTGAAGAGCAGCGTGACCGTCTCGGACCTGGACTAACTCCCAGTCAAACTCTTGATTTAAGGCGAGGTTCAATTCGGGATATTGAGCTTTGTTACGTCGGACTTTGCAGAGTCAGAGGAATCCCTGCTAGATTTAATTCTGTAAGCAACGAATTAGAGCGCTGGAATGGAGAGGGTTGGAGTGAGATCAGAGTCCAATCCAAAAAGAGCAAGAAGTTGAATAACAAACAGGGTTCATTGTATATTAACAAAATTCTATTTGACCAAAATGAAGTATTAAACGCAAACCAAATGCCAGATTCTCCTGAGGATTGGCACAAACCCGTAGAGGATGGTGCTAAAATAGAAGTTTTATACTTCCGTGATTGGGTAGTACAAAAATGGGAGAAAGATCATTTTACTGCAATGGACTTTGGTTATAAAAAACCTTTCAGCGAAATTGAATGGCCGCAAAAACTTTCCGTGGGAACATATTGTATATCATCAGGACTCCGGCAAGAAGATGGATCTGCAATGGTCAAGTTGACATGGTTTGAAGTAAAAAAGAATCGTGACTCGCATGAAATTTTAATGTTCAGATGAAATTAATTTTATAATTATTGCACTTTTGTTTACAACTATTTTAAAATTAGAACTATATGTTATGTTTAGTTCTAATTATTTTAAATAACCTCAGTAATGTTTGGTTGGGACTTAATAATTTTAGGGAGTAATGAGCATTGAGTAAAATCCGTATATTAGTGGTAGATGATGAAATCGAAGTTTGTGAAACACTTGAGATGTTTCTGAGCGGTTTTGGACATGAAGTAAAAACAGCTATTGATGGGAAAAGCGCTTTAGAATTGGTGCTTAGCTTTATGCCTCATTTCGTCATTCTTGATGTAATGATCCCGGACATGAGTGGCATCGAAATATTAAAAGAAGTGAAGGAAATTGATAGTTCAATCAGGGCTATAATGATAAGTGGTATGCATGATTTGCGCGTTGCCAAAGAAGCCATAGAACTTGGTGCAATTGACTATTTACCGAAGCCAGTTGATTACACGATTCTTCATAATTTAATCAAGGAGCACGAAAATTCTATAACAGGTGGAATTGATGCTAATTCCGCTAAGGGCTTTGCTGAAGATAGTTAATATTTTATTTTTGCACTTAGTTTTTGTTAGTGCTCTACATTAATTACATTTTTTATTAACCAAATTTTACCAATAAGTAAACCAATGTCTGATGGCTCCTCTGATCCATTGATGGTTAGCTTTGTTACCCCCGGTCCAGATTCTGATCTAAAGCTCTTTACTTGAACATCGCTTGCTTCAAGCAATCCCTTTAGTTTTTCTCGTAATTCTTCAGTGTCAGTCTTTACTGTTAGCTTCAGTAACAATTGACGTGGTCTTCCACTGATGCTTTTTTCAATTCCTTTTAGTGTGGATAAAATAAACAGCGTTATCCCCGTGACCATCAAGCCAAGCAACCATTGATTTGTACCAATAATCAGTCCTATTACTGCAACTATCCATAAGGTGACAGCAATAGTAATGCCTGATCGTGCGCCCTCAGATTTTATTATTACTGCTGCACCCAAAAGACTGATTCCAATCACAACTTGTGATGCCAGTTGACCAGGATTTCCAACAATATATTGTGTTGTTCCAATAGTAAATAGCTCATGTAGATTCATATACAGCGTGGAACCAAGGCATACGAGAATTGTGTCACGAAGTCCAATAGACTTTTGATTGAGTCCCCGATACAATCCGATCAATCCTCCGCAGATTATGGCAATAAACAGCTCTAACATGATGCTGACAGGAATTAATCCTATTCTGGTAATCTCTTCAATCATTTTTAGGTATGCTCTTTCTATTTAAAAGTTTGTCATTAATAATTTATTTCAATTCTGTTTTTCGAGCGTTATATCCGAATGCAGATCTTAACCAATACTTGACGATACGGTATATATTTAGAAAATTGTGCTTAGTTTGGGCGATTTTTAACCAGAAATTAAGCCTATCATCATTGTATAGGTTTCCTGCAATTGGGTTATCACGCATCATATGCAACACGTCACAGGCTCTCAGGTACATACTCTGGCTCTTCCTGGCTCTAATTGGATCTATAGTAGCGATTGTGCTTGTGGTTCTTAGGAAATTAGCCGGATGCGGATCACGGTGCACCCAACCTCGATGGTGCATAGATTTTACGAAGGCTACGATGTCTCTCATTTCTGCTACCCCTAATTCTTCTCCATCAAGATATTTATAGATCATCCAACTATGACTTATGGTCAGATTGCTTACCTTTTGACATAACATAATCGGTTCAGGGATTAACAATCCATCTTCCAACATTAATATACTATTCCTGTAAGCAATTTCACCAAGTGATTCAAAAACAACGGAAGTCCATCGAAACCAAAACCATGTATTTTGCAGGGTGAATTTTTTAATAACATACCTTAGATTATCATGCTCAAATATAGCGACAAAAGAGCGATGATCTTGCTTAAGTAATTCAGTAGGATTCTTCACTTGTCGCATGATATTTGCGATATCGTGGCTCCAATTGGAGCTATCCTTAACCTGTGTGTCTAAAATATGAATTCGCCATCCATCATGCTCTATGAATTCGCCATGATCTCTGAGAAATTTATTTAATCTAATTCTTAGCAATGGAAGTAAACATTAGGCATTAATCTGAATCCTTTTTCTGAACTATTGACATAAACAATTCAGCATCGGTCAAATCTCGCATTATGGCATTCGGTTTATATTCAGAAAGCTCATCAATTGAAAATGGTCCCGTGGCTACTGCAAGCGTTTGGAAATTATTATCTTTGCCAGCTATAATATCATTTGGAGTATCACCTATTACCCATGTCTGTCTATAATCAAAATTTATATTATAGTGAAGGACTGCGTTATCAAATGCCTGATTAATTAATTTTGAGCGGTCTTTTGCAAAATTAGAAAAGCCACCCGTGGGGAAATATCTTTCTAAGTTGTATTTTTGCAAGTGTAGGTAGGCTGTCTCCTTTAGATTGCCTGTACCCAGAGCCAAATATAGCCACTCTGTTTCCTCAATCATTGTAAGAAGATCTACTACACCCTCATACAAAAAAGGCAATATGGAATCGGCGATTAAGATATCGAAGTTAGCAATATATTGAACGGAGAATCTGTCAAACTCAACCTTAAAATCTTGATATTTAATTTTATTATTTTGTAGCAATTCTTCAAATATTATTTGATCTGTTTTTCCAAATGGCTTAATGCCCTCTGCAGATCGAGGGATACTATATAATTCACAAAATGTAAGCTCGAATGCGGTCTTCCCTACTCCACCCGTATTACCTATCGTTCCGTCTAAATCGAAAATTAGCAGAATTGGTGAACTGTCTTCAGTCATCTATATTACCTTTCAGGTTAATATCCTGAATCCATTCCACACTTTTTGGCTATCTGACCATTTGGTAATTTTGTCAACAACTTTACAATATCCATTTCCAATTTGCACTTTGTCCATTAGCTCTTCAATAATTTTCTCATCTCCATGAACCAAGATTTCTACACTGCCATCAGCCAAATTCTTTACCGTCCCAGAAAGTCCCATACTTTCAGCTTCACTCTGAACAAACCACCGGAATCCGACTCCCTGAACTCTTCCGTGTACTACTATGTGCGCCAATTTCATAATTAGTCCTCTATGAAACACTTGTATCAGATAATATATCAATGTAAACAGCTTAAAAAGCTACAGTAATTTTATACTGATCAAATCCTACCAAGTCTGCATGTACATTACAATGAAATTTGGTAATAACGTAAAGGCGAATATGATAAATTACAATAGTTAAATTAGAATCTGTAAGTTAGATCGGAAAAGAATTATTACAACCTACAGTAATGATAAATAAAAGGATAAATTTAATATTGTAGTAATGCTATCATAGAAGAAAGATTGAATATTATAATGATACCATTGGTTGCAATAACTTCTCAATAGATATAAATTTAATCGATATTGTTTAAAATAATAAAGCGGAATTAAAGATATGTTCTCAATAGTTTTAGAATATTCCCAAAATAATCTTCACATTTGCATTAGAGGTAACCAATAACCTTTTTTGGCAATTAAAGTAATTACTGTTCGATCTGCTCGCGAGAAGGCTCAGTTTGTCAATCTTCCAAATATGCTACATAAGCACCACAGAGATTGGGAAAGGCCAAAATTACAGGTTAATAATGTCCTGTTTGACTACGACAACAATCCGTTTTTATCCAAATCTACAGTCAAGCGGTTTATTGCATTAAATGATGGGAAAATTGTAGGTCGTATTACCGGAATAGTAGATCAAAATTATATTGATTCATGCGGGGAAGCAGTAGGATTATTTGCCTTTTTTGACTCTATTGATAATAATGTTGTAGCAACTGCGCTGTTCAATACTGCATCCCAATGGCTGCGCGAGCGTGAAATGGTCAAGATATTGGGTCCAGCATACCCTTCGCCTCACATCATTGATGGGCTTTTGATTGATGGCTTTAGTTTCGACCCATATTACATTGCGCCATGGAATCAAAATTATTACAAATCATTGTTTGAGTCATCAGGCTTCCAAAAAGCCAATGATTATCAATCATGGCGAGTAACTGCTGATGCAAACAATGAATCGAGTAATTCAATTGATGATGTCGAAGCGAATAATAGCTCAATTAGTTTCATGTCGTATAGTGTAGTTAAAAAACATAAAAAACCTATACCTGACGACATTTGGCGTAAATTCACATCAATAAACAGTTCTAATGGAGGTGAATTAATTATGTCTCACGGCGAGACAGACCTTCTTCGTAACCTTTATCGTAATATGTTATCCCCCTGCCAAGTAACAGTTGCAGAATTCAACAATACGCCGGTGGGAATGGCTATCATAATTCCAGACTACTATGATGCACACATACTCTCAAGGGGGCGAATAAGTCCTATTCGAAATATTATTTTCCAGTGGAATAAGCAGAAGCATCGAAAAGGGCGATTAGCATTCATTCAGGTTTCCAAAAACCAAATTGACAGTGATCTAAAAGGTGAATTGTTAAAAAATTCTATCCTCCATGCTGCAGAGAATAATCTTCAAGTGACTGAAATTGCTAGCATCAACGAGGATGATGTTGAACTACAGAAAATATTAGGAAATTCCAACTACAAAAAGTACAAGACATTCAGATTATATCATAGACCACTCAGACAAGCATGAAGGTTAAATCCATCTTAATTTTTCCATGCAATTTAGGATAGCATAAGTATGTCTATCAAAGGTTTTGTTGATCAGATGATTTTCTCGGAGCAATTTCAGTCTTCGCTTGCACATCATGAAATTATCGATTCCGTCAAAGCGCAAACCGTAGCCATGTCGCCACATCTGCCAACCAATCTATCCCAAGGTTTGAGACTTCTTGGCATAAAAGAGCTTTATTCACATCAAGCAGAAGGATTGTCACATATAAAGTTAGGCAAAAATATCGTGGTAGTGACTCACACAGCCTCTGGCAAGAGCATTATGTTCAACCTTCCTATTTTAGAATCCATGGATTATAACCCTACTGGACATGCGCTTTATCTATTTCCTTTGAAAGCACTGGAACAGGACCAATCGCTAAAGTTAAATAATCTGCTGATTGCATCCAAATTAGAGAATAAAATTACCACCGGAATATATGATGGTGACACACCTACGGCAGATCGAGCACGGATGCGTAAAAAAGCTCCCAACATCTTGATTACCAATCCCGATATGCTTCACCTTTCAATTCTTGCCTACCACTCCAGTTGGGAAGACTTCTTACGAGGACTGAAATTCATAGTTATTGATGAGCTGCATATTTATCGTGGCATATTTGGCAGTCATATTTTGCATGTTTTGCATCGGTTATTGCGGCTCTGTCGCTATTATGGCAGTAATCCGCAGGTTATTGCGGCTTCGGCAACTATAAGCGGTGCAAAAGATCTCGCTGAACAACTGACCGGATTGCCCTTTGAGTTGATAGATAAGAGTGGTGCTCCGATTACAAAACGACATTTCTTCTTTCTAAATCCACAGACGAGCTATTTGACATTCGCGCTAAAGGTCTTTATAGCTGCATTGAAGAGCAACTTGAAGGTTATTCTATTCACCAAATCACGACGCGCCACAGAACTACTATATATGTGGTTAAAGGATTCAGCACCAGAATTTGGCGATTCAGTAAGTTCTTACCGAGCTGGTTTTTTGCCTGAGGAACGTCGAGTCATAGAAAGTCAATTATCATCCGGAAAATTAAGCGGGGTGATTTCCACATCAGCATTAGAACTCGGAATAGATATTGGAGGACTGGATGTATGCGTGATGGCAGGTTATCCAGGCACGATATCCACTACATGGCAAAGAGCAGGCAGGGTCGGGCGCGGTAATCTACCGGCAGCAGTCTGTATCGTCGCTGGGCAAGACCAACTCGATCAATACTTTATGAAGTATTCTGAAGAATTCTTCAAACGACCAGTAGAGCGTGCAATCGTAGATGATAGTAATGAGAATATTGTCCGCCCTCACTTGCTGAGTGCAGCTCAAGAAATCCCGATTAACCATGAAGATCAGCTATGGAAGAAAGTTAGTAATCAACCGCTGATAGCAGAGTTAGAACAAAACGGCAAGCTTCTGCGAAGTGCATCCGGTGATCGATATTTTAGTGCCCAGCGAAGACCGCAGAGAAATATTGATATTCGCGCTACTGGTGGTCAGGTGTCGATAGAGTTAGAAGACAGTGGAAAACGCTTAGGCTCAATTGGTGGTCATGCGAAATATGCAGAATGCCATCCAGGAGCAATTTACTTGCACAGGGCAGAACAGTATTTGGTAACAGAATTGAATTTAGAGACGAAACGCGCTTTAGTAAAAAAAGCCAAGGTAAATCACTATACTAATGCCATGTTCGAGAAAGAGACTGAGATCCTCGAAGAATTACAAAGCAAGAAACTAATGGCTGGCAAAGTAACTCTTTCAAGGCTAAAGGTCACTGAACAGCTTGTGGGATACCAAAAACGCCTTAATGGTTCGCAAGAATTGATTTCACAGCATGACCTAAGCTATCCACCATATTCCTATGAAACTATCGGACTCGCAATTTCAATTCCTCCTGAGGCAACGAATCCTTCTATTGAAGGAGCATTACATTTTCGAGGAGGAATTCATGGTGTCGAACACGCTCTGCTCGCATTGGCACCATTGTTCGCCATCTGTGATCGTAATGATATGGGTGGTTACTCACAGGCTAATCATCCTCAAATAGGAGGTCCAGCAGTATTTCTGTATGACGGTTATGCTGGTGGCATCGGTTTATCAAAGAGGCTGTTTGATGTATTTAACGAGCTTCTCGAGAGGACCTACAACCTTGTAAATGATTGTGAATGCTTGATAGGATGTCCATCTTGCATCCACTCGCCAAAGTGTGGGCATGGTAATGTTCCATTGGACAAGGCATCTGCGGTAATGACCTTTGAGGTGTTATTGGGGAAAAGACAAATTGTCGTGGAAAAACAATCCCCCGTAAGCAATATAAAAATCGATGCAATTCCTGCAAAAGAAATTATAATGCCAATTAAAATTGCTACTCCCAGACTGATAAAAGTTCCCTCGTCTTGGCAAAAAGAGAAGACTGGTGTGGTTTTTGATATTGAAACTCAACGCAGTGCAGACGAAGTTGGAGGGTGGAATAATGTCAAATCTATGGGTGTAGCCTGTGTGGTTGCGTATCGCTTTCCGGGCGATGAATGGTTTGAATTCCAAGAGGGGGACGTAGATGAGTTAATCAAATTATTAGACAGCTCTGACCTTGTCATCGGCTTTAATCAAATTCGCTTTGACTACGAAGTTTTAAGCGGATATTCAGGATATGATTTCCGTAAGTTAAGATCATACGACATATTAGTAGAGATAACTAATGTACTGGGTCATCGCCTGAAAATGAATTCTGTGACTGCGGGTACTCTGGGTGCGCTAAAGACTGCTGGTGGCGTACAATCGCTTGATTGGTGGCGAAATGGCGAGCATGAAAAAGTGATAGAATATTGCCGGCAGGATGTAGCATTGACGAGGGATCTTTTTTTTCACATTTTGAATAAAGAGTATTTATTGTTCGAAAAGAGAGGCATCGGTTTGGTCAGGATTCCGTTGAATTTCCAGTTAGACATAAAATGATTTACTTGAGATCTATTTCGTTCAAGCAAGAACAGGATGAGCGAAATTATTTTCCTTTCACAGTGCCTGCCATAAATGCCATGGAAACAATAAAGTTTAAATCAGCGGTTACATTATTTGTAGGTAAAAATGGATCGGGCAAATCTACACTGTTAGAGGCGATTGCGGCTGGATTTGGATCTATTTCAATTGGAAGCTTTGACATCGAAAACGATCCGAGTATGGCAGTAGCCAGAACTCTTGGGGAACAATTAAAATTTGTAGAGAACAGACATCCGAAACGTGGTTTCTTTCTCAGAGCCGAAGACTTCTTTGGATTCACGAAAAGGATCGAAGTTTCGAGACAGGAATTAGAAAAGTTGGAGCAAGAATACGCAAAAAATCTATCTGGTCATGGGCGCCAATTAGCAATGGGGTAGATGAGGGGACAAAAAAGAGCTTTGGACTCAAAGTATGGAAAGAACCCGGACGCATTTTCGCATGGCGAAAACTTATTAAACATTCTGAATACGAGGCTTGCTCCTGGTGGTTTGTATTTGCTTGACGAGCCTGAAACTCCATTGTCGGCAATTAGACAGTTGACTTTAATCAGCATTTTGAAGGATATGGTGGTAAAGGATTGTCAATTCATTATTGCCACTCACTCCCCTATTTTAATGGCGTTTCCGGACGCAATGATATTAAATTTTGACGATGGCGAAATTTCGGAGATTGAGTACGACGAAATTGAAAATGTGTCTGTTACGAGGGCATTTCTGAATGATCCTGAATCATTTTTACGTCGGTTGTAACTTTGTGGCTGAACCGTGGGCAGTATTTAACATATTATTGACAAACTGTTATGGTTTCAATATATTGATGCGGGTAGTATTCAGGATTTTGCAACTGTGACGATTAGTTTGCATTATCTATATGAGCTTGATTGGAGGATTAGTCTAATTGGTAAGGCAGCGGTCTTGAAAACCGCCGGGCTCACGCCCTTGAGAGTTCGAGTCTCTCATCCTCCGCAGAAAACCCGCAATTCCCTTGCATATAGGGGTTGCGGGTTTTATCTTATATGAAAGTGGCAAATATCTGCCAATAATATAAGGAAGTGATTTGAATAGAAAACCTAAAGTACCTACTTGGAGACCTATAAAGAACCCTAGTGGAAATACTGTATTTCAAATAGATTACATTGACCCTGTTACAGGAAAAAGATGTAGACCTGTCGGTGGTTACACTGAAGCTGAAGCGAAGCGTGAGGCTTTTAAAATTTATAGTGAATTATTAGAAACCTATCATGGTGGAGAAAAAGTTGTAATACCTGATATTACTATCAATGACTTAATAAATTTATACTTCCGGAATAAAAAAGGTCGGGTTGCTGACTCAACATTAACTCGATATAGGTCACTTATAGACCATTTTTCAAATTTTATAGATACTAAAATGCCAACTATAACTAACGTTGTCCAAGTAAAAAAAAATTATATCCTAGCTTTACTTGAAGAGATGTTTGATGCGGGGCGAAAGCCTAGAACTTTGAATGCGACTATTCAACAGCTAAAATCACTTTTTAAATTTGCGATTAAAGAAGGTTATATTATTAATAATCCAGCAGAAACCGTTAATACATACCGTGAAACTGGCAGGAGAGGTCGAAGAAAATTCTGGTCAGAAAGCGAAATTGAATTGATATTATCGAACACAAATATTCATTTTCGTGACGCGCTTGAATTTATTTACAATACTGGACTGCGGAAAAGTGAATTATTATTTCTT
>Ga0115002_10001647_pt1 | contig 30483 bp, 15 predicted proteins | sample ArcticOcean_MG_C_8_FD_89576 | JGI IMG/M metagenome (GOLD analysis project Ga0115002, IMG submission 89576) | Marine microbial communities from western Arctic Ocean - ArcticOcean_MG_CB11_86 | ecosystem: Environmental > Aquatic > Marine > Oceanic | place: Arctic Ocean: Canada Basin | collected... | reverse complement strand
CCGTTCAACAGGGAACGGCAGTAGACGACATTCTTGTGCCGAAAGATGACACTGTTTGAAGTGACGACCGGTTGTGTGTAGACGAAGAACTCGTCTCTCGTTCCGGGCAAGGGGACATCCCACATGGCGTCTTGAATCGCCAGCGGGTCTCTTGAAGGCACGGCCAGCGTATAGTCGTCGGTTGCGTTGTCCAGACCGCTTGTCTGTTGCGAATGAAACGCAGGTTGCTGATGGCGAACCGCTGCAACAGTCTTCTTCAGGCTGGCGAGTTGCTGCGGCGTCAACGCGCTCTCGGACACGCGACGCGTCGATGATGGCTCGCCGTCACTTTCCTCGTTAACGCTTTGCGTTGATATCGCTCCCAACGACCTATGGCAGTACGCTATTTTGAGCGCCAGCTCCGGAGTCTTCAGCTCTTTATCAGGGAAGAAATCACGAACCGTTGTGTAATATTCCAGGGCCGCCAGATAATGGCCAGCGTCCAGGGCGGCATTGCCCAATTCCGTAAGAGCTTTCCCACCGTAACTGGTCGCCAACATTGTTTCGGTGATATCCGAAAGACCCAACAGCGAATACTGACGCTTGGCTTGCTCGAATGACTCGCGTGCGCGTGCGTCGTAGAGTTGGCGATAATGCTGCAGGTCGCTGGGCGGAAACAGTAAGATGCGACGCTGGCAATATTGCGCAACGGGAACGAACACGCCGTTCTCGGCGACGCGATAGAGGTTTTTCGGATATTTGTCGATGATCTGCTGATAGATCTTCAGGGCTTCGCGAAACTGCCCCTGCTGTTCCTTCTTCAATCCGGCTTTCACCAGAGCATCGGCGCGCGAATCCTCGTTCAAAATATTTAGCGTGAAGAAACTCGGTTCCGACGACAGCTTCATCTGTTCTTCTTCGCGATTCCACCCGTAGTACGAGCGTGCCCAACCCGCTTTCTGAATCTTGTCAATAAAGTCGGGTGTGTAGTCATTATAGATGTCCTTATAAGGATCGCGCGACGGTTGCTTGTTGGAAACTTTCGTCGCGGCGTCTTGCGCATCAGCAGAAACCGACAGCGACATCGCCGTAGCGATCAGCACGATTATCTGTAGTCGTTTCATGACACTCATCTCGTTTTTCAGTGGGCGTAACAAGGGCGGTGGGTGCTACGAACGTTTCCTTCTTGCTTGCCGTAACGCAAGGAACATCGAGAGCGTTTCATCTAAACGCGCATCGGTCGGCATCTCTTCCATTTCGTATCCAAAACGCAAAGCACCTTCCCGAACTTGATTCAGATGCCGACGCCTCGCTTCCATGTATGTATTGCGCAAATCTCGCGGTTCGCACAGTAGACGTCCTTCGTTTTCAGGGCCTACAAAAACGGTCTGACCGCGAAACTGAAAATCTCGCTCCTGTGGATCTTCTACATGAAACAACACAACGTCGTGATGCCCGAAGCTGATCTGCCCCAATCCCAACGCAAATCGCTCGATGTCGGAAATGAAGTCGCTGACAACGATCACCAAGCTGCGCCGCTTCAATTGCGGAGCCACATTCATGAAAACATCGGCAAGATCGGTTTCCTCACCAGGCGATGTATTTTCCAGCGTATGCGTCATGTTGCGGAAATGTGCATGCGAGCCTTTGGGTGGCATGCTGGTTCGTATCGTGCGGTCGAAAAGCACCAGGCCGAAGGCGTCTTTCTGCAAACTGAGTAATCGCGCCAACGTGCAGACTGTGGTTGCGGCATATTCGAATTTCGTCATTGCCGCTTGAGGACTCTGAAAGAACATCGACTTGCTAGCGTCCAACAGGAAGATGACGGGCATATTCGTTTCGGCTTCGTACTGTTTGACGTAATAACGCTCGGTCTTGGCGAAGACCTTCCAATCCAGATGCTTCGTTTCGTCGCCCGCGACATATTGGCGGTGCTGAGCAAACTCCGTGCTGATACCCAGCAGTTTGCTCTTGTGCATGCCGGACATGTAACTTTCTACGAGACGCGACGAGCGCATCTCGTAACCCTTGATACGACTGAGCACCTGCGGATCGAAGTAGTCTGCCATTACGCCACGGCCTTCAACAGGTCGTCGACAATCTGCTCAGTTGTCACGCTCTCCGCTTCGGCGGCAAAGTTCGGCATGATGCGATGCCCGAGCACCGCTTGTGCGACGAGGATCACGTCTTCCAACTCCGCCGCGTGACGTCCATCGAGAATCGCGGCCGCTTTCGCGCCGACAATCAAGTTCTGGCAGGCACGAGGACTGGCGCCCCAGTTGACCCACTTCTTTATAAAATCGGGCGCTTCAGCCTCGCTGCTGCGAGTGGCCCGTACCAACCGTAGCACGAAGTCAACCACCGCATCCGGCACTTGCACTCGACGCACCAACTTTTGCAAGCCGATAATCTCATCCTGCGACAACTCCGGCTGGATGTCCGGCTCGTAGCTGGCTGTGGTCATCGCCAGGATTTGACGTTCTTCATTCTCGCTGGGATACTTGACGTTCAGTTGGAACATGAATCGGTCCATCTGCGCTTCCGGCAAGGGATAAGTTCCCTCCTGTTCGATGGGGTTCTGTGTGGCGAGCACGAAGAACGGCGCTGCCAGCGGACGCACTTCGCCACCGATCGTGACTTGCCGCTCCTGCATCGCTTCGAGCAACGCGGCCTGCGTTTTCGGTGGTGTCCGATTGATCTCGTCGGCCAGCAGGATGTTGGTGAAAATCGGCCCCGGCAAGAAACGAAAGTGCCGCTCGCCTGTGGTCTTGTCCTCCTGGATGACCTCCGTACCGGTAATGTCCGACGGCATCAAGTCGGGTGTGAACTGCACGCGATTGAAGTTCAACGACAAGCTCCGTGCGAGGGTCGAAACCAATAGCGTCTTGCCGAGCCCTGGGACACCCTTCAGCAGACAATGGCCTTGGCTGAATAGGCTGATCATTGTCAGGCCGACGACTTCGTCCTGGCCAACGACTGCTTTGCGAATCTGGGTGATGATCTTGTCATGGGCCTGCTTGAGTTGGCTGATCTTTTCCAGCTCATCATCGGTCCAAGGAGCTTCCTGCGGGAGTTCAAACGTTGTTTGGCTAGTCGTCATGGGTTACTTCTTTCGATCTGTGTAGGACGGGCCGCTTGCCTGTCCTCGGGACAATTCATTTGGCAATCCGGTAGCCCGCTCTACGTGATCAACACTTCATTCGTCCAACGTGACACATTGGGCATGGTCCTTTGTCGTGCTGCCTCGAGCAGCGTGTTGATCAAGTCGATTCGACTCTTTCCTTCCGACTGTGCGCGAAAGTCCATCAGTAGTCGGTGCGTTAACACGGGGACGGCAACATCGACAACATCCTGGCGAATCACGTGTCCACGGCCACGGGCCAAGGCCGTGACTTTCGCCGCCAACAACAATGCTTGTGAAGCGCGAGGAGAGGCTCCCAACCGCACCGACTCTCTCAATTCGACGGGACTTTCCTCTTCGCCCGGCCGACTGGCACGGACAACCGCCAAAGCAAAATCTCGTACGGAAGGAACGACCGGAACCTGGCGCGCCAAGGCCTGCATGGCCAGCACAATCTCGGGTGTCGTCACTCTCTCGACGTCCGGCTGAACGGAACCGGTTGATTGTATCAGCATACGCCGCTCGTCTTTGGAGTGGGGGTACTGCTGTTCGATTGACATCATGAACCGATCCACTTGAGCCTCGCCAAGCCGCCAGATGCCTTCAGTATCGAGGGTGTTTTCCGTGGCGATGAGCGTGAACGGTCTTGGCAATTGGTGCGTCTTCCCACCCGCAGTCACCTGCCGTTCCTGCATCACTTCCAATAGCGCCGACTGCGTACGGGTAGGACTGCGGTTGATCTCATCAACAAGCAGCATGTTGCAAAACACGGGGCCCTTGAAGAAGCGGAACCGACGCTCGCCGGTCACAGAATTGTGTTCGAGGACTTCAGTTCCCACGATATCCGTCGGCAGCAGATCGGGGGTAAACTGCAGGCGTCGATGATCCAATCCCAATACGACAGCCAACGTCTTGACGATCAGCGTCCGCCCCAGTCCTGGCATGCCGGTCAGCAACACATGGCCTCCAGCCAACACGGACACCAACAAATGCTCGACCGTCTGTTCCTGGCCCACGACAACCTTGCCAAGCTCACGGCGAATCTGATCGAACAGGTCGCGAAACGACTCGACGGTCAACGATGTTTCGTTCACGTTTTGTGAATCAGTCGATTGCATAGTCTTTTCCATCGCACAGGCTGCCTACGGGCTTCTGGACTCGCTCAACTCGCGAATCCGTTGGTGATCAGCGACAAGCTTCCGGTGCTACTTCTTTGTGCGCTCCCCAATTTCTTCAAACGACGCCGGACGAGTACGGTTCGCCCCTTTTTCATAGACGAACGTCAGCATCTTGCCGGCAAAATGACGGTCGAATAGCGTACGCGACGGCGGAAAACTGATACGTTCGCCTGAGACCCGGCCATGTCGCGATCCATAGCCGAGGAAGATTGGGACGGTCCGATTGTTCACGAATCCCGCAACGTGCTCAATAATGTTTTTCCCACCGGTCTTGCCACGCAGCAGTTCGAGCATGACTTCCTCATTGTCGAGGAACTTGATGCCATATTTGTCGAAGTTCTCGGATGAGAAATTGATCCAATCACAGTGATTGTCACCTGATCGACGGCCGCGATATCCGAAACGAACCTGTCGCAGTGGTGCGTAGCTCTCAAACGTCAATTTGACTTTCAGCCCCTTCATCATCTCTTTGAAGATGGGCTGGATCTGTCGAATTTGTTGTAGTTCGAGCGGTGTCGGTTGCTTGCGCGGCGGGTCACCTTCCTTCGGTGGAAAGTCTCGCTTGGGAGTTGTGAGGGGCCGCAGCCAAACCGTCATCGTGCCCGCGCGCCAACGCCCCGATGAATTGGTGACGTAAGCCGGCTCCATGTTCACCTTCACGATGTTGTTCTTATCGTAATCCAAGTAGGCCAAAAACGGTGAAGCGTAGCGCAGTTCCCTAATGTCATCGATTTCAAAGACGGCAACCGATTCCCGTGCTCCGTTTTTCACGTCTTTGATTTCATGGCTCTTGAGTCGGATGCCTTTGCCCATGTGTTTCATGCGATCGAGCACGGCCTGTTTGGTAAGCAAGTCGGCCAGCTTCGTCTTGCCGTCCTGATTGACGTCGAAGTCGAGCATCCGCTGTGAGAAACGCAACCTTTCGGTGACTGTTGCTCCGCCGTCCCGTCGCATCGTGATCGTCGTTTCCAATTCGAAACAACCGGCGGTGCAAAGTGACAGCACTGCCAGTATCAGACGCGCTGGGTTCCGATTTACCGTTTTCATATCTTCTCCTCCATCCTAACGAATCACGCGGGCCGATCCCCAATTGGCAACGTCGCCTAGATCCAAGTCACCGGAATTGGTCACTTGGAGCGTGAGCTGTTGCACGCCCGCGACTGAGACCTGAACTTCGAGTGGCTTCGGTTCCCGACCGGTCACGACCCGACTTCGATACAACGACTTTCCATCTCCGATCACTTCAAACACAACGCTGCCGCGGTCACCGATGCGAGTAGCAATGCCGAGGTCCGCGCGAAACTGCCCAAACCGCTTACTTAAATCAAACGTCAATCGGCTATCGGCATGCACCCCAATGCCCCAAGGATACCGCTTTCCGGAGATGTTAATTGCGTCGCCCTGGCTGCTGCGGTCCATTCGATACGGTTGCGGCGGCGCGAGCACGGTCGACTCCTTGACATCGACCGGTTGCAACTGTGACAGGTATTGCACGCGGCCACCGATCACTTGCACCAGCGAGATTTCGTTGACGTCCAGAATCAGCGTCGATTTCGTGTCCCATGTGGGCTGCACATGCCACGAACCAAGATGAATTCTCTTGAGTGTGCCCTGAATCAAACCCCCGTCGCGCGCGCGAAGTCGAATGCGGAGTTCCCCTTGCCACTTGGATTGCGGTGCACGTGCGGCGTCTGCCAAACGCACAGCGGCCAAGTAAGGGATCCGCACCGGCACCACCCGCAGCAACTCTTCGTGATCCAGCAAAAGTTGTGTGAGCTCCAACCGACGTACCACGCCGGGATAGAGCGAACCGCGGCGGTCCAGAACCATATCCAACGTCGAAGTGCCCGGGCGGGGCGCATTCTCCAATAGTTCTTCAGCCTTGCGGCCGGAAAACCCAATCATTGGCAGCGCAATGAAACCTCGGACATGTGCGAGATTGATTTCGATCGTTCCGCAAAGCGCTGTTCTCAAGGTCACCAGGTCGCCGCTGTTATAGAGAATCTGTCCCCGTAGCGAGCTGCCGTCCACCAAACGGAAATCCTGCATGCCGCTTTGCACCAGCAGAGGGCTGCGACCCAGGAAACGAATAGCAATGATGTCCTCCAGTGGGACACTCTTCTCGTTGCCTGTCGGTTGTAGGACAGTAATTTGTCCTGCGTCGTTGACCTTCTTCACCAAGCCGTAGACCCGCGAGTTGTCGTGCAGCCGAATTTCTTCTGACAACACAGGCGCAGCGAACACGAGCACGAACAGCAAGAGGTGCCAGCCCGTCTTGTTGGCAAAGCGCATTGCCAAACCGACGGTGCGACGAGTCTTCTGACAGATTCTGGTTATCATTTCTTGTCCGCACTCTTATTCTTCGAACGTTTAACAAACGAAGCGTAGTAAGCCCTCAACAGCTGGCGGTACTTCTCCGGGAATTTCTTATCCAACGAGCGGAGCATCATGGCACGCAACTCGGGTGGCAAGCTCGAATCGTCTTTGAGTCGTTCAGCCAGCGTCTCGCGACTCGTGAATTTGGCAAATTCTTCGGTAGTAATCGTGGTTTGTTTCTTAGCTGCCAATTCGACCTTCGGCTGGATTCGTTCTTCCAACAAATCGCGCAGCGACTGAATTGTGCTCGTCAGCGACAGGTTGGCATCCTGTAGCGATGCCAACTGCTCTTCACTCTCCGTTGCCTTGGCAATCGATGCCACGTAGGACGTTAGCCGCAATTCGCCCAAGCCGTCCATACCCGTGTTGCGAACGGCCTCCGAGGTGGCATCGGAAAGTGATTCCAGTCGAGTGACCGCGACTTCGATCAACTCGGACGCACGCGACAGAGCGCGAGAAGCGCGGGCGCGACTCACGGTTTCCTGCTTGGCGACCGCTTCGCCGTCGGGCGGTTGGTTCTTGAATCGACGCAATTTTCGCAAAGCGTCACCCAGCCTTTGCCGCGCATGGTTGATTTCCAACAGCATCGCCACGGCCACGTCGAGATCCTGGTCTTTGAGCACATAGTTGCGACCAAAGGCATCGGCTCCGCCGAGTCGTTTGTTTTCGGCGACGACGTCCCGAACGGCTTTCTCCAACGCAATATATTGCAGCAAGTCCTGCAATGTGGCGATTGCATCGGCCTGCATTTGTTGCGATGTGGGATCGATCTGATTTTGGGTCAGCAGTTCTCGCACTTGCCCGAATTCAGACGCCACCGACCTCAGGATGTCTTCGACGGGCTTGTTCTTTTGCTTATTCGCTTCGCCGATGGCCTTCTGCGACTCGACAATCGCGAGGTCTTGTCGCTGATGCAGGCGCAGCAACTTCAACTTGACAAATCGCGGCATCTCGGCCTGCGTGCTGTTCTGTGACAGGTAACGCGTTCGTGCCAAGACGTTGTCCTGCAATTCAACCATCCGCCGCACAGCCGCCGACAAGGGGTCGGTGCCTTCAGGCAAAGCGGCGAGTTCCACGCCCCCCGGTTCGAGCGGTGTCACTTCGATCGGCGTCTTGCTGGGAGTCGCCTCTGCGACTTGCTCAGGTTTGATCAAATCGGGATCGAACTGACTCTCATCGCTGGGGGTTATTGCGAGGGAGAGTGGTTTGTCCGGATCGACTTTCTGCCCGGCGATGATCAATCCATCTTCCACCAACCGCAGTGCACGGATCGCCGCCGTTTGATCTTTCAGAATCTGCGAAGGCTGATTGTTGTCGATCAATTCGGCCGCGCGCTTCAAGTAGTCGTTGACGCGTTGGTTGCGCAGATTGGCCCATGCGGCTCGCAGCGGAACCAGGATGGAAGCACGCCGTTGCTTTTCGGCCTTGTAGGTCAGGTAGGTCAGCTGGTTTTCGAGGCCGGTTTCTGTATCGAAGATCGCTCTTTGCTGCTTGCCAAGCGTCAGCAACTGCTCCTGGTCCTCATCCGCCAGATCTTCGATTTCCTTGGCGATGGTCTTGGGGGCCAGCGTGGTTGTCAGTTGTCGGACCTCTTCCTGCTGCTCGTAGAGCAGTTTGGTTGTGATCGTACAATTCTGTAAATCGCGCCAGTCATACAGTTTTCTCAGCATTCGTTCCAAGACCAGGACGGCCATCTTCTGTTTGTTGGAGCTTTGGGCCATCGCGGCAGCACGCGTGGATTTCAAGCGGGTTGGTTGCGCCTCGGTCGCAGTCTTGGGGCGTGCTTGTTCCAACTGCACGGCAATGGTCGCATGCTCCTGGTCCTGCAAACGTCCAAGTAACTGAGCGACGACAGAGAGTCGCCCTGCCATAAAATCACGGCTCATATGGTTTCGTTCGTATTTGTCTGTCAGCGTTTCCAAATGGAACCTAATCTGCCTTGCGGCGACGAACGACTTCTCTTGAGCGGACTTCATCTTGGCCCACAACTCGTCATCAACCGAGCCCGTGCCCATTTGCAACCATTGGCCGCCAAGCTGCCAAGCATGCAACTGGTTGCGCCAAGCAATGCGGGCTTCCTCTTCCAGTAGTTTGGCACGTTCGATCGCATCGAGATGAAACTCACTCGGCTTGACCAGCCGAATGCTGGCCGGTTGCGACTGTCGGACTCCGCGGCCGGTGGGGTTGTTATCACGGACTCGCACGAAGAAGCTAATCTTGCCATCTTCGGGAAGTTCGTCTTCCATTTTGCGAAGTTGCCACGTGAACCGCGCGCTGCTCTCGTTGCCAGTCTGCGCGATCGGACCGGTCAAACGATCGCTGAGCACGTGTTCTTGCGGATCGTCGCCGATTCTGTAAATGAACTGCACCTGCTTGAGACCCAGCTTGTCGCTCGCACGGAACGCGACATCCACCGAGGCTTGCCGCGTTTCGACCAGATCCCGACCAGGCGCGAGTAATTCGATTTCCGGCGGCTCGTCCGGCGTGACTCGGATTTCATAGATTTCTGGTTTGGCCTCGCGGTACCCATTTTCATCGTACAATTCGACCGCGTACCGGCCGTCGACTTTTAGCATGAACGTGTGCTGGAGTTGAGTTCCCGAGGCGGGCTTCAGTGCAATTCGCTCCGGCTTCGCGTCGCCGTCGTTTATCTCCAGGACGAGAACGGCTTTCTCTAACGGCAGTGAACACTCCATGTCGAGCGTAACCTGCGTTCCTTCCAGTCCGGAGATCTGGCCACTGTTTCGAGTCGCATCGGGAATACCTGCATAACGTGGGTATTGATAGTGGGCGGCGATCGTCTTCAAATAAGGCCGACGGATGATGGCGATCTTGAATCGATCCGACGTGTAGTCACCACCTTCCAGATAGAACTCGATCGGTTCGCGGACTTCGGGGAATGTGTAATTGACGGCTGAGTCGCCATCCTGCTCGGCGATTTCTAATCGCTCGCGAATCCAATGACCGGCATCTCCACTACGGTAGGCAAGCGTCACACGTGCGGGAATCTCACCGGTCACTGCAGCATGAACGTCGAACGATTCCAGTTGCGGCACGGTCCAGCCTGTTTGTGGCTGCGCGACAAGGATTTCGGTTCGATGCGGCCAGCGTGTTGTCGAAAACGGATTGAAAAGTCGCTCTGCCCCGATGCGCACGTGAGATGGACTGAGAACCGCAACCGCAATCAGCAGCAGCCCGAAGACCGCCGCAATCATCAGCCAGCGGTTCGCCTTGCGGTAATCCAGAGCGCTGCTAACCGTGATTTGCGTCACGAGTGCTTCCGCAGCTGACGCAGACTGTTCGACGAGTGATCGACCGATCTCGGTTTCCGTCTCCTGGATGTGTTCACCGGACGTCGACAGTTCGTAATAGCCCAGCAGCATGCCTTGACTGCTGGGCAGGACGTTGTCCAGGTAGCCGAGCACATCTCGATCGCTCCAGCGGCGCCGCAGCGGCGCAAGCAACATCGACCAAACCGCAAAGCCGACGGCTGTCGAAAAGATCAATAGCAATGGCAACCGCACGGCTGAGCCGAGATGCAATCTCCAATCGACAACGGCGATGACCGCGAACAACAACACTGTCAGCGCAACGGTTCGCGAAATTCCCGTTCTGATCAACAGAAACCGCAGCCGTCGTCGAAAGGCGTTGCAGATTCGTTCGAGATATTTATCAGCGGGCATTGGCAATTCCCGTAGCGCAGGCTGGCAGCCTCTGCTACTTTTCTCCGATCACGAGTCGTTCGCTTGTGTGATAATTCAATCGAACACTCACAATGCGTGAGTTGCCGGCGTCGGCGATGAATAGGCGGCGGTCCGTGTCAACCGCGACATAAGGTGCGTAAAACAGGCCGACCTCATCACCACCCAGCGGCACCAGACTTTTGGGACCTGCGCTATCAACGTTACCGTACTTTCCGATTCGTAGAATCAAGTTGCCGTTGGAATCCAGGACGGCGATGCTGTGATGACCCACAGACGGTGCAAACGATCTGCCGAAATAATCGAGTGCAAATCTCGCGTTGTAACAGTTGCAGCCGCCGCCGGACCGTGCCGCATTTTTGCCTGCAAACCCCAGGCCACCGTAAAACCACTCGGCACCATTCAGCCACGCGCGGCCGATGAGACCGTTGAACAATTCCGGTGGACGTTTTGGCTTCAACTCATCGCGAAGCGGGACGGGTGCGCCTCGCGAATCACCGATCATTTTCGCGGCGCCGTGTTTGATCTTGACCAGCGTTTCCGTCATGTCGTTGAAGTACGGTTTGCCATTTAACATTCGTGTTGTTGAAGAGAGCGTGTAGATATTGTCATCGCGGTCGATTTGAATTCCGTCCAACTGGACGGCACCGGGTAACGCATCGGTGTGCAGCAATTGTCCGTGTCGATCGTACACGTGGACTTCGCCGTAACGGACACGGCCGGGATAGTTGTTTGGTTGATACGGCGTGCCGCTCAGGCTTTTGGCCACATCGTAGATATCTTTCCGCGCCGTTTTCTGCGGGGTCTGGTTGTTCACCGCGATGACCAATCGTCCGCGCGACGAAACACCCATGCCGCCGTGATGGTGCAATCCAGTGGATTTGACAGGTAGCCGCAACACCGACTTCGCCGTCGTTCGTTTGATGCCGCGGCGACTGGATGTCGTCCTCAGGTCGGTGTGTTCTTCGCCGTAGTCCCAGGGAACTTCATTCCAATTGACCGGTTCGTAACGGGCGACGTAGTAAAACGACCTCAAATAGGCGCGGCCGTCGCTGTCGAAGCACATATCTTCGGCATCGAACGGCAGCCGGCCGGTCTCGACTTTCCCCGTTTCCACGTCGATGCGAATCACGTCGTCGCCTGACTTGCCGCTGGCCGCCTGTCCTTCGGCGACGTACAGATGTCCGCGCAGCGGATCGACGTGTAATCGTTGGCGGTAGTATTCCGGCGCGGTCGTACGGCTGGCGACTCGGCGAACATCTTCGTTGAAGTCGCGAAGCAGTTTCACCTTGCCGTCTTGCAACTGGAACACCTGGATGTTGGCGTCCGTTGCACGCGACGCTCGTCTCGAAATGAAATCGACACGACCCCACTCGGTGACAATCCAGAACGAAGGGACTTTCGCCCAGGAATCGAGAACGGCCCGGTACGACAGGCCTGAACCGCGTGACGGCGGGACGTCGAGTTTCAGTGGATAGGTCGCCGTCGGGAGTGGCTCGTCGAACGACTTAAGCACAGTCAGTCTATTCAACGAGTCGAGTTGTTCCTTTTCGATTCCCTTCGCCGTCTTCGGTGGCTGTCCGCGGTTGGTTTGACCTTGAGGAAGCCACCAATGGAAGACGTAGATTTCTTGTGTCTGCTGATGAATGGCAATTTGCGCGGGACGCAGAATGGAAATCGTTTTCAAATGCTCGCCGACGGGCGAATAGACCTGAATGCGATCGTTGGAGTAATCGCTGACGTAGATTCGTCCCTGGGCGTCGACGTCGACCGACGAAGGGGCGCGAAAGTGCTGATTGTCAGTGCCCGATTCTTCGACCTTCATGCTGCCCAGGAACACTTCTGCCTGCTTGCCGTTTTCAAAGTCGATCCGCGTCACGCCCGGCAGCCAATCGTAGAAGTTGATGAGAATGATGTCGCGCGTGGCCGCTTGCCCGTGTCCGTGAACGTAACCAGTGAGGTACAGCGTTCTGCCATCGGGACTGAAGGCGGCGCTACGCGGCGGCACGGCCAATGGTGTCTTGCGGCGATAATTCGCACGCGGCATGATCGGAAAGGAGACGCTGGGACCGTGCAATTCCAGCCCGCCGGACGAACCGTCGGTCGCCAGCCGATTCAACGCCAACCGACCCAACGCGATCCGTTGACCACGGACGGCCAACATCGACGAGGCGTTGCCCCACACCGCGCCGTGGTAGTTGTTGTGCTTGTCGATTCCAATACCCAGCCGTGGGTCGAATCCCGCGTTGCGGCCGGAACTGAGCAACGTCGCCTGATGAAAGCCCTCTTTTTGAGGCTGCTTGCTCCCGTCTTCCGGATACGTCCGCCAATGCAGTCCTTTGACGTTGTGTACCTGATTGGCGGGAAACGGATAGATCGTGCGGACGTACTTCCCTTCGTGGTCGAATAGGCGGACGTGATCGAGGATGCGGCCGTCGTAGACGTAAACTCCCTCGGGCGCAGCGGCCATGCCCGGTGTGTCTTTATGCATCCGCAGCTTCGGCTCTGCAAGGAGCGTCTTTTCGTAAACTGGCTTCAGGCCCAGCGACACGCGCACGACATGACCTGCCACGTTCTCGACGTATTCGTCGCGATCGTTCTTGCCGCCCCAGACAATTCGCTGCGTGAGCGATTTCGATTGGAGTGGTGGAGGGGCCTTGTCTCCCAATACACCCGATGCCAGATGACGAACGATGCGGCCTTGGGCATTCTCGATCACCACGGAGACATCACAGTAGGCTTTCGATGTGAACCGAATGACGAAGTGGTCTTCTTCCCGTGTGACGGTTGGCTTTCTTGTGAACTCAAACACGGCATCGCGTTTGACTTTGAATTCGTCGAGGTCATCGGCTGCTGACGTGACTGTAAGAAAGAGGACCAACGCCGTCGCACGGGCTGCCAGCCCATTCGACCGGATCGCGAGCGCAATGCAATTTCGTCGTCCAAGAGGCAAGAACAGGCTGGCCACCCTCGCTATGAATAAAGTCATTGTTTCACCCGTACGACTTTCGTCGTGTGATAATCCAATTTCACGCTTGCAATGCGCGCATTGCCCGCGTCGGCAATGAACAGTCGACGGTCGGTATGCGTTGCCACGTAGGCCGCGTGAAAGAGCGCCAATTCGTCGCCGCCAATCGAACGCGGTTGGATCGTGCCATCTTTCACAAGCGGGATTCCATCATCGACATTTCCATACTGACCGATGCGCAGAATCAGATTTCCAGCCGTGTCCAGCACGGCGACCGTAAAGTGATCGACTTCGGGAGCGAATGATCGGCCGAAGTCGTCGAGTGCAAATCTCGCGTGCCAGCAGGCGCAGCCCCCACCTCCTTTGCCGACGTTGAAGCCGCCGAAACCGACGCCGCCGTAAAGCCATTCATGCCCATTGATCCACATCGGACCGTCGGGCGAACGAGCGAGATCCGGCTGTCGGTCGGGTTTGGGTTCCAGGGGCACGGAAAGACCACGCTTGCCACTCGTCAGCTTCGCACGCAACGGACGGGTCTTGATTAACGTTTCCGCTCGTCCCAGAAAATACGGCTCCTTGCCGAGCACGCGGTTCGGTGTGGCCAGCAAGTAGATGGAGTGATCCTTGTCGATCGCAACGCCATCCATCATTGTTGCGCCGGGCACGGCGTCTTCGAACAGTAACTGTCCATGTTTGTCCCATACGTGCACCTCATTCCATCGCTTGCGCCCGGGAAACATGCGCGGGGTGTATGTTTTGCCCGCAGTAATCTTTGCGGCGTCCTGAATCTCTCGCATCTCACCGCGCCGATCAGCCGGTTTTGACTGGTTGTAACAACTGACGACGAGACTTCCCGCTGGGGAGACGCTCATGCCCCCCTGATGAAAACAACCTGGCCGCTGAGCCGGCAGCACGAGCGCACCAACCAAATTCGCGCGACGACCGTCACGGCTGGAACTGAAGCCGACCGACTTTCGCTCCTCGCCATAATCGAAAGGCACCTCGCGCCACGAATCGGGCAGGTATCGGCCCACGATGTTGTCAGTTCGCAAATAGATCAGGCCGTCATTATCAAAGGCGACGTCTTCCGCATCGAAGGGGAGGGGAAACTCCCGAATGGAGCCGGTACGCGGATCGATCTCCAGTAAGTCGAGGGATGACTTGGCAACTCCCGCCTGCCCTTCAAACACATACAGATTTCCGTTGGCGGGATTGACGAACAGTTTTTGCCGTGAGTGGATCGGCGGCTTCGCCCGCACAACCGACTTGACCACTTCTTTACCGAAGTCCTGCTTCACTTCCAACTTGCCATCTCGCTCGACGAGCAACCGAATGCACGCCTGCTCGGCCGACGTGTTCATCTTGCCGCGGACCATCAATAATTTCGAGACGGCTCCGGCAGCCCCCGGTATGAGCCAAATAGTGGGTGGGTCGGTCCACGAATCAAGAGCGAACCCATGCTGCATGCCGGCGTTCTTGTTCATGAAGACCTTCGGATGATGGCCCTCCAAAGGCAACGGCAATACGACCGGCCGATGCGGGGCCGGTGCGTCAACTGAGGCCAGTCGTATAATGACCGGAACTTTCACATCGCTCGGTTGGCTGAAGCGATTAAGCAACATCCAGGAGCCGACGTAAACTTCGCCGGTTCGTTGATGCACGGCGATTTCGGCCGGTTTCTTGACGGCGATCGACTGCGTGAGTTTCCCATCGGCGGTGAAGACCTGAATTCGGTCGTTCATATAGTCGGCCACGTAGACGCGCCCTTTGGCGTCACAGGCGACGGACGTGGGCGTCTTGAAACGTGACGCGTCCGAGCCCACGCCATCGAGCTTCTGGCTGCCGGCAAACAACTCGAGTTTCCCGCCTGTTGCAAATTCCAATCGCATCACGCAAGGCAACCAATGCCGCGGGCGCGGGTATTGTGGATGAAACATGTAGCCGGTCGTGTACAACCAGCGGCCATCGGGGCTGAGCGCCGCACTCCTGGGATCCACCACCACTTCCTGGCTGCGATAGACAATCGTCACGGCCGTTGCGGGGCCTTCCAAATTCAGGCCGCCGGAAGTGCCATCGGCTGCGAGTCGATTCAAACGGTCGCTGGCGAGCGCAATGCGATTACCAACGATCGCCATCGTCGACGCGGCGCATTGATACTTCGATGACGTACCATGTTGGGTGTTGCGGCCGGATGTCAGCAACGTCGCCTGCACGAGTCCATGCTTGAGCGGCAAGATCCGACCGCTCTGCGGAAACTTAGCTGTTTTCAATCCCTTGACCGATTTGAGCTTGTCGGCCGCGAAGGGATAGATCGTTTCCACGTAGTTGCCAGCGTGGTCGAACTTACGGAGATGATCGAGTCCTTCCCCCTCGAACACGAAGACACCATCGGAGGTCGCGGCCACCAACGGCCGATTGCTACGTGCGATGCGTTTCTTGGGACTGAAAAACAACGACCGCTCGAAACGCGGCTTCAACCCCAACGAAACGCGCACGACCAAACCAGTACGGTCGTCAATGTAGCGCCCCCGATCATCCTTGCCGTCCCAAACAAGCATTTGTTTTAGCGACTTCGATTTGAGTGGCTGAGGAGCGTTGTCACCCAATACGCCGCTCGCTAAGTGCCGCACGATACGGCCGGACGCGTCTTCAATCGCGACCGTGACATCGCAGTAGCCTTTGGCCACGAAGGCAATCGTGATTTGATTACCCCGAGCAGTGATCTCCGGGGCGGCCGTGAACTCGAAGACTTCCTCGCGCTTCACTTTGAATTCAGCAAAGTCATCAGCGAACGCAGACAATGCCATAGTGAAAAGGATGCAACCTATGTTGCAAACCTGTAATCCAGGTCGCAGCAGACTGACCCGCAATCCGGCAGGCCAGCGGCGTGAGCCACCTTGATTTGCTTGGTTGTGTTTCATTGGCCTACCTGTTCTTTGACGTCGCGCATCTGCACGGTTTCAGTTGCGTGATAGCCCAACCGGACGCTCAGAATGCGTGCGTTTCCACCATCGGCGATATACAACCGGCGATCTGTGTGCGTTGCGACAAAAGCGGCGTGAAACAACGCCACCTCGTCCCCGCCGATTGAACGCGGGCTCGCGGGACCACCCTGTTTGACGAGTGGCTGACCGTCATCCACATTGCCATACTTGCCAATCCGTAAGATCAAATTCCCGGCAGCGTCGAGGACGGCAACACTGTAGTGATCCATCTCTGGCGCGAATGATCGGGCCAGCAAGTCGAGCGTGAACTTGGAATTCCAGCAATGGCAACCGCCGCCCGCGCGAGACGTATTGAATCCCCCGTAACCGACCCCGCCATACAACCACTCGGCACCTTCGATCCACGCCGACCCGGCCGTGCTGCTGCGAATATCTTTATTCCGGCGGGGGAACAGCTCCTCGGCAAGAGGAATGGCCACTCTCGATTTCGAGCTGAGAACTTTCGCCTGCTTGGGTTTCAATTTCACGACGGTGCCGGCCATCTCATTGAAATACGGTTTGCCGTTCAGAACACGATTGGGCGCCGCCATCACGTAAAGGTTGTCACGGGCGTCCATTTCGACGCCATTGAGAATCGTGCTGCCGGGAAATGCGTCTTCATAAACGAGTTTTCCGTGACGGTTCCAGACGTGAATTTCCTGCCAACGAGCACGGCCCGGGTACATCGTCGGCGTGTAAGGTTTGCCGCTGGATAGGCCACGTCGTCTTTCCCAGGCGCTTTGCTTAGCAGCTTTTCGATCAGCAATGACAGCGCGACTGCAACAGGAAACGATGAGATGACCTTTGGGCGAAACACCCATTCCTCCCGCATTCCAGCAGACGGGACGTCGCCCAGGAATACGCAGGCCCGAGATCAGATTCGCACGGCGCCGGCTCGCGCTGGAACTGAAACCGACGTTCTGATGTTCTTCGCCGTAGTCCCACGGACTTTCACGCCAGGTCTTCGAGTCGTAACGAGCGACCAGCGTGTCGGTGCGCAAGTACGCTTGGCCTTCCGCGTCGAAGCACATGTCTTCGCAATTGAACGGAAGTTCGACCAACTGGATTTGTCCGGTGGTCGGTTCGATCTGAACCATCTGGGAAAACGATTTATCGAATCCAGCGTCTTCGGCAATGTACAACTTCTCGTTCTGCGGGTTGACATAAAGCCGCTGGCGGGAAAAGTCGGGTGGCTTGATGCGTTTGACGGACTGCCGGGCATCCTTCGCAAAATTGCGTCGCTCCTGCCACTTCCCATCCTCTTCGACCAGCATGCGAATCCCGTCAACAAGCCATTCATCTTTGGCGCGTTTGTCGTATGCTTTCGCACCGCCCCAGGCGACATCGATACGACTCACATTATGTTTCTTCGTCGAGAGCCACAGCGTCGGCTGCTTGGCCCACCAATCAACAGCCACATCGATGAACGGCCCGGAATGAAAGAACCCACGCAAGTTCACCTGCACGGGAAGCGGGACCGACGATTGACGCCTGGGATTCTCGAACGAGCCGAACCGAGTCAGCGTCGGAGCCACTTTACGCCAGTCAAACTTGTGTCGCTTGAGCAACTCGTTCGACGCGCCGTAGATAGGCCAGGAGAAGATCCAGACCTGACCGTCGATCGGACTCACGAGCACTTTGGCCGGCTTTGCGGTTTTGATGCTCTTAAGGAACGTCCCTTGCGGATCGAATATCTGCACTCGATCATTCATGAAGTCCGTCACGTAGACCCGCCCCTGGGCATCGCAGGCGACGGATGATGGCACGGTAAAGTGATCGTTGTCGTTACCGTGGTCTTCAAATGTCATCTTGCCGACGAAAACTTCCGGCTTCGCGTTATCGTCGTCGTAACGCAGGCGCAGCACGGCTTGATAGCAGCCACCGTTTCCAGTATAGAACTCGCGCCACATGAAGCCGGTCAGATATAGCCATCTGGCGTCGGGACTGAAGGCGGCGCTCATTGGCCCCAGAATTTCTTCTCCACCGCCTTGTCCGCCGTAACCCCGCCAATTCACCTTCAAACCGATTTTCGGCCCCTTGAGGTTTTGTCCCCCGGTTGTTCCGTCTGTCGCCAGGCGATTGATGTAGTCGTAGCCGAGCGCGATTCTGCCTTGCTGAACCGCCATCACCTGGGCGGCATAACCCGTGCCGAATTTGTACTTGCCCGCGAACAACGCGCTCGTTCCCGACGTGAGCAACGACGCTTGTACAAAACCATGCTTGATCGGCAGCCGCTTGCCGTCCTGCGGGAAGTCGTGCGATGTCACTCCCCGCGTCTTAGCCAGTTGTTCCGCAGCGAACGGATAGATGGTGCGGACGTAATCGCCCTGATGATCGAACAGTTTGACTTGGTCCGATCCTCGACCTTCAAAGAGATAAATGCCTTCCGCCGTCGCGACCAGCAGAGGACAGGCATTCGCCACCCGCTTGTGCGGGCTCCAAAACAACGTTCTTTCAAACTGCGGTTTGAGCCCGAGCGAGACGCGCACGTTGAGACGCTGTTTGTTGTCAATGTAACGCCCCCGATCATCCTTGCCGTCCCAGACGAGCGATTGGCGCAGCGATCTTTTCTGGAAAGGTGCCGGTGCATTGTCGCCCAACACACCGCTGGCCAGATGCCGGACGATCTTGCCGTCACTGTTCTCGACAACGACAGTCGCATCGCAATACGCTTTGCTGGTGAACGTAATCGTGACGCGATCACCGGTCCAAGTGACTTGTGGCTTTGTGGAGAATTCAAACGTGTTGGCTCGCTTGATGCGAAACTCGTCAAGGTCATCGGCCGCCGCAAACGGCGCAACGAGGAACAGCACGCAACATAGGCAGACTGCCCGTATCCCGCCGCGTCCAACGTGCTTATTTGAAGTGCTATTCATCGTTCGTAAATCGGTAGATAACCGCGTGGGGCTTGCAATGTAATCGCTGCCATCGCCGTCGTGTAAATGATGTTGTCCAATTGATCGGGCAACTCGCCATCTTTGCGCTGCATTGCGTTCAGCACGGATGATGATTTCTTGAACCACGGAATCCAATACTCATCGCCACAGCTATACATCGCCAGACTGGCATAGAAGCAACCAAACACGAAGTAACGCCGCTCTCTTAGATCGTTGACGGTATATCGCCGGTACTCGTAGGCGATTTTGTCTCGAGCCGGGGCGATGAGTTGATGGTCCAATTGACCGTTGTTACTGAGGGCCACAATGCCGGTTCCCCCAAGGCTGGGCGCGGCGTGGATACCGAATGTGCGGTAACGAAAATGCCCGTCCGGCAGAGCACACGATTCGATGAATTTGACCCCCTTCGCGATTGATTCAGAATTCACGGTGAACCCCGCTTTCTTGGCCGTCCGCAAGACCCATAGTACGTTGGCCGTCACCGACATGTCACTCAGCCCTTCGCGATTCATCTGATATCGCCAACCACCATCTAACCGCTGGCTCCGGGCCAATACCTGAATGGCCCGCGCGATGACGTCGCGGATTTCGGGTCGCCAGGGGATATCGCCGTACGCCATCAGGAGCGCCAAAGTCGACAACGTGTGTTCGTAACCCGGACCGAGTTTGTTACTGCCTTTGCCGGCGATCACGCCGCTGCTTTGTACGTTCTCAAGCAGAAACTCCAAACCGCGATCGAGTTGTCGTCCGTACTTGCCCGCTCGGGGTCGGCTGCCTTCCGCCATGAATGCCAGACAGCAAAGCGCCGTTACGCCCGTGTTGGATGGGAACTTTGTATCGGACCAACCGCCGTCGGGGTCTTGAGTTCGGGCCAGAAACTCGAGTGCATCGTTTGTCATTGTGAGCACGTCGGGAGTGAGCAATTCGTTGGCCATCGTGCCACGATATGGGCGGCGAGGCAGCACCAGAAACGCGGGATCAACGCCGGGAAACGTCGGTCCACGTCTGCGGTCGCGTTCAACGAGCAGTTTTTCACGGTCCTTTTCCGCAGTGTCGACCGCTTTCGGTTTTTGTTTCGTTTGGGCAATGTTTATTGAGGTCGTGAACGAAACCGTAAAGACGACGACAATCGTTAGCATGATCAGTGTGACTGTCTTCATTGGTGACCTCGCCGACCTGATGCTTTCCGCCGTCGGAGAAGCAGGTTGGCGGCTAACGCAATGTTGGCTCATAGCAACCCCCACAACTTTCTCAGACACAATTCGAGACTTACCAACACCAGGAAGATCACCAGAAATGTCGTACCATCCCAAATCTCAATCGTCTTGACTTCGGTCAGCACGAGCGGATCCGTGGGGATGACGGCGATCAATGACTCCAGTTCGCTGATTGTGCGGTAGTTGTAATGTTTGCCGCCGGTCCGCTCGGCGAGTTGCTGCATCGCTTCTAAATCGGCGCTGGTCTCTTTGTCTTCCAGAGATTGCACGCGGACCTGAAAGCCATGCTTCACGTCGAAGAGCGGTTTCGCTTCCGAGTCGGCATCGGGGGCTGCTTGCCGCGATCGAATCGTCATGCCACCCACGCGGCGCGCGCGATAGCTGCCCAAGTAGACCGGTTCGCCGCCAGCGTCCGGAGACATCGAGACCATGTATTGATCGTTGTCAGTCCCCGTAACCGAAACGTATATTCGTTCCCCGGCAAGCTGAGCCATCAAGGCAGGGTCGAGGACCCGTAGCGAAATCTCGACATCTTCGCCCGGGCTGTAGACGCGGCGATCGGTCGTCAAAGAGACTTGTTGTTGTGTTCCCAGCAACCGCGCTTCGCCGAGGTAACGAATGACGCGCGTCCACAATCGGTCGTAGTCGTAGCTCTCGCTGGGGAATCGCCATCGCCATATGCTGTTGATCGACGAGAAAAAGACAGCCCCGTCCACGTAGCGATGAATGGCCATCAGACTCTCTTTCGCACCGTCCGGATTGTCGCCGGCCTTCTCCAGCAACACGACCGCCTTGGACTTGGGCGAGCCGACGGGGTGATGCCAGTAATAGTCGATTTCGCCGAACGACGACCAGGCGGTTTCATTCTCCGTAGGGTCTGCCGATGCCAGCATGATGGGGTGGGCACGGCCCTTGGACGTTCGCCGTAAATGGTAAGGCTGGTCGTAAATACGATCGTGATCCAGATGGGCATTCTTATCGATCTCCATCGGCAGCAGACCGCGAATGCGCGCCGTGTGAACCTGCACTAGCTTCGCCATGCCGTGCGATCGGCCGGCGATGACCATCAGCCCACCGCCGTTGCTGACCATGTTTTCCAAGCCGGCCAATTGTTGCGTCGAGACCTTGTTCGGATCGACGTCGAACAGAATTGCGACGTCGTAGCGGCTCCACTCTTTGACCGTTTGCGGTAACCGTTCCACAACGGCATTGCCCTGCTGCGTGTAATCGACGTCAGCCGACTGCAAGAAGCAGGACAGTTCAATGATGGGATCGCGCAACAAGGCGGGGACCATATACATGTACTCGCGCGACGGCGCCCCCGCGACCAGTAGCACCTTAAGCGTGCGCTTGACCACCTTGACGGTGACTTCCGCCACGTTGTTCTGCTCGTCGATCTCTTCATCTTCCACGGGCAGTGACAGGCGAAACCGTCGCACGCCTTCCGTTTCCGGAATCATCGAAACGGGAATTGTCTGCTGCCCGCGCGCCAGTGACACTCTCCGCTCTGTGACTTTCGTGAACGAACTGGCTGGCTCGTCTTCGCCCCGTTCTTCAAGAGTCAACACGGTCTCTAACGGATTGCTGATCTGATTGGTGATTTTCACATGAATCGTGAGAACATCGCCCAGGCTCGCTTCGGCACCGACAATGGTGTCATCGATTCGCAAGTCGCGCAGCGGGAATTCAGAACCGAATGTCAGCGTATGCACGGGGACTTTCGCCACGGTTGCCTCTTCGGCAATGCTGTCGAGCTTCGCGCCACCGGTTTGACGACCGTCGGTCAGAACGACCATCCCCGAGATCTCCTCGCCGCTGAGATCGCGCAGTGTGGTTTCCACCGCATCGCCGATGTTTGAGTAGCTGCCGGTCGGCCGAGGATGGTCGGCAAAGATCTCCTGACGAGAGAGCGACTTGGTTGAATCCTGCTTGCGCTGCGGGATTTCCTTCAGCAGTCCGGCCGAGTCAGAGAACGCGTAAACCTGTACGCGATGCGTGCGGCTCAGTTTGGCCTGCAACTTCTCAACGGCCACCTGGGCTGCGTGATAACGCGTTCGCTGACTGGGTGGATTGGCTGCGACCAACGGATTGTCACGGTTGCTTGGAAACGCCATGCTGAATGATTCATCGATCAACATGGGCAGCACGGGCAGACGTTCTTCGACCTTCGTTTCTTCATAAGCCGGACGTGCCAGAGCGGCGAAGGCCAAGCCAGCCACACTCAGCCGAATCGCCCATAACATCAAAGTGCGGACAGTGCCGTCCCTTTGCTGCTGGCGACTTTCTTGTCGCAGGATGTAGCTATACAGGCAGAAGATGACGAACGCGCTACCGATCAGCACGGGCAACATTTCGGGCGAAGTCAGCGTCGTCATGCCGCCACCTCTTCTCTCCGCCTGCCGAAACGCCAAGCCAACAGCGTTTCCACAGTCAGAGAGCCAAGCAGGATGCACAGCAACCACGGGGCGACTTCCGTGATGGTGTGCAAGTTTGCCGCAAAGTCTTCGACCGTCCGCCGCGGTCCGATCCATGTCAGACCACTAACGGAAAAGGCCTCATCGAATTCGTCCTCTGTCAATCGCGCGAGGTCGCCTTCTTCCACACTCTGATTGACGACAAAACGGCGGCGGGGGGCGACCTCTTCGATCGCCTCGATCTGGTAAAGCCCCTGCTGCGTCGTCCCCTCGAAGCTGATGGTCAGTAGCTCGTCGTTTTCGTTTTGTTTGCGAGGTGTGAGCCGCACCTTGTTGCCATCCGGCAACTTTAATGACAAGTGTTGCGTGGAAACAAAAACGGGCTGTTGAAATCGATCGCCGATGTTCAGGTTGACCTCGGCATCGGGATTGCCCAACAAGTAACGCAGCAGTTCCTGGATCAGAATCGGGTAGTCACTCAATCCCGCCATATAGGTCCACTCCGGCCCCGGTGTCGTGTTCGAGAGCAAGGTGATTCCGCGGCCGAATCGTTTCTCGACAATGGCGGGAGACTTATCGGAAAGCGGCGCAACCACCCGAAATGCCGAATCCTCTTGCTCGTTCCCAGCCAGCTTGACGTATTGCTGTAGCACGGCGTGTTGAGAATCGCCAAACCGAGCAAATTGAGCCAGTCCGGGGTGCGACGTGTCGCGATAGTTCAAGAACAACGCGGGTGTCGTCTCAGCCACCACAACCGACTCCTTGGACAGCAAACGGCACGGCAACAACCCTTTGCCTTCCTTGTACAGTCGGGAGTTGTAGTCGAACAGATTGACGGCGTCGCCCATAAAAAACCACACCGCACCGCCATCGGCTGCATAGGCTTCCAACTGACCCACCAGAATGTCGTTCAACTGACTGGTCGCCGTCAGAATCACGACTGCATACTCCGAGAGGTTCTCATAAGAGATACGATCGGGGCGAATAGTCTTGACGTCGAAGTGTGAGAGTTTCTCCATCGCGGCATGGCCGGGCGGACGAATCGCCCGAGCCAGAAACAGGCTTTTCGGCTCTTGTTGCTCGGACGTCTCATCCAGAATCAAGACGTCGATGTTCTTCGGCACGCTGCACAGATAAAGACGCTGGTTGTCCGCGCGATGCCCATCCCCGTCGATTACCGCTTCAACCATGTACTCGCCGGCATCGGGAAAACTGAACTCGAACTCGAATGTCGCCGCATCGCTGTCGGCGGTGAATTCGCGCACGTCTTTCTTCACGCCGTCCACAAGAAACGTAACCGTCCCGCGCGCGCCGGCAGGTGGCTGCCCGCGAGTTTCAAACATCGCTTGAAACTTGACCGGCTTACCAGCCGAGAGCACGTTTTCTACAGGTCGCAGCATCGTTGCCAGATAGTTGAATTCGGCATTTCCACCGACATCCACCAAGAAGGGTTCGCTGACTCCGGACAGGTCGTTTAGCGCCCGAGATGTGTCGAGGGCCGCAGCCCCCTGCCGCAGCCACGTATGTTTCTGAAAGTCGGAAAACACGTACAGTTCAGTCGCTTGAATGTCATGTTGCCGGATGAATTCCCTGATGTACGTCAGCGCGGAATCGATGGGAGCGGCCCCCGAACCGGCACGTAGCTTTTCGACTTGAGCAGCCGCAGTATGCAAGTCGGTGCTTTGCTCGACGGGAACTCGAACACTGTGCCCCAGGTAGACGACCGAAACCGTCGTTCCTTCCGGCAGCGCACGGACGACTGCCGCAGCCTTCTTCTGCGCGAGGCGAAAGGATGTCGTCACATCGACCTGCTGATGCATGCTCGCTGTACCGTCCAGCAAGAGGATCACATTGCGATGGTTCTCGCCGGTCAACCCTCGCTGCAACAACGGCCGTGAGATGGCTGAAATCAACAGGAAAATGGCCAGCATTCGCAAGATCAACAGCAGTCGATCTTGCCGGCGGATCTTCTTCTGTTGCTTGCTATCGAGCAGAAACCGAATCGTGGGCAACTCTGTCCGCCGCTTCCGCCGCCGAAACAGCCACTCGATAAGCGGTGGCAATAAGACAGCCGCCAAAGCGGACAGAATCGAAAAGTTGATGAAGAATGAACTCATCAGTTTCAAATCTCAGTCTCACAGGCTGTCGGCCTGTGTTGCTTTCATTTCCAACGAAGAGACAGGCTGGTCACATGTGCTACGAGGACAGTGAGCGATCGGTGAGAATCTTGGTGGGAAAGCCCACCACAAGTATGGACTTTGGGTGGCACGTGCATCCACGATAACACGGTCGATGACGCCAGTCCAACACTTGCCCTTCGCAATCACCTCGAGGAGGTTCAATCGTTGGATTGCGCTGCCAAGCGAAGTGCCTCCACGACTCATCTTCTCTGACTCTGCCTTCAAGTCGTCGTTGTCCTGGTTGATCATCTTGGTGGTGAGTTCAATGATCTCGCCCGGCACAAAGCTAGCGCCGGTCCAGACGATACGAATCGGCTTTGTCGGTTCATTCGCACGGCATCGATCCGCCGTGACATTCATGCCGGCCGTCATCGCGGCAAAGAGTGCAATCGTCCAAGTCGGGTTCGTCATCGTTGGAATTCTCTCGCGTCAATCGGCCGGCCCGTGCGAAGTGCATTTGAAAAATAGGCTGGCAGTCTGTGCCACGTTCGTCACCGGATTCTATCCGACTTGCTCGCGGATTCGTCTGTAGCCGATATCCTAAAAGCCAATTGACAACTCGATGGTCATTATGGCTCAAGCGGATTTTCCTTGCGTTGTCGGTTATGATTGGCACCGTATTGCAAATCTAGGCGAAAGGATGGATGAATGACGTTGCGCCACAGTCTCATGGGAGTGCTGTTCGCGGTTTGGCTCAGTCCGTTCGCTGCAGCTGACGACTACGACAGCCTCCAAGTTCAGCGCAAGGAAGTCTTTGAGTTTGCCAAGAAGCCCGACGTCGTCCGTGAAGGTGATCGCACAACGATTCGCTTCACGTCGAAAGACTTTTGCGATGTGACTGTCGCCATCGAAAACGAGCAGGGCCGCATCATTCGGCACCTCGCCTCGGGAGTCCTCGGGAAGAACGCGCCGCGGCCTTTCCAAAAGAACTCATTGAAGCAAGTCATTGTCTGGGACGGCAAGAACGACCAAGGGAGTTATGTCGAGAAGCTCGATGATGTGATCGTTCGAATCTCGCTGGGGCTAAAACCTCGATTGGAACGAACTCTTCTTTGGAGCCCCCAACGGCGGTTCGGTGGGATGCCGATCGTTTCCTCTGCACCGGAAGGCGTCTATGTGTACGATGGCCGTGGTGTCGACTTCATTCGGCTCTACAACCACAGCGGCGATTACATCCGCAGCGTATACCCTTTCCCGCGAGACAAGATCAAGCAAGTCAACGGGCTCCGCTGGTACGACTTCCCCCAAGGCTACCGGTTGCCGCGCAAGGGAGGACTCTATCAACTGACTCTGCTCACGTCGGGTGAGAATTTCCATTCCGGCAACCATGCGATCGGCCGCAGCGGAAAAGGGGCGAGCGCAATGTGCGTTCGTGGCGAGCGGTTGGCGTTGGCTCAACTGCAGCTCAACAGGCTGAACACCGATGGCAGCACTGGCGGATTGATGCTGAGCGGCCCCACGGTCGGCCACACGGTGAAGAGCGTTGCAGGCGGCAGCCCGGTGATCGTCGGTCCCGGAAGCATGGCCTTCAGTCCCGACCGCAAGACTCTCTACGCAACCGCTTATCTCTGGCGCACGGGAAGCTGGAGAAAGGTTCCGGGATGCCAGCACATCGTCTACAAAATCAATTATGAAACGAACGAGCCGCCTACGGCTTTCAAAGGACACCAGACGGAGCATGGAACCGACAATGACCATTTTCGCGTGCCGACATCCGTCGCCACCGACCGTGATGGCCGCGTCTATGTCTCCGATTTCTTCAATCATCGCATCCAAGTCTATGACGCGACTGGAACATTTCTCAAATCAATCCAGGCCGATCACCCTGCCAAGGTTTGCGTTCACCAGCAGACCGGCGAGATCTGGGTCTTCTCGTACCCGGTTGTGGCCATTCCGTACGAAATCCACAAACAACAACGTTATGACCCGATGAAAATCGAACATACCCTGACCCGATTCTCCGCGCTGCCGGACGTGCGCCAGCTTTCGCGCGAGCCGTTTCCCTTGGGCTACGCCGATCCGCTGGGCTTTGAGTACTCCGGTCACCTGTATCACGTCGAACTCGATAGCTGGGCCGACAAACCGACCGTTTGGGTTGTGGGGAGAAAACACGAAGCCCGCGGCGCTGAGCTGAATTTCAACACTAACTTCAAAAAAAATGAAGCAAACGCGGAACTGTGGAAGGCTGGCGTGCGCCTCCAGCAGCGAGTGAACGGCAAATGGGACGTAGTGCGATCGTTTGGCGAAGATACGACTGCGAAGGTGAGACGGGCGTCACCGCCCAGACATAACATTCAGCGACTTATCGTCAATCCCGTCACGGGGAAACTCTACGTCGCCGAGGCGGACAGCGGACCGACCATCAAGTCATCCAACGACTGGCTTGAGATCGATCCGTCAGTCGGAGACAAGAGCATCAAGATCGTCAAACTGCCATTCAATGCGTTGGAAGGAACGTTTGACCTCGACGGCCAAGTCTACCTTCGCAATACCGACAAGATCGTCCGGTACACCTTTCCAGATTTCCGTGAAGTGCCGTGGGATTACGGCGTCGAACTCAGAAAGATAGGCAATGAACACGGAATTCACGGTCGATCCACGTCCTCCGTGAAAGCCGCGCTGCAGATGCCCTCAACCTCACCCGTCTGTTTCCACCAGGGTGGTTTCGATGTTTCACCCACAGGCGATGTCATTGCCAGTTGTGCGTATCGATTCGTCGGCATCAGTTCGGGGCGACTTGCCTCAAAGGATGTGCATACACGGCAAGTCTACAAGCCCAGAGTCTTTCCTGGTCGCGTCGTTAACTCCACTTCACCCTGCATCCACATTTGGGATAAGCATGGACAACTAAAGGTCGAGGATGCGATTCCAGGCGTCGGCCAATGCGACGGAGTCGGCCTCGACCGTAACGGCGACGTTTACGTCATGCACGCCCCCACGCGCGTCTACAACGGCAAACGGTACTTCAACGAAATGTCGCAGACGTTGATGAAGGTGACACCAGGGCAGAGCCGCGGCAAGGTGGTCTCATCGAAAGGCTCGCCAATCAATTTGGGCGAGGCGAACGAACCAAACCGCCAGCCCGACCTGCAGTCCACGCGTCATGGTAAAGCGTGGGTCCAAGACGCCCAGTGGATGTACGGCGGCGTCGGTTTTGCGGGATTCAACATGATCGGACACGGTGGCGGCTGTGCGTGCTGGTTCTCGCGATTCAAGCTCGATCACTTCGCCCGCTCCATTTCACCCGAGCCGCATCAGTTTCGTGTCGCAGTCGTTGATTCGGCAGGCAATTTGATTCTGCGAATCGGAAAGTACGGCAACGTTGAGGATGGAAAACCGTTGATCGAAGACGATGGTCCCCCAAACACGCGCAGCATCGGCGGCGACGAGGTCTCGCTCATGCACGCCTGCTTTGTCGGCACACACACCGACAGACGAATATTCATCAGCGACCTTGGGAACCAGCGAATCGTCTCAGTGAAACTCGAATATCACACCGAGATTCGCATCCCGTTAGGGCGGTAGCGCAGACTGCCACGTCGCTCATCAGACCGGCTTGCGTGACAGTTGCATCACAACGCCTGCGGCGATCACCAGTAGCACAATCGCGCTCAGAGCGATCGTAAGATTGCGGACCAGCGGGCCGGAAGACTGATCGTGTCCGGCCGACGTTGCGGTGACAGTTGGCGAATTCACCATCTTGGATGAGACGTTCGCGGGCACGGTGGCCGGGGACGCGTGATCAACAACACGTTCCTTCCAAAGCGAATAATTATCGTCGCCCGGTCGACGCGTTTCAACCAGTTGGTCCATAGGGTCGAATCGACGGATGATTCCGCTCTCATCTGGTTGCGTCAGGTATCCGCCCGCCCTCAATTCAAAGCCTCTGTTCGTGAGTGTGCCGAGCAGGGCAACTTCGTCACGATGATCGTCATCGATCGCCACACCGGACAGTGGGCTCGTCAATTCAGGGAGGGTTTGCATTTTCACGATTCGTCCGGAAATTCGTTCATCCCAATCGATGGCGATGAGCAAATCCCAACCGGGGTTTTGCTGCTTCACCTCACATGAACAAGGGCCACAGAGGAAACGGGCCGCATCTTCGAGTGTCTCAGGGAGAAGTCGCGTCGCTGGCATGACGGCCAACGCACGACCACGACCGAAGACTGGCACAGCCAGCGGGCCGGTGAGCAGCTTTCGATCCTCCGTCGAAAGGTCGGGATCGTCATAGAGGATCGAATCGAGGAGTATTCGTTCGCGAGTGTCGGAGCGGGACACCCTCAGGATAGAGAATCTCAGTTTCAGAGCCGGGCCGTTGTCGGAGAGAATCTTGCGGTCTTCCAGAAGCAACTCCGGCAACTTGAGAGACTTCTCGATGGTCTTCAAGTCGCCCGATAGCCGCTTGACGAATTTCTCGTCGGCTTGTTTGTCACCGGATTCGATAACCAACCAGACGGCCGAATCACCAGTGAGCAGGCGTGTGGCGATCTCCGTCCGCACCGGGGAGACGCGGATTGCGTCGACGGCATCCTTCGTCAGCGTGCCCGACCAGACATCTTCATTGAACTCACTTTCGATGGGAAATCGCACAACGAGCCAAGGGCCGTCAGCAAGCTTGGCTTTTTCGGCATGGGTTTTCCAAAGGGCAGCAAGGTACTCGTTGTCCTCGAAAGACTGAGAAGTGTCGACCGCAGCGACCTCCACGTTGGCTGGCACGCCTTGCGATCCCTCAAGTCCGACAAGACGGTCAAGCAGAGATTTCTGGTCTTTCGTCAGTTCACCGTCATGAAAGATAACCGCGACGTACCGATCCGGCTGCCAACGTTCGAGCGCGTAACGAAAGACAGGGATCGAGCACGCGTGAGCCGCTTGCGAGAGGCCGTAAAGCAACAAGGAACAGATCAGCACCACAAGGAAGAAGTGTTTCACAAGAGCATTCCTTGATCTCGGATATCCTGACAGCCAACCAACAAAGGTCGCTGCTCAAGTAACACATTCTACGAGAGACCGAGCCGATTCGACAGATCTTGGCCGATATTCTCTTATTCGACCTGTTATTCGTCTTCGGGGTGACATCACGACGTGCTGCATGTCACCACATTCTGGAGTTTTCTGCGCGAGTACTCGCCATTTCCCCGTGCGGGAATTTGAGATTCGGCGAGTTTCCGTTCGAGATTCTACTGGGAAGCTGTAAGCAGCGGATGTGATGATGGAAGCATGACTTCCACAACCCGCACTCAGAACAAATACGACCATCGCCTGCCCGAGCTTGTCCGATCGACGGGCGACATCGATCACGCCATCCGATTGGGCGTCCCGCGATCAACGGCTCGAGGTTGGCTGAAGTCGGCACCTGTCGACGTCATCACTCTCGACGTTGTCGATATGGACAACCTGCGTCTGCAGCAGGAGGTTCTCAAACTGCGGGCGCGTCTGGGTTGGGTCATCGCGATACTGCGTCTGTTCGT
>Ga0115002_10001645_pt1 | contig 30494 bp, 25 predicted proteins | sample ArcticOcean_MG_C_8_FD_89576 | JGI IMG/M metagenome (GOLD analysis project Ga0115002, IMG submission 89576) | Marine microbial communities from western Arctic Ocean - ArcticOcean_MG_CB11_86 | ecosystem: Environmental > Aquatic > Marine > Oceanic | place: Arctic Ocean: Canada Basin | collected... | reverse complement strand
CACAACATCTCTCTGCTTGGAGTGGCTTGATGCTAATCTAACTTCAGATATACAAGTGTTAGATTATGGCTGTGGCTCTGGAATCTTGGCTATATCAGCTCTACGGCTTGGCGCGAATCGTGCGTGGGCAGTAGATATCGAGCCTCAAGCGCTAATAGCTACTCGGGAGAATGCTTGCCTGAATGAAGTAGAAGATAGACTGTGGGTGGGAACACCTGAGGAGTTGCCCTGCTTGCAGGCTGACCTAGTTATAGCAAATATTGTGTCTGGAACCTTAGAGAATCTAAGCGAAACATTTGGGCAGCTTGTTAGACCCAATGGTCATCTCGTGCTAAGTGGGTTACTAGAGTCACAGACAACAAGTATAGACAAGCATTACTCCAACGAATTTAAACCATTCAATCAAAAACAAAAAGAAGGATGGGTGCTTCTCTGGACTAAACGCCAGAAGGAACCTCAATGAAGAGTGAAGGTATAAATATAGGGGGGATCCAGTTCCCTAACCGGCTAGTATTAGCTCCTATGGCCGGCATCTCGGATGCGCCATTCCGACACCTTTGTGCTCAACTGGGTGCGGCGATGACCCCGAGCGAAATGATTACTGCTGATACAAAACTGTGGGGCAGCAGCAAATCAAAGCGACGCCTAAGCACCTGGGGCAATATCACTCCAAGAATCATTCAAATCGCTGGCTTCGACCCAGAAATGTTGGCTAATGCAGCAATGAGTGCTCAAAACCAGGGCGCTAACATTGTTGATATAAATATGGGTTGCCCAGCCAAAAAAGTTTGTCGGCGGGCGGCGGGCTCATCATTACTCCGAGACCCCACTCTGGTGGAATCTATCCTGGATCGTGTAGTTTCACGAACATCAGTTCCGATTACCCTAAAAATCCGCACGGGGTGGTGTCCGAATTCTAGAAACGGCGTGGAGATTGCCCGCATTGCCGAGAGTTGCGGCGTTGCAGCTATTACGGTGCATGGCCGTACCAGAGAATGTCGTTTCAAAGGACAAGCAGAATACCAAACAATTCAACAGATCAAAGCAGCAGTCGCTATACCTGTCATCGCAAATGGTGATATTGATTCGCCGGAAAAGGCGAAATCAGTTTTAGACTTCACGAAGGCAGATGCCATCATGATCGGCCGCAGTGCGAAAGGTAAGCCTTGGATATTTAGTGAGATTGATTCATATCTATCTAATAACAAAAAACCAGGTCCTTCACTCGCGGCTGTACGTGATATTATATTTAATCACCTCGATAGTCTGTACTCCTTCTACGGAGAATTCATGGGTGTTCGTATGGGCCGGAAACATTTGATCTGGTATACGCAGCATCAGGAAGGTGGTCATGATTTTCGTCAGCGCATGGTACGTATTGAGACAGCTCGAGAACAATTAGAACTTACGCGGTATTTTTTAGATGAACTTCTGCATGCGGACATAGCTAAGTTCGTTGATCTGCAAGGGAAACGTAGTGATCAATACGAAAACCATAAGCCCAGCAGCTAAAGAAACAAAGAGAAAAGAATCTACAGATCACGAAAAAGCAGTAAGCAAGCCACTTGGCGTGCTTACTGATAAAGCGCTCAAAAGCTATTTCAAAAATCTCAATGGATATAAGCCTGCAGAGCTTTACCAACTTGTAATAGGCGAGGTAGAAAAGCCTCTATTTCGGACAGTCATGGATTACACCGGTGGAAATCAGAGTGAAGCGGCAGAAATTCTTGGCATTAACCGTGGCACATTAAGAAAAAAACTGAAGAACTACAAACTGTTAGATTGATGAACCTCAAAAACAAAAAAAACCCTCGCGCCCTCATCAGTGTCTCTGATAAAACTGGATTGACAGCTTTCGCGCAAGGTTTAGTGAATCTCTCTTTCGACATCATCTCAACTGGCGGAACAACAGATGCTCTGCGTTCGGCTGGTGTGGCTGTCACTGAAATCTCAGAAATAACAAAGTTCCCGGAAATAATGGATGGAAGGGTTAAAACACTACATCCCTCCGTTCACGGCGGCTTATTAGCAAGAACTGGGATTGATGAAACAATAACTGCAGAACACGGCATTGACTGGATTGACCTGCTTGTTGTTAATCTGTACCCGTTCGAATCTACAATTTCCGCTTCGGACTGTACCCGCGAGGTGGCAATTGAAAAAATTGATGTCGGCGGTCCAGCCATGATAAGAGCTGCTGCAAAAAATCATACTAGAGTAGCCGTTATTGTTGATCCAAATGACTACCCACTAGTATTAGAGTCATTACAAACAGGAGATTCGCTGAATATCTTACGAAGCGAACTCGCGGCTAAAGCCTTTACTCATACCGCTTACTATGATGCTCTCATTTCACAATATTTACACCGCACTGGGCCAGGCTCTGCATCAGGCCTAATCGAGTCCGACCCGCTTGTTTTAGGGTGGCGCCGAAATCAAAAACTTCGTTATGGAGAAAATCCACATCAGGAAGCCGCTCTATTTAGTTCTTCTTCCGCATTGTCTGGATCGATTGTCGAATCACAACAAACCCAAGGAAAACCGCTTTCTTTTAATAATCTAGTTGATGCCGAGGCTGCGCTCGAATGTGTAAAAGCTTTTTCTGATCCAGTATGTGCAATCATTAAGCATGCTAATCCCTGCGGTGTGGCCATCTCAAAAAGCCTCCTCACAGCATATCAATCGGCCTTCGCCGCTGATCCACAATCTGCCTTCGGCGGGATTATCGCTTTCAACAGAAAGCTAGACTCCGATACCGCAAAGTTCATTCTTCAAAACCAAATGGTTGAGCTTATAATTGCTCCAGAAGTCACCCAAAATGCGCATCAGGAACTAAGTCGAAAAAAAAATGTGCGAGTGCTAGAAACTGGTCCATTTCAAACAACTGATTACGGTTGGAACATCAAATCTATTGCGGGTGGATTGCTAGTGCAAAGCAATGATTTCATCGACCCCAAGGATTTTCAGTTGAACGCTGTAACAAAACGCATTCCGACAAACTCGGAATTCAAAGCATTAACATTCGCGTGGGCAGTTGTAAAATTTATCAAATCCAATGCTATTGTCTACACGAGTGAACATGCCACGCTTGGCATAGGTGCTGGTCAAACCAGTCGTGTCATGAGCGCACGTATTGCAGCAATGAAAGCCGCTGACTCGCATCTAAATCTTTCTGGTGCTTCTATGGCCTCAGACGCCTTTTTCCCATTTCGCGACGGTATTGATATTGCTGCAGAGCATGGCATCACATCTGTTATACAACCAGGGGGCTCTATGCGCGATGAAGAAGTTATCGCAGCCGCTGATGAACATGACATAGCGATGGTTTTCACTGGCGTGAGACATTTTCGTCACTAAAAATCTGGAATATCAAAAACGATGAAAATATTAGTCATCGGTGGTGGCGGCAGAGAGCATGCTTTAGCTTGGAAGTTTGCAAAATCTTCTTTGGTCTCAGAAGTTCTAGTAGCGCCTGGAAACGCGGGTACTACACAAGAAACAAAGGTTTGTAATGTACCTATAGAAGCTGATGATCTGGATGCGTTACTCGCGTTTGCTCAAACCAAAAACATAGACTTAACCATTGTTGGTCCAGAAAAACCGCTTGTAGAAGGTATAGTTGATCGTTTTGAGGCAGCAGGACTTAAATGTTTTGGGCCTCGTGCGGCAGCTGCAAAACTGGAGGGATCAAAGTCTTTTTCGAAAGAGTTTCTAGCGAGACATGATATCCCAACCGCCTCCTATAAAGATTTTGAGGATCTAAATGATGCTTTAGATTATGTACGATCAAATCCTCTTCCAATTGTCATCAAAGCAGATGGGTTAGCAGCTGGAAAAGGTGTGGTTATTGCAGAAACCCTTGCTGAAGCCGAAGAAGCGCTTAGAAACATGCTGCACGAAAAAATCTTTGGTCAGGCTGGCTCAAAAGTGGTTATCGAAGAATTTCTCTATGGCGAAGAAGCAAGCTTTATCGCTATTGTAGACGATACACGCATCATGCCTCTGGCAAGCTCACAGGACCATAAAACACGTGATGAGGGAGATAGAGGTCCCAATACTGGTGGCATGGGAGCCTATTCTCCAGCTCCAGTGATGACTAAAAGTATCTATGATCAAGTTATGCGAGAAGTTATATTTCCCACTGTCGAGGGTATGCATGCTGATGGCATGAATTATAGAGGGTTTCTATATGCTGGGCTTATGATAGACCCAAAGGGCAACGCTAAAGTATTGGAATTTAACTGCAGATTCGGAGATCCAGAAACCCAACCAATACTGGCCAGGCTACAATCAGATTTGGCCTCTCTATGTCTCAGCGCATTCGACGGATCTCTGGAGTCTACAGAAGTAAAATGGGATCCGAGAGCTGCCTTGGGTATTGTAATCGCAAGTGACGGCTATCCTGAAAGCTATAGTAAGGGGGATGTGATCACTGGATTAGATGACATTCAAATAGAGGATTCCAGGGTGTTCCATAGCGGTACTGCTCTAGAAAAAAACGATATCGTTACGAATGGAGGTAGAGTCCTCTGCGCTGTTGCACTGGGAAAAAATGTTACCGAAGCGGCTGCTAACGCTTATGCGGTTGCAGAACAAATAGACTGGAAGGGATCGTTCTATCGGAGGGATATAGGATATCGTGCTATCAAACGTGAACGCGATGAACAGAGCAACTAACGCTTCATTGCCTCGAAAAAATCGACGTTGGTTTTTGTATCCTGAAGTTTGCCCAGCAAAAACTCGACAGCAGCTAACTCATCCATTGGATGTAGCACCTTCCGCAGCACCCACATCTTCTGAAGCTCAGAAGGCTCCGTAAGCAACTCTTCTTTTCTCGTTCCTGAACGATTAATATTAATCGCAGGAAAAACTCTTTTCTCGGCGACACGTCGATCAAGGTGGATTTCCATGTTGCCAGTTCCTTTGAACTCCTCATAAATTACTTCGTCCATCTTGGATCCGGTATCTACAAGAGCTGTCGCAATAATTGTAAGGCTACCTCCTTCTTCGATATTTCTAGCGGCGCCAAAAAACCGTTTTGGCCTTTGAAGTGCATTTGCATCTACACCACCTGTTAAAACTTTTCCAGAAGACGGCACGACTGTATTGTAGGCGCGTGCAAGTCTTGTTATAGAGTCAAGCAAAATTACTACATCGCGCTTATGCTCTGTGAGGCGCTTTGCCTTTTCAATGACCATTTCTGCAACTTGCACATGCCTAGTCGCTGGTTCATCAAAAGTACTCGAGACCACCTCGCCCCTGACGGTGCGCTCCATTTCGGTGACTTCCTCTGGCCTCTCATCTATCAACAAAACTATGAGATCGCATTCAGGTTGATTGGCGACAATCGAAGACGCTATGTTCTGAAGCAACATTGTCTTGCCAGCCTTTGGAGGAGAAACAATTAACCCTCTTTGACCTTTGCCAATAGGCGCACACATGTCGATGATACGAGCTGTCAGGTCCTCTGTACTGCCATTACCCTGCTCTAGCTTTAGCCGCTGAGTTGGAAAGAGCGGTGTCAAATTCTCGAATAAAACCTTATTTTTAGCGTTTTCCGGCCCATCATGATTTATTTGGCCAACTTTCAGCATGGCAAAATAACGCTCACCATCCTTAGGCGGGCGGATCATGCCCGAAACTGTGTCGCCGGTCCTTAGATTAAAGCGTCGAATCTGACTGGGGGAAACATATATGTCGTCTGGGCCAGCCAAGTATGAACTATCGGCTGAACGCAAAAAACCAAAACCATCCTGTAGGATTTCTAAGATTCCCTCACCAAAAATGCTTTCGCCACTTTGGGCATGGGCCTTAAGAATCGAGAAGATAATATCTTGCTTTCGCGAACGCGCTAGGCTCTCTAAGCCCATTGACTGCGCAAGCTCAACTAGCTCCGACGCTGGACGCGTTTTAAGCTCTGCAAGATTCATCGCATTTTTAGTTAGCTCAAGCTCCTCAGCTGAAATGACATCAAAATCCTTGTCATCCGGAAACTCTTCGCGGTTATGTCTGCGTGAATGTCTATTTTTCGGATTACCGTCCCGAGGAGGCCTATGGCCACTCTTTGAACGGGTTCGTACTATATTTCCCAAGTATCCCCTCACGAATCAACTATCAAATAATAAAAAATACTATGCGTTTCAACCAATATGTTGGTCAATAAAAGATGTCAACGCGGCCTTAGAGTTCGCTCCAACTTGCTGTCCCTCAACAGAGCCTCCTTTTAAAAGAAGAAGTGTTGGTATGCTGCGAATCTTGTACTTAAGAGCAGTTTGAGGGTTTTCATCAATACTTACTTTTACTACCTTCAAACGGCCCTGGTATTCGTCTGCAATGATGTCCAACATCGGAGCGATCATCTTGCATGGCTGACACCACTCTGCCCAGAAGTCTAACAAAACAGGATATTCGGACTTTACGACATCTTCTTCAAACTGGCTATCAGTTGTATGCACTATCTTATCGCTCACGTATCAATACCTCTAGTTCTAAAATAATTCTTCCCAACAGAATGATCGCTGAATGATCCCGTACTAAAAAGCCGTGAGGCAGAACTTGGAGTGACGTAGGCTGCCCTGTCAGGCACAATGTCGGTTCTTATCGCTGCCTTACGACGCTCGCGGGAATACATCGGGTATCTGGGGGGGGCGAGCGCTCTCGCCTTATTAGGGCTATTTTGAACCGTTGAGAACATAATTTGCAAGTTTTTACGAACGACGCGGCCGAGACTAAGCGTGATAATCATCTTAGCAGCCTCGAATTCAGCACCCTTTCGCTCTCTGATAAACTCCTTCAGGGTATAACTGACGCGGGTTTCAGCCATTGTACCCCTATACAGGAACAGACCCTACCAATTGCCCTAACAGGTCGTGACGTTGCTGGACAGGCTCAGACGGGAACAGGGAAAACTGCCGCTTTTTTAGTGGCGTTATTCCATCACCTCGCCGTATCTGACCCTATCCATTCAAGCCAACCCGGGCCAAGAGCATTAATTCTAGCGCCCACTAGGGAACTCGCCATACAGATTCACGCGGACGCTGTTCAGCTAGGACGCCACCTGTCATTTAAACTTGGCCTCGCCTATGGCGGCACTGACTACGAAAAACAAAAACAATCACTGCAAGGGGTTGATGTTTTGATAGGCACGCCTGGACGAGTCATCGATTACCTGAAAAACAAAGTGTTCTCATTTCGTCGTGTCCAAGTGATGATTCTTGATGAAGCCGATCGCATGTTCGATCTAGGGTTCATTAAAGATATTCGTTTTGTATTAAGACGATTACCGGAAAGAGATATGAGACTCAATATGCTTTTCTCGGCGACACTTTCGCATCGAGTTCTTGAACTCGCATATGAGCATATGAATGATCCAGAACTGATTCGTATTGAGCCTGAAAAAATGACAGTTGATGGCGTGCGGCAGAGCATTTATTTCCCGTCAAATAAGGAAAAAATCCCCCTGCTAATTACTCTACTCAGGCAACAAAATCCGCACCGAAGCATGGTTTTTGTCAATACTCGTCGCGAAGCAGACAAACTGCAGAATTTTCTAGAACACAATGGAATTCATGCGCAGGCAATATCTGGTGATGTACCGCAGAATAAACGCCAAAGAATGCTTAAAGAATTTTTATCAGGTGATCTGCCTGTGCTCATTGGCACTGATGTAGCTTCCAGAGGTCTTCATATTCCAGATGTGAGCCATGTGTTTAACTATGATTTGCCACAAGATGCAGAGGATTACGTGCATCGTATTGGTCGCACTGCACGAGCTGGGGCATCGGGAAATGCGATAAGTTTCGGCTGTGAAAACTATGCCATGTCACTCCCGGATATTGAGAAATATATTGGCCGAAAAATTCCAGTTGAACAGATCGATCGTGAAGCGCTTATGCCAATAAAAATCCCTCCTTATAGGCCAAGGAAAACACCACTCACACAATCACGTTCTTCGTCTGGAGGGCCACGAAGAAATAGGTAACAACCTCAGAGGAAAAGCTTCTCCAAAAAAATGCTAATAACTCCACTAGCTTGAATTATTAGTCAATCAATTCCTTGACACCCTCCACTGCGAGAAAGCCCTCTATCTCCCGAGAACTAAACCTAGAATCAGGTCGACTAATGCCAACTGTGCTGCCAATACCAAAATCTCTGGCTGCTTTAAGCACTGACACACTGTCATCAATCAAAGCCGTTCTAAGTAACTTAAATTTTTGGGAAGCATGAAATCGATGCCAAAATTCTCTGGTCTCTTTAGGAGCCTCAAACTCATGAGAGGAAAATACTGCATCAACATGCTCATCCACGCCTGTTTGCTCTATTTTTAGAGCAAGTACGTCAGGGTGTGCATTTGTTACCAGCACAACTCGTTTCTGTCTCTTCCTAAGATGAGATAGAAAATTCGTAGCTCCAGGAAGAAATTGAATACGACTTCGGTGCTCATGTTTCAATCTGCGTATATCGAGCTTAAGATCAGCCGTCCAATGATCTATGCAGTACCACTCAAGTTTGCCCTGCAGCGCCTCGTAACGAGACATTAATTCTTCTCGTGCAATATTTTCACTTAATCCATGCTTTTTTGCATATTGCGCAGGAACAACTTCGCGCCAGAAAAAATTATCAAACGCAAGATCAAGAAGCGTTCCATCCATATCAACAAGCACTGTATCCACTTGATTCCAAGCAATTACTGACTGAGAAAAACCTTTCATCCTTGTGACCCGTTACAACATGAATGACTATAGTAATAGTAACTAGTAGACCAAGAAATGTATGAACTTTAAACGTAAGCACAAACTGCTAGACGAAGTTAAGAGAGTTGCTAGAGCTGCTAGCAATTCCATTATGGATATCTATGGGCAAGACTTTGCAATCAAACTCAAAAATGATGGGTCGCCTTTGACGAAAGCTGATCAGAGTGCCCACCGCATCATCCAAAAAGGATTAGCTAAACTCAGTCCGCGTCTTCCTGTGCTATCCGAAGAATCATCAGAAAACGAAGTATGCGATCGACGAAACTGGGAATCCTATTGGCTAGTAGATCCCCTGGACGGAACAAAGGAATTTGTGAAGAAAAATGATGAATTTACCGTAAATATCGCACTAGTAGAGAAGAATAGGGCCACACTCGGAGTGATTATTGCGCCCGCATTACGGGTTGAGTATAGCGGCTCCATAGGATTGGGCGCTTGGTGTCAACACAAAAATCAAGCAAAAATTAAAATAAACACATCTCTGCTCCAAAACCGACCAACCAGGGTTATGGGTAGTCGTAGTCATCAAAATACTGCTACAGAAAACTATATCAAAGCGCTAGGTGACTACGACTTAAAAGAAATAGGCAGCTCGATAAAAACTTGCTATATCGCAGATGGGCAGGCGGATGTTTACCCAAGATTCGGTCCGACATCAGAGTGGGATACAGCAGCCTCACAAGCCATCCTCGAGAGTGCTGGAGGAGGCATGATAGATTTGGCTGGAAAACCTCTGAGGTATAACACTAAAAATGACTTATTAAACCCCCACTTCGTAGCATTTGGGGATCCAACGCAAGCCTGGCTACAGGATATTCATGATGAATAGTGGCGAAAAAATCGAAACTGAAATTTTCAAAAATTCCCGGAGACTCAAAAATTACGCATAGAACACCAAAACTTAGCCCAAATGCTTTCACGACTAATTGATGATTCAGATGTGGACCACCTCATGTTGAGGCGTTTAAAAAAACGCAAACTAATGATTAAGGATATGATTGCCCGACTTGAGAGCGACCGGATTCCATACGTTAACGCCTAATAAAAGCTCTCGCACCTCTCTCCCATGCATTATCGATAATAGCCATGCTAAAAGTGCTTTAACTTGTTTTAGTTGCTGCGTCAGCTTCTTCAGAATTTATTTTTTGTTGAGCTCGCCCTAGTGTCAGTGATAATGCACACCAAACAGCAGCGAACGGCACCGTAGCTGCAGCCATTACAGTCATGGTCCCAAGCGCGCTCAGGACGCCCTGAATACCGGCGCCAGCCACGTCACCACCCCTATAAAGAAAAACATCAATCAGCGGCTTAGCTTTGTACTTCTCATCCGCAGGAACCACACTGAAAAGCGTTTCTCTCGCAGGGCGAGATATAGCGTAACGTGTCGCTCTATGAAGAGCCTGAAAGATAGCCATCACACCAACGATAGGCCAAATAGCAAGGGCCACAAATCCGGCAACTGTTACAAGAGGAAGTATCGCTAAGGTCCAACCAACTCCTAGTCGTTTGATAAGTTGAGTCGTAATAAAGATCTGAGTTATTAAAGTTGCACCCTGTGCAAGCGCATCAAATTGTGCAAATCCTTCCACCCTCTGACTGAAGGTATCAGTACTAGTTGAAATGATATTAGCCGCAGTAAAGTAGATAAGCGTATTTGAGATCGCCATTAATATGATGAAACCTGCAATCCCTAGTAGATAGGGTGATCTAGCTACGGCAGTTACTCCATCCCAAAAATTACCTCCGATGCTCTCCCCTCGACTAACACCCGCTACCGTACTATCCATAGTAAGCTGCGAATATTCAGAACCTATAGCCTTTCTGTCGAGTATGAGCATGACAACTATTGCAATCCCAAAAAATGATGCGCCGATTAACATGAGACCGGCAGGCAGATAGATAGAGTCAGTCAAAGCGCTTATTAGGCTGGTAGCCCACCCACCAATCAATGCCCCTGCTGTACCGCCAATACCAATAAAGGCAAACATTCGCTTACCCTGATCTACACTAAAAATATCGACCATAAAAGCCCAAAAAAGGCTGTTTGCAAAGAGGTTGATCACACTCAACCATACATAAAAGGTATACCCCACTGTGCTAGCTAACTTGCTCTCGGTTTCTGTTCCAATCAAACCACCTCCGGAACCCGCATCAATAATGAGCAATGCTGAAAATCCTGCCAGACAAATAATAATGAATAGATAACCGATAGGAATAAAACGTCTTCGGTCAAGCCGACTTACAACACCACCAAAGGCTAGTACGAGCATCAGCGCAACTATGGATGTCACAACAAACAGCCAGCGAAGCTGGCCCATTCCACCAGAAACCCCCATAGCTTCTCGAACCGGACGCAAAAAGAAATAGCCACACAGCACACAAAAGTAGAAAAGACCTGCGAGTACTGCAAGCGAAAGCTCACCACGCTTGAAATTAAGCGCCCTTGCTACCCAGTCAGTCATTGTTTTCTCCTATACCTATCGTGATCAGCACCCGACGGTGCTCAACATCATAATGACACCAATTACTAAACGTGTGAATTCTATGCCTACCGCCAATATGACACTTATAGCTAATCTTTTACTCTCTTAAAATATTTTACTCTTGATAGGTTAGATTATTTTTTCTGTTTTTACACATGAAAATTATTCAAATAATCAAATTTTTCTAAGAAGAAATATTTAGAGCTACAATTTACTTTTTTCTAAGATAGGACAACACTGAAAATAATGGGCAACAAAGCAGGCTGGCAATTTTGGGTTGACCGTGGAGGGACCTTCACCGATATAGTGGCTAGAAATCCTGATGGCAGGATCTCTGCCGCTAAACTACTTTCTGAGAATCCTTCGCGTTATAAAGATGCCGCTGTTCATGGAATCCTGAGAGTTTTTTCTACAGACAATAAGCCTATAGAAGCGATACGTATGGGCACCACAGTAGCCACCAACGCACTCCTTGAACGACGTGGTGCAAACACAGCGTTGGTAATTACAAAGGGTTTTGGTGACGCCTTGCGCATTGGTTATCAGAACCGGCCAGATATCTTTGCATTAAATATAGAGTTGCCTCAAATTCTCTATGCACAGGTTATTGAGGCTCAGGAACGCATATCTGCACAAGGGATCGTGATCAAGCCGCTAGATAAGATAACCCTGCGGCTACAACTTGAAGCAGCATACGAAAACAACATTCAAAGTATCGCCATTGTTTTTATGCATGGTTACCAATTCCCTGCACATGAACAGATTGCGCTAAAAATTGCTGAGGAAGTTGGATTCAAGCAGATTTCTGTGTCTCATTCCACTAGCCCACTAATGAAACTTATTTCCCGAGGAGATACAACCTTAGCAGATGCGTATCTTTCTCCCATACTCAACAGTTATGTAGATCAAGTAAGGTCTGGGCTCGGTCAACACCTTGGCAGCACACCACTTCTATTCATGCAAAGTCATGGTGGACTCACGAGTGCTGAATCATTCCGAGGAAAAGATAGTGTTCTTTCAGGGCCGGCGGGCGGTGTAGTAGGAATGGTCAAAACTGCTATGTCTGCCAATCTAAACAAACTAATAGGGTTCGATATGGGTGGCACCTCTACGGATGTGTCGCTCTACGATGGAGATTTCGAAAGAACAACAAGTGCCATTATTGCCGGTGTTCGGCTCACGGCCCCTATGATGAGAGTACAAACCGTAGCAGCTGGCGGCGGTTCAATCTTGAAGCTATCTTCGTATCGGCTACAAGTCGGTCCTGGCTCAGCAGGGGCCCATCCTGGGCCAGCCTGCTACCGTAATAATGGTCCTCTAACAGTTACAGATGCAAACGTACTACTAGGACGTCTACAGCCAGATTATTTCCCAAAGATTTTTGGGTCACAAGGTAATAAGGAAATAGATCATAAATTAGTTTCACTTCTTTTTTCAGATCTCTCAGAAAAACTACAAAAAGAAACCGGTCATCAGGTTGCTATAACAGATCTGGCAGCAGGATTTTTAAGAATTGCAGTCGAACGAATGACTACAGCAATTAAGCAGATATCTATTCAACGCGGACATGATGTGACTGAGTTTTCACTATGCTGTTTTGGAGGAGCAGCTGGTCAACATGCCTGTCAGGTAGCCGATTCGCTCGGGGTCAATAGCATATTCATTCACCCAATGGCTGGAGTGTTATCCGCTTACGGCATGGGACTGTCTGATATGCGATCTTTGAAACAAATGAGCGTGGAAACCCCTTGGGCAAAGAATGTCATTTCAAAATTAAAAAAATCTTTTTCCGAACTTGAAAAAAACTGCTCCGAAGAACTTGTTAAGCAAGGAGTGTCGATTGATTTAATTCGTTTCTCGCATCGACTAATGATGAAGTCCGTTGGATCGGATACTGCATTACCCATTCTGTATGAAAGAAATCTGCAAAGTGTTACAAAAAGCTTTCTCAAACTACACAATAAACGCTTTGGATTCGAGGTTGATGATGCCGTCTTGATCGTGGAAAGCATTGAAGTTGAGGCTATAGTGGATGGAACAAACATCAAAGAGCCTCTTTGGACAGGTGGTAACCTCAACGTTAAACCAGACTCATTAAGGGATGTGTGGTTCGATTCTAAATTAACTCGCACACCAGTTTATTTAAGAGAAAAGCTCGCCACTGGCTGGCGATTAACCGGGCCTGGGCTCATTGTTGACCCTAACTCTACAACGATTATCGATCCAGGATGGCACGCCACAATAAATAAACTTGGCCATCTTCTTTTAACTCGATCCAGCCCACGCTCAACTACAGAGCAGCTTGGGACAGAATCAGACCCGATCATGCTGGAAATATTCAACAATCTGTTCATGCATATAGCCGAGCAAATGGGAATTGTCCTAGAAAATACCGCTTACTCTGTCAACATAAAGGAGCGACTGGATTTTTCTTGTGCAGTATTTGACTCGATTGGTGATCTGATCGCAAACGCTCCGCACATGCCAGTCCACCTTGGATCCATGGGAGAAAGCGTAAAGGCTATACTGAATCAACACCATAATTCACTTAAATCAGGAGACGTGTATATTTTAAATGCCCCTTACAATGGGGGCACTCACCTTCCAGATATTACAGTTGTAACTCCCATTTTTAATCAATCTGGAAATACACTTGAGTTTGTTGTCGCCTGCCGCGCACATCACGCAGACATTGGCGGAAAAACGCCCGGTTCTATGCCGGCCACGAGCACAACAATAGAAGAAGAAGGTGTCCTGCTCGATAATTTACTACTCGTTAGTGATGGGGTTTTTCTCGAGAAGAAAATAAGAACCCTCTTGAGTAATGGTCTTTATCCCGCTCGAAATCCAGACCAAAATATCGCAGATCTAAAAGCCCAAGTGGCCGCAAATACAAAGGGTGCTCTTGAATTAACCAGCATGATTAAGCGTTTTGGTCGGGATGTCGTACATGCTTACATGAACCATGTAAAAACAAATGCGGAGGACTGTGTAAGAAAAGCAATCAAAAAACTAAACGATGGCAACTGGTCGATAGAATTAGATAGTGGCGAGCGTATAAATATTTCCATCAAAATCAACAAAAAAAAAGGCGAAGCAACTATTGATTTTGATGGAACTTCCACAGAAAGCCCAACCAATTTTAATGCGCCTACTGCCGTTGTTCGGGCCGCTGTTCTATACGTGTTCCGAACGTTAGTCGAAGAAAACATTCCTCTAAATGATGGCTGCCTTAGACCAATAACTATTCATTTGCCTGAATCAAGCATGGTTAATCCTCGCTATCCAGCCCCGGTCGTTGCGGGCAACGTCGAAACATCACAATGTATAACTGATGCCCTCCTAGCCGCTTTAGGTGCATGTGCCGCTTCCCAAGGAACAATGAATAATTTCACCTTTGGTAATAAGAAATATCAATACTATGAAACTATATGTGGTGGTGCTGGCGCTGGCCCAAACTTTCATGGTGCAAGCGCTGTCCAAACTCATATGACAAACTCCCGGCTAACAGATCCTGAAGTTCTTGAATGGCGCTATCCTGTTCGTATTGAAAAGTTCGAAATTAGAAAAGATTCGGGAGGCCGCGGAGCCACACAGGGAGGAAATGGCGTAGTCCGAGAAATACTTTTCCTTGAATCGATGCAAGCCGCCATTCTTTCAAATCGCAGGCGAATACCTCCTTTTGGGTTAGCCGGAGGAGAAAATGGAAAAGCAGGGAAAAACTACATTATTCGTAAGTCTTCTAAAAAAAGAGAGGAACTTTCGGCCACTGAAGAATCCACGCTCAACGCAGGAGACCGTTTTATCATTGAAACACCAGGTGGCGGGGGTTACGGAAAACCTAATTGATACTGCCCGCAATAGTATTGATTTCAACGTCCATAAAAATCTGATCGCATCACTCTTTCCGGCGCTTCACTTCAAATATTTTTGCGTGCAGTACAACCCACTGGACCATAGATACAGGTCTATATTTAATAGTTGAGATACACGCACGTCTGGAAAGACAATCAAAAAAGGCTGATAAAAACTACAGAGGTAAAATAAATTACCTACTTCAGCGATTTAGTAACGTTTCAGCTCCGCCAAGTATGCGTTCCGAAAGAGATTTTTTTCGCTTATACGTAATGTGGTACAAGTCAGCCTCAGAAGCAGCCTCGCTGAGAAAGTCATCACTAGTACAAATCTCATCAATTAACTCAAGCGATAGCGCCTGTGTGCCATACCAATGCTCACCAGTAGACACCTGCTCGATATCAATTTGAGGTCGATGACTAGCAATTTGTGCTTTAAAAAGCTCATGCACATTTTCTATTTCTTCTTTTAACTTATCTCTATCTTCATCCGTGTTTTTTCCAAACATGGTGAGCGTTCGCTTATGACGACCGGCGGTGACTTGCTCAAAATCAACTCCCTTTTCCTCCAAAAATCGATGAAAATTAGGAAGCTGCGCAATAACGCCTATTGAACCAATAATTGCAAATGGTGCAGCAATAATACGGCTTGCAACACAGGCCATAAGATAACCCCCGCTGGCCGCAACTTTATCAACAGATACTATTAAAGGTATCCCCTTGTTTTTAACCCTCAAAAGTTGGGAGGCTGCTAATCCATGCTCGTGTACAGTGCCTCCTGGATTCTCCAATCGAACTAAAACCTGGTCCTCTTTTGAAGCAACAGAAAGAATTGCTGATACTTCTTCCCGAAGCGAAGAAGTAGCGGTTGCCCTAATATCCCCCTTGAAATCTATAACGTAAATACGTTGACGTTGAGAGCCTTTTTTTGACAGTTCTTTTTTTTCTTTTTTTCTTTCCTTAGAAGATTTTTTGAGCTGCTCTTTACCATGAACCGATCTGCGCACTGCATCACCTAAGGCTTCAAGGCGTTTATTTAAATGTTCTACAGAAAGTCCTTCTTCATTCGCTCCACGCTTAGTTGACGCTGCTATAACACCAATAACTATCACTATGAGAACTGTGATCGTTCCAAACTTCGCGGCAAAAAGACTATAGTCAAACAAGAATTCAATCATTACCTTTCCACGATGCCATCAGGCATAAAAAATACTAGTGCTATCTCACAAACCCAAATTGTTCATATCGAAAACCCGTTCGGCGCGATAGCTTGAGCGAACGAGGGGACCGGCAACGACTTCCAGAAAACCCAACTGCAGACCCCATTCCCGGTATTGCTTAAACTCGGTAGGCGAAACATAACGCTTGACCGACAAATGGTTTTTAGTCGGCTGTAGATATTGTCCAAGAGTTACAATATCTACATCGTTGCGACGCAGATCCTCTAGCGTCTCTCGAATTTCAGTATCTGTCTCCCCTAAACCCAACATCAAACTGGTTTTGGTCAATACGTCAGGGCGATGCTCCTTTGCACTTGAAAGAACCTGTAAAGTTTGATCGTATCCAGCTCTTGGATCACGAACTACGTGAGTTAACCGCTTAACAGTTTCCAAGTTCTGAGCAAAAACCTCTAGTCCCGAGTCAATCACTTTTTTAATACTAGAAAACTTCCCTAAAAAATCTGGAGTTAAAGCTTCCACTATTATTTCTGGGCAACGCTCTTTTATGGCGCTCACACACTCAGCGTAATGAGCCGCACCACCATCAGATAAATCATCTCGATCCACTGACGTTAGCACGACATATTTTAACCCCATCAGTTCAACCGAGCGCGCCGCATTTTTTGGTTCGTCGGAGTCTAACCAACCATGTGGATTTCCTGTATCTACTGCACAGAATTTACAGGCGCGCGTACACACTGCGCCCATCAGCATAAGCGTTGCTGTACCACTCGACCAGCACTCTCCAATGTTTGGGCACATTGATTCTTCGCATACTGTGGAAAGCTGATGTTCTCGAACGGTTTGTTTGACGCGCCCGTATTTAGGGCCCGATGGAATACGCACTTTTAACCATGGTGGTTTGGTTAGCGCAAGTCCTTCACTATGCGAATCCCGCAGTTTTATTCCATTCTTAACGGCTGTGATGCCTTGAGTGTTTCGATATTTTTTGCCACTCTCTACCACAGGTATGCCGCGAAACTGATTCATTAGACCTTCAATCACTTAACCATTAGTTAGAATTAAATTATCTCACGGTTTACAAGATGCGTCTTATGGGCCGTTACAAATCCCCACCACTACCAAGTTCTAAATATATAACCCCTGAAGGTGCGACTGCACTGAAAAAGGAACTAGAGCACCTATGGCGTCAAAAAAGACCCGCCGTAACTCGTGCAGTAGCTGAGGCGGCTGCTCAAGGTGATCGTTCCGAGAACGCTGACTACATTTATGGAAAAAGGCAACTTGGCGAAATTGACTATCGCATTCGTCACCTAAGAAAACGGCTCGATGGAATTCAGATAGTAGATACGGTGCCCAGCGACCATGACAAGGTTTTTTTCGGTGCGCGATTTAAACTCTGCAATGCCCAAAATCAAATAACAGCATACCGTTTAGTTGGTCCTGATGAGTTTGACTTTGAGGAAGAAAATCTCAGCATGGACTCTCCTCTTGGGCTTGTGGTTATGGGGAAGTCCCTTGATGAACAGATCGTTGTCGAGACCCCTGAAGGGGAAAATAAATTTACTCTAATTGAAATAAGTTATAAAAATAGTTGATCAAGTAAATTTCGGCAACTCTATCGGATATCACTAACCTATAAGTTTTCGAGTTTGATGGTTGCTCAGGTCACCCTATACAATATGAAGTCCTTGACATATTTCAACCAACCTATATAGATGGGGATAATGTATTTTGGCAACCTCAATCATGAAGGTGTGGTTTTCACTCGTCGCGGCATTAGCGCTAACACAATTAGGCTATGCTCAGGATCTTAGAAGTACTCTTTTTGAGGCAGCAGATGAAGCTCTCGAGGAGGCTCAATCTGCGAATGCCTCTCTGCTTGCCCCCCGCGGTTATAGCAATGGTCTAGAAGCTTATGCTGATGCTGCAAATGATTTAGTTCGCGGCCGAAATATCGATCGAACCCAGAATAAGCTGACTGACGCGATCAACTCGCTTAATGGTGCAGCGGTGGCAGCACGCGCGGCCAGTATCACTTTGAACACGCTTATTGAAAGCAGAAATGACGCTTTGAATGTCCGGGCTGATAACTTTGCCGCAGAACTATGGACAGAGGCTGAAGAGGTATTTAGTAGCGCAAGCCTAGCCCTAGAAGCCGGCGATAACAGAATTTCCCAAACTCGCGCGGAAACTGCGGAAATATTATTTCGCGATGCAGAGTTAACTGCTATCAAAGCACAATATCTTAGCCAGACCCGTGCTTTACTCGCCCAATCCGTTCAGAATCGTGTGCCACAAAACTCGCCGATAACCTATCAAAAAGCACAAATACTACTTGATCAAGCTGAACAAGCTATCAACGAAAACCGCTATGAAATGGAAATACCCCTTAACCTGATAGAACAGGCCACTTATGAAGTAAGACATGCCATCTTTATAACCGAAAGGATCAAGAGCCTACGTGACAGTAACGGAACTGCGGAAGACATTATATTGTCCCATGAGGAACAAATTATCCAGCTCGCTAACGCAACAGATAGCGTCATAAAGCTAGACTCTGGCACGGAAACTGCCACGTTAACATTAGTATCAAATATAGAAGATGCTCACCAGCGTGAAATGCAACTTGCAAGTGATTTGGCAAACAGCAGAAGACAAGTTGCTAGCCTGGAGGAAGAAATAAGAGAACTGGATGACCAACTAAATAACGCCTCTGAGGAACACATTCTGCTAGTTCAGAGACTAGAGGTCGAAGAACAGTTACGCGCTAGGTTCATCAGAATAGAAAACATCTTCTCTCGCGAAGAAGCTCAAGTTACAAGAGAAGACGGTAATATCGTAGTAAGGCTTATTGGCTTAACCTTTGGTTCAGGAGAATCAAATATTAGCCCTGCCCACCGTCAGCTATTAGAAAAACTCTACGATGCCATAGAAACCTTTCCCCGATCTCGTGTGGTCGTTGAAGGTCATACCGATTCATATGGTGGGAATCAAGCTAACTTGAGGCTTTCGAGATTTCGCGCGGAATCTATAGGTGACTATCTAAGCACTCAACTTGGCCTTGAAGCATTCAGAGTCAGCTCTGTTGGTTATGGGCAAATGCGTCCTATAGCAAACAATGAAACATCCCAGGGACGAGCAAGAAATCGTAGAATTGACATTCGGATAGAAACGCAGCAAGAGTAAATCGAGCTGCTAAGGAGTAAAAAACTGTGCGTTACCTTCATACAATGGTAAGAGTGAATGATCTCGAAAAGTCCCTGGATTTTTATTGCAACAAACTTGGACTCAAGAAAACGAGACATGATGATTATGAAGCTGGCCGCTTTAGCCTAATATTCGTGGCCCCTGAAGGCCAAGAAGAATGCGCACTTGAGTTGACCCACAACTGGGATCCTGAACATTACGCTGAAGGCCGAAACTTCGGCCATATTGCCTATGAAGTGGATAATATTTATGCCACTTGCCAAGGATTAATGGATGCTGGCGTGGTAATTAACCGGCCGCCACGTGATGGTTATATGGCCTTTATTCGCTCTCCAGATAATATCTCTGTAGAGCTTTTACAAAAGGGAGACTCTTTACCTGTTACAGAGCCATGGTGCTCAATGAAAAATGTTGGTCACTGGTAGTCTGCCCAGCATGACAAAGAGTCAATATTTTGACCAAGGCAGTTAACTGCCTCTACAGCAGCTTGTTAAGCTAACAAAAATTTTTATCGGTATAACGGTTGCAACACTTCTTCGGTTGCCTTATTACTAGTTTTTGGCAATTGACTAAACTTTTTAAGCTCGGTGGCTAGGGCAAGTCCATTCCAGCTACCAGCACTCGAGCCATAAAGGCTTCTTTCCAGATCAGATACAGCCTTAGAAAGCTCCTCTGGTGCCTCAATTGCGAGGCATCCAAGCGTTTTTGGCGCGCCAACTACAAACTTTTCAGACCATTCCAGCAAAAGATCTCGCGTCGTCTCTGGGTCATTTTTTTCGCAAGCAGCGCGAACCCCTCTAAGCAACTGGCGTTGATTTGACTTTGGCAAAGCTACCGCAGACGTCACGTTACTAATAGGTTTGCGACGTACCCAACCAAAACGAAACACTATCAAGGTCAAAATCCAAGCGCTCAATAAAGCTGCGCTAACCCCTTGCCACAGGCGCGCATTATCAGAAACGACCTCTAAATCAGCGACCTCCCCTGATCTACCTATCACTGGAGACACAATCTCATTCTGATCACCAAAAACCATTGACACTATAGGATCAATCCGCGCGATCTCCCACACTCCATCAACAACGTTGAACCATGGTAATTCAACAGCCGGAATCATCACCTGACCGGGTGATTGTGCTATTACGGCAAAGCGCTCTGTGCGCGCAGCACGTATCCCTTCTGGACCGGTTTCTCGGTCTAACTCAGGCTGATCCGCGTACTGACGAACCCCTTCTGTCTGCGACAGCGTTAGCTCTGGGAGTTGCGTATCTAATAAACCCTCTGCCTCTATGGTCAAAGTGCGCGTCTGCGGAACACCCAGCGTGAACTCTCCTGGCTCATCACTCCAACGCTCAGAAAGATTTAGCGCCCTTGCTGGCACCCAAGATGCATTCGGGTATTCCTGTGGAGGAGGAACTGCGGCCTGCACAGACAACACCAAAGCGCCTGAAGTAACCCGTTGGAGGTTCGATAATCCCGATGCTGTGATGACGACTCCCTCAAATGTCACTGGCTCGATCATCAATGCGCCAGCCGATTGAGGAAAGATTGCATACTGTCGTTCTAAAACAATGAAGTCCTTATCATCCCGTCGGGTTCGAAACTCTCGGTCCTCCCCAAGTGGCACTATTATCGCTTCACCCCCAGTTGCCTCCGGTGCCGTAAGACTAGAACGACCAGTATTCACAGCGCGGAAAAGCCGGAGCGTATAAATAGCTTGAGATTGAACATAGGCTATCGACGGCATCACCTCCACCTCGATAAAAATTTCACCAGGTGTATCACCAGCAACAGCAGGCAAAACTTGCACTTCCACAGAATTAGATAATGAACCAGCTAACTGCACAGGTTGAATAATGAAACTCCCCACGGACCGCGGCATCAACTGTATGCGCCACTCTGTGAGTTGCGACGTTGTGCCATTCATCATCTGAATACTAGAGTTTCTAGATCTCTGCAAAATTTCAAACTCGCTAGACAATGAGCTTAAATCCGGTTCAATACTCACTTCGCCCTGAACGTAAAGCGTATAGGCAAAAGATTCATTTTCGTTAACGACAGATCGATCAACACTTGCATTTAGCTCAGGCTCTTGTGCAAAGAGGCTAGCAATGGGGAAAACCCCAAACAAACAAACAAACACTGTTCTTTTACTCACCAAGGTTGTTCCTCATCGCCTGGCCAAACGTAATTTCCATCCTGATCAACTCCCAATCTCTGGTATTGATAGAGAAACTTTCTTCGCAAAAGACCGCCGGGATTTTGCGGTATTCTCCTTAGCCATTGATCGGCTGCCTGCTCGGATGCCCATTCTTCAAGCTCTTCTGGAGTAGGTAAAGGCGCCCCCTCAATTGAATCCTCCTGATCAGATTCAGCAACTTGCTCAGGACTCTCAGCATCTTGGGGTTCGGCTTCCTCTCCATTCTGAGAACTTTCCCCTTCCTGTGGTTCTTGTGAATCACCCTGTGATTGGTCCTGGCCATTATCAGAGGAATCCTCCGAATTCTCTCCCTGCTTATCCTCCTGATCTGATGACTCTTGTGACTCTTGTGACTCTTGTGACTCTTGTTGCAACAAAAGATCGCGATTAAAAATTGCGTCTTCATGGCCTAGCTCAAGTTCAAGCGCCCTATCATAGGCTTTGATAGCCTCAGGAATTGCGCCGGCTCTAGCCAGTGCATTGCCACGATTATAATTACCATCTGCGGTTTCAATATTTTCCAGCGAGGCGGCACTAGCTGCATAGTCACTGGCCCTATACTGAGCAGCAGCACGCCACTCGGGATCCTGAAAAAGTTCGGTGGCTCGCTGGTGCTCTTCAGACTCAAATGCAGACTGGCCCTGCTGATCCGCTCTCAACCATAAGTCCTGCCAGGTCAACGCTTCTACCCTTGTCCCAGGCAAAATAACTCCAAACATCCATAGAACAACCCAACCACGCTTAAAAGCCATTGCTACCAAAGGAACCAACAAAAGCAAAAACCACGGCCCCTGATCACGCCAGACATCTGTCTGAAAACTAGCGCTTTCAGAAGTATCGGTATCAGACGCGTTAGAACTTGAAAATAAATAATCTAAATCACGATCATCAGGCGTAAGACTCGCAAATCTCCCCCCACCCAAATCTGCTAACCGCGCTAATCCACTCAGATCAACTTGGCTTACTACGATCTGACCAACATTATCCGTGAGAAAACCACCACGCGGCTGCGCTATTGGCCCGCCCTCTGCCGTACCAACAGCCATTACATGCAAAGTAAAGCCGTCCTCGCGAAACTCTTCCGCTAATGATTCCATTCTCGGAGACACCGCCGAATCCGTCATCAGCAACACTTCGCCTTGGCTTATGCCAGTCTGGCGAATGAGCTGAACAGCGCGGCTTACGCCTGCTTCCGGGTAACTTCCACGACTAGGCATAATATCGCTGGTAAGACTAGATACCAGCGCAGCAATAGTTTTCGTATCTGCTGTCAACGGGGATACCGTAAAAGCGTGCGCTGAAAACACGATCAACCCAGTCTGTCCTGCTGCACGGCGTTCCAAAAGCGACAAAAGCTTCAACTTAGCACGTGCTAGACGGGTTGGCTGAAGATCACCTGCATCCATAGAGCGTGACAAATCCAACGCAACTACTAGCGCTTCGGAAGACTGGTATGCAGGCACAGGTAACCGTTCCCATGTGGGCCCTGCAAGAGCAACCGTAGCTAGCATCCATGCAAGCATGGCAGCACCAGTTAGCCAATAATGTTCTCTTAAGTTGAGGTCGGGAGTGGTTAGCACGTAGGGTTTTAGTGCGTCATCTACCAAGTCATGCCAGCGCCCTAAGGCCCCGCTTCTCCGCGCAAGTTTCCATATTAACCAGATGCCCACTGGCAAACCGAGCAACCATAAGGGGCGAAGAAAATGAAACTCAGACACTGCCAACCTCTACTGCAGAAACCGATGTCTTCCGACGGGCCCCAGTCATCACCCAAGCAAGACTTAAGGCTAGCGCTAAACCTAGAGGCCAATAGAAGTATTCCTCCACCGGTCTGAATCCTTGTTCTTCATCTGCAGCTGGCTCCAGTTCATCTAATATAGCGTAGATACGCTGAAGTTCGTCTGTATCACGCGCTCGAAAGTAAACGCCCCCTGTGCCCTCCGCTATAGTCGTCAATGTTTGTTCATCTAAATCAGCTGATGGATTGATCTGACGGACACCAAAAAGAGATCTCACCATTAATGCATCTGCTCCTATTCCAATGGCATAAATTACCATCCCTCTATCCCGTGCCAAGTCAGCCGCCTTAAGTGGGTCCACTGCCCCGGCTGTATTTGCTCCGTCAGTCAAAAGAATCAATACCCGACGATTCTCCTCCACATCGGCATCCGTAAGCGTCTTGATAGAGAGTCCAATAGCATCTCCTATTGCAGTTTCCTTGCCAGCCAAACCAATAACAGCCTCATCAAGAAATGTTTGAACTGTCTCACGATCAAAAGTAAGTGGCGTCTGTAAGTAGGTTTCTCGACCGAAAAGAATAAGTCCTATACGGTCACCTGTTCGCCTCCCTATAAACTCTTTAGCAACAGATTTAGTTGCAGTAAGGCGATCTACCCATTCCCCATTAAGTTGAAAATCTTGCTCTTCCATGCTCCCTGAAAGGTCCACAGCAAGAAGGAGATCTCTACCCGTTACCGGCAGCAAAGTCGGCTCTCCCAAGTATTGAGGTCTAGCAGCGGCAAATAGGACTAGCATCCAAATACCCCAAAGCACTAACAATTTAATGCTTGGGGATTCGCTTTTTACTCCAACTCCAATTAATCCTGCAAACTCTTCTGGTGCCGGAACTTTTAATGCTGCATCCCTCACAACAGGCTCTGTTCTTGAAAAATGTCGCACCAACCAGGGTACGGGCAATGCAAAAAAGATCCACCACCAAGCGAGACCCCACATAATTAGATCCTCACCGGCTGTGCTTTTATCCAGGTCATACAAAGCAAGCCCAGTTCAAGGCAATGTTTCTGGTCTAGACCACCCTCATCCTTATACGGCGCCGATAACAATAGCCTTCCCTCGCCGCGAGTAAATGATGTCCCCCCCCACGAGGCATCCAGAAATGCAAGCCAGTCTTGACCTGCTAGGCCAGCTACTACGTCTGGTTCATCACTAATCGTCATCGCAAAACGCCTCATGATCGTTGAAACCTGCTGAGCACATAGAACAGGATTCTGCCCTGCATGGAGCGCATCTATTACTTTCTGAATGCCTCGGCGTGCCACTCTTTGGCGCCGAGCCGCATGAAAACGTATTGCAAACACAATAATCCCTATAAAGATGATTGATACTAAGATCCACCATCCAAATGCAAGCGGCCACCAGGAAACAGCATCTGGAAGATGTATGTCTCTCAACGGCATATCGGTTGGATCAAAAGTTGGATTCATCTCGTCTCAAAATATTGAGTCAGTAACTTATGGGGATCTGCCGCGGTGGAACACTCCAGCAACTTGATCCCAGGAAGACGCGACAGCATTTCCAACGGGGCCTGAAGAGCATGAAAACGTTTTCTATACGCCTCTCGGGAACCCATCTGATTCGTATCAATAGACATTAACCGCCCACCCATATCAATTTGATATCTACCCGGCGGAGGAAGATCTTGCTCGATTGGATCAAAAAACTGTAATAAGGACACATCGCTGTGCCTAGCCAACTGTCGCAAATGTTGCTCAAAAGACTCGGTCAATCCCCGAAAATCACTTAGCAAAAATATTTGACTGCCTGGTCGCGCAACCCGAGTTAACCGCAATAGTGATCGCTCTTTGTCCAAAGCATCTTTTGCCTGGTTAGGCTCCCAGAAAGCTGAACCAGTTAGCACTCTGAATAGATTCAGGGCAGCTCGATGCCCAAGACGGGGACGCAGTTCAACATGCTCTTGCTCGGAAAAAACCAATCCACCCAAACGATCACCATTGGTAACGGCGCTCCAAGCCAGCAAAGCCGCAACCTGAGCAGCCCTCACCGCTTTATACGCGCCTTGCGTAGCAAACATCATAGACTGACGAAGATCGAGCCAGATTATCACTGGGCGGTCTCGCTCCTCTCTAAAAATTTTAGTATGCGTTTTCCCCGTCCGCGCTGTGACACGCCAATCGATGGTCCGGAGATCATCACCTTCTTGATAGAGACGCGCTTCATCGAATTCTATTCCGCGACCCTTTAATCGAGACAGATGGCCCCCTACATCCAAAGAGCTTACTCGTAAGGCATCTGTTCTGAGGGCTTCTCCCGCTTGTTTAAACCCGATTAACTCAGTTAACGCGATTCGAACTGGCGATCTCTCAGACACATCTGCTGTGTAGCTCACGGCACTCCTATCCTAGCGATTAGCATATCTACGATATGGTCAGGATTTTTACCTGCAGCCTCCGCCTCAAAGCTGAGTATGATCCTATGCCTAAGCACATCGCGCGCAACCGATTGCACATCCTCCGGCGTAACGTAATCACGGCCTGCAAGCCAAGCGTGAGCCCGTGCACACCTGTCCAGCGCGATCGTCGCCCTAGGACTCGCACCATATTGCAACAAACCCTCTAGATCATCTCCATAACGACCGCAATCTCTTGTAGCCAACACTATCTGAACAATGTATTCCTCAAGCGGCTCGGAAAGATGCAACTTCAACACATCCTGACGAGCTGCTAAAACCTCTCCCTGCTTCAGAGCAGCCTGTGGCGTGAACAGTTCCTCGTCTGACGTAGAGCGTTTCGCTTCCCTGCGATTTAGTGCCAAGATTTCTCGCTCACCAGCCGCATTCGGGTAATCCACTAAAACATGCATTAAAAACCGATCTAACTGCGCCTCTGGAAGGGGGTATGTTCCTTCCTGCTCGATAGGATTTTGAGTTGCCATAACCATAAATAATTCAGGCAACTGATAAGTTACAGACCCTACTGTTATCTGCCGTTCACCCATTGCCTCAAGCAAAGCTGACTGAACTTTTGCTGGAGCCCTATTTATCTCATCCGCTAGGACTAGATTGTGAAACAGTGGTCCCTCTCTAAAAACGAACGTGCCATCTTGTGGACGATATATCTCTGTACCCGTTAGGTCAGCTGGAAGTAAATCAGGCGTAAACTGCAAACGATGAAAATCACCTTCTACACTATGACTTAACACCTTTATCGCTCGCGTCTTAGCGAGACCTGGAGCACCCTCCACTAATAGATGGCCATCGCAAAGAAGCGCCACCAACATTCGATTTAGGAGCGCAGTCTGGCCAATAACCAAACCGGCGAGATGGGATTCTAAGCTAACAAACTTTTCTTGTAGGGACATAGGATTAAGTCGATCTAAAACCCTGAATTTTACCGGGGTGAGCGCCTACAGGCCACCAACTTTGATAGTTATCCAAGATAATGTGTTTACGTCATGCAGTAACATCAACCAGAACAAACACTGGCAGCTACTCATTAATCTCACCGAGAAATGACTTTTAAAAACCCTTAATAATCAATGACAAACGTTATTAGAAAGGCCAATAGTGAACGCCCCAACTCGCCCATTCACCACTTTAATGTAACTAACTTTCTGTTCCTCTAGATCAATCACAGCCACTTCGCCACTTTCACTTGAAGCCAGATAGGCCTTGCGGCCATCCGCTGCACCCTGCGCATCAAGCGGAATAAAGTTAAGCTCACCCTGTTCTATTACTGCCCTTCTATTATTGTCATAAATATAAAAATTACGATTCTCTGAGCTAGCCAGCAAGTTCATACGATCAAAACGACCGACAGCCACAAGATCAATACCTTCACCAATGATTTCATTATCAAATTCTGTGAAAAGATGTTGTTCTATTGAAACAAACCTTCCTGAATCCTTATCCATCATATAAAGAAACACACCTTCAGGAGTCGTATAAGGACGAGCGGGTCGTGTTCCAATATTGAATGTTTTATACACGATCTTGGAGAATGAGTTAACGCTGTAGACTTCGCCCGTAGTCTCGTTCGCCGCATAGATATAACGTCCATCCAGACTGCGGCTAGGAGATGTAAGAAGCTGTCCAGGCTTATCAGCAACCTCTATTTCGAATGTTTTTTTAACATTACTATCAATTAAACCGATAGTTCCATCCAGGCTATTGCTGTACCAGATATCAACTTCATTAGGATCAAAGAGAACATCTGTTGTTGGTGGAAAATCCTCTAAAGAAAAAAGTATTTGTCCCCCATAAGCCGATAACAGGACAAATCCCCCAGATTCGCTATCCGTAAAACCAATTTTTGAACCTGTTGTATCAAGAACCATATGCCGAGGCACCATGGGCAAAATAACTTCTTTTGCAAGCTCCTGAGTCTCAAGGTTGTACATGCTTACGAGTCGCTGCTCGAGGTTTGTGTAAATTAGAACCGGTGCAAATGGCGTCGCAACTAAATCATCTACTTTCTGTTTTGTTTCAATTCTAAAAATAACTTTGTTCTCTTCCAGATCAATTACGTCAATAATTGGATCATCGGCATCAGCTACGAACATCAACCGCTGCGGATTCGATATATCAACCTGAGCGAGCAGATTGGATGAAATGAACAAAAAAACCGCTAAGGTTCTAAGCAGAACCTTTATTAAGATTTTTACTCCAGTAGTGAACATCAACCGTATCCCTTCTAACTTAGCCCGAGATAGGGATAAATCATATCGCTTACGACGTGGAAGTTATCGGTGAGCAAGATCAATCCGAATAAAATAATAATAACCATGCTTCCATAACTTAGTGACCTTGAATTCTCCGCTAGAAACATGAGTATGGTATCCATTTTAGAGATGTAGTAAGCAGAAAGCAGAAACGGTATAGCCACCCCAACACCAAAAGTGAGCATAATTCCTGCCCCAATTGAGGCGCTCCCGATCGCACCCACATAAACAATCAAAGTAGCGACAATTGCGCCACCAAAACAGGCAGTACAACCTAATGCATAACCCATAGAAGTCAGAACTGTACCTATAGTATCTTTCATTGAAAGCATTCCCATGGCACGGCGATCAGGAATTTGGCATGCAAAATTTCGTGTCCCTCTATACCCCACCCAAAGTCCCAAAAAAATGACGAGGACGCCAGATACAACAGCTACAGCCCGACTATACTCAGAGAAGGCTAGTTGAGCCTGGTGCCCCAAAGCGCCAATAAGTGCCCCCGCAAGGGCATACAAAGAAACAAATCCCAGAACAAAGGCAAGCGCAAGTTGCATAATTTTACGGCGAATTACTGGCGTCATTTGCCTGGCTCCCCCGGCCGACTGACCAGGCACAGTGGAGAAACCTGCAATAACACTGCCAAAAACCACGACAAGCTGAAGGAGGCACGGCGTAAGCACTGAAGATAATAGTCCAGCCCCCAAAGCCAACACTGCTATCGGAGTAATGTCTGCGCGAGATTTCAGCTCATCAGGAAGACTATATGGCGCTTCCCAGCTGCCTACGAAAGTCAGCGGTCGATCACTTTCCATATATCGATTTGATACGTAAAGTCGCATACGACCAGCCTCTTCAATTTCAATTAAACGGCCCTCAGCATCGCGCTTTGGAAAACTGTAGACGCTCAATCGATGATGTGAAACGAGACTTGGTCCATCTGAAATTGTCGGAAAGTACTCGTCTTCGCCAACCCTGAGGGTCGCTACCGGCACCTCTTCCGGCAGATCACCTCGGTGTATTGTCTCTGCAACAAAAAAAATCAGATTTCTATCGGGCCGAAGATTTCCAACGACAGCAGCTCTATCTACGTACTGAAAATACTCGTCCGTCGCTAATGTTGCCGTAATTTCCAAATCAGGGGTTTTAATAAGCTCTCGAGTAAGGTACTGAGATACGCTACCGGCTTTAATCATTCGACTGTCATCACCAATACCCCTGAGCAACTGCTGCCCTTGAATGAAATATGGGAAAACGAGCCATGAGGATGCAATAGCAAATCCTAAGAACAGTAATGCACTCAGCTTGAGGGAATTGATGCGTGGCGTAATATACATAATAAAAAAGAACTAATGCATCGCTTGAATTAACGTCTGCGCTGACGTAGAAAAAGTAAATACATCGGCAAGCTTTCCTTCTGGAGTAATGAGAAAGACATTCGATGTGTGTTGCACCGTATAATTATTTTGTGTCTTTGTTACGACATAACTTACTTTGAAATTACTGGTCGCGGCATTAATTTGATCAAAATTTCCCCCAAGCCCAATTAGATCCTCGCCAAACCTGGAAGCATAATCATCTGTTATGGCAGGTGTATCTCGCTCAGTATCTACACTTACAAAAATACCTTTTGCTTGGACTTCCGTATCTCTTAATGCCTGACCCATATTGAATACCATCATTGGACATACGGCCTGACAATGAGTAAAACCGAAACCGAGAAGCACATAGCCCCCTCGAAAATCTTCTAAAGAAACAAGATCTCCATTACGATCTGTCAGCTGAAAATCAACAACAATGTCATGCAAAGAAGAACTAAAACTTGCTTGCGCCTCCGTCAGATGACCCACATGTAGTCCGTGACTACTATCCACTGTCATAGGCATATCAGAATTAACCGATTGCGAATTCGCAAAGCCAGAAAATAGCCCGAGGCTTATTAACACCATAGGTCCTGCCATTTTTATATTTAAATGGGGTGTTGCCATAATCAGTACAACGCTCTCAATTTCCTCACCATAATGCTTGTTAGGCCTTCTTTACTAACACACCTAAATTAATAGATTTCGGTGAACTAGTAGTCCAAAGTCACACCACCCGCTGGATTAATACCGTTGTGAAAATTCCCTTGATCCCGCACCGTTCGTGGCTCTCCGCTCTCATCATAATGAACCCAGATAAGTCCATGTGCATCGCCATTACCCGGCATATCAATAGTTTTCATTAGTTCTTTTGTCTCTACGTCGTAAACGTAAATTCGCCCCTCACCATTACTGGTAGACCACATTTCCTTCCCATTAGGAGATAACAGCACATGGTCTGCCTTATAGGACGCATAT
>Ga0115002_10001644_pt1 | contig 30500 bp, 30 predicted proteins | sample ArcticOcean_MG_C_8_FD_89576 | JGI IMG/M metagenome (GOLD analysis project Ga0115002, IMG submission 89576) | Marine microbial communities from western Arctic Ocean - ArcticOcean_MG_CB11_86 | ecosystem: Environmental > Aquatic > Marine > Oceanic | place: Arctic Ocean: Canada Basin | collected... | reverse complement strand
TTTCAATTTTTGCTAGCAAATTATTACGATGATATAGCTTTAGGAGGTGGATGGGCTGGAAACATAAAAAATGCTGGATTTAAGGGAGAAATTACCTATTTTATGTCTGAAGAATCTTCTGAAGCAAATTCTACTAGCTTATCTACATCAATAGATTACTCATTCAAAAATGGTTTTTATATTTTAGGATCTCATCTGTATAATTCAAATGGATTTTCAGATCCTTATGAATTCAATCTTCAATCGGTAACACAGAATGTTCTTTCGCCAAAAAATTTAATGCCTTCAAAAAATAGTTTTTTAATTCAGGCTTCTGCATTTATTACCCCTGCAATAAATTCATCGTTTACTGTCTTGTATGGTGAAGGAATTAATTTCTTTTTCTTTTCACCTAATATTTCTTATGAAATTAATGCGTCTCTTGATGCAAGTATAATTGGTCAATTTTTCTATATGGATGATAAATTTAATCCTTATGTACCTGTAGATACAGATGTTACACATGTTAATACTATTAATAAAATTAATGGTTACTATGCAAGATTAAAATGGTCATTCTAACCACCATTTTCTATAGGCTTTATTTATAAATTAGGTAGTATAAATAATTTTAATAAACTCTTCTTCATTAATTATTTCAATATTCAAGGCTTCTGCTTTTTGTTTTTTGCTCGGCCCCATATTTGATCCAGCCAATATAAATGAAGTTTTTTTAGATATTGAACTTGAGATTTTTCCGCCATTTACTTCGATCAATTTTTTCAATTCATCTCTAGAATAATTATCAAAAATACCAGATATGACAATTGATTTTCCTGTTAAAATTTTTGAAGAATATTCATTATTGTTATCTACAAGTTTAAATTGCAATCCATAGTATTTTAGTGTATTTATTATTTCAATATTTTCTTTATCATTAAAAAACTCAGTAACACTAGAGGCTATTTTCTCGCCTATCTCATCAACTGACTCTAATTCTATGCTATCTGATGATATTAATCTGTCAATATTCTTATAGTGTCTTGCAAGAGTTTTAGCAACAGTTGAACCAACATGCCTTATCCCTAATGCATATAAGACCCTGTCAAATGGTATACCCAAGGATTTTTTAATTCCATCAATAAGATTTATAGAACTCTTTTCAGCCATTCTTTCTAAACCTATTATATCTTGAATATTTAATTTATATAAGTCTGAATAGTCTTTTATAATTCCTGAGTTAACCAATAAAGCAACAGTTTCATCTCCTAGACCATCAATATCCATAGCTTTTCTAGATATAAAGTGTTGAATTCTTCCAATTATTTGAGGAGAACAATGATTTTTGTTCATACAATAATGATTTGCCTCACCTTCATTCTTTACTAATGGCGATTTGCATTCAGGGCAATTTGAAATATACTCAAGAGGAATTGAATCATTTTCTCTTTTATCTTTAACTATACCTACTATTTTTGGAATTATATCTCCTCCTTTTTCTAGATAAACATAGTCGTTAATCCTAAGGTCCATTTTATTTATAAAATCAGAATTATGTAATGATGCTCTTTTAACTACTGTCCCTGCTAATTCTATTGGTTTTAAATTAGCTACAGGCGTTATGGAGCCTGTTCTTCCTACCTGGTATGATATGCTTAATAGTTTTGTTAAAGCTTGGTCTGGCTTAAATTTATATGCAATTGCCCATCTCGGGAATTTGGATGTATACCCTAATATTTCTTGTTGTAAAAAATTATTAACCTTTATAACTATACCATCAATATCATATGGTAGTTCATGTCTATTTTCTTCCCAGTATCTAGCAAATTTATACACTTCATCTATTGACTTAGCTAGCGTATAGTTATTTGAAACATTAAATCCCCATCCCTTTGCTTTATTTAATACATCAAACTGTGAATCTAGAGTATTATTGTTTTCCTCTTTTACAGAATAAAATAAACATTTTAAAGGTCTTTTTGATACTTCATAACTATCTTGCATTTTTAAACTGCCAGAAGCTGTGTTTCTAGTGTTTTTAAAAGGTTCTTCACCATTAGCCATTCTTTCTTTGTTAAGTTTCTTTAAACCTTCTAAAGGCATAACAATTTCCCCTCTAGCCTCAAATCTTGTTGGATAATCATCTTTTAAAATAAGTGGAACAGTTGGTATAGTTTTTACATTAACTGTTATATCATCTCCTTGAATACCATCTCCCCTAGTTACTGCTTTAACTAATTTTCCTTCTTCATATAACAAATTAATAGATACACCGTCAAATTTAAGCTCGCATGTATACTCTACTGATTGATCAATATATTTTTTTATTCTCTTTTCCCAATCTCTTAACTCATCAATTGAATATGAATTATCTAGTGAAAACATTGGTTTATTGTGAATAGATGCTTGGAATTCTTTGGTAATTCCTCCGCCAACTCTTAATGTAGGTGAGCTTGGATCATAATATTCAGGATGGTTTTTTTCTAAATCCAACAATTCTTTTAACTTCAGATCAAATTCGTAATCGGAAATAGTTGGATTATCAAGAACATAATACTGATAGTTATATTCATGTAACTCTTGTCGAAGTGAGCTTATTTTATCTTTAATATCCATTGCAAAAACTCAAAAAATAGTAATATAATTTTATATATCTTTAGACATCTAATATACTAAATTGATGTACAAGAAAGTAATAGTTTTATCTGTTTTTTATCTTATAAATAGCTTCTTTTATTTAGGTTATTCAAATGATTTAAACTCTAAAATTATACCTGTTCCTGACAAACAAATTTTTCTTGATGGGTTTTTTATAATAAATAGTAACACTTCTATAAACTATCCCGATCAATTCAAGAATTCAATTAACTTTTTTAGGGCATTTCTTAATCAAGGGGAAAATAAATTTCTGTTTCTAAAAGGCTCAAACACTACAAATAATTTTGTGCAATTTTTGTTAGATGAAAAACTAAGTAATGATGAAGGATACAAGATTGAAATAAGACAAAATGGTATTACTATTACGTCTAAGGATAATAAAGGAGCTTTTTATGCAATACAAACACTAAGACAGCTAATTCCTGCATCTTTTGAAGACAAAACATACCCAAATAAAGAGATCAGAATAAAGTGTCAAATAATTGAAGATAGTCCAAGATTTAAATATAGAGGTATGCATTTAGATGTAGGAAGGCATCTATTCTCTGTAGAGTTTATAAAAAAGTATATTGATGCTCTAGCAATGCTTAAATTCAATACATTTCATTGGCACCTAACTGAAGATCAAGGATGGAGAATTGAAATAAAAAAATACCCAAAATTAAATACAATTGCAGCTTATAGAGATTCTACCCTTGCGGGTCATTATACAGACAGGCCTAGAAAATACGACAAAATAAAATATGGAGGCTATTATACTCAAGAACAAGTAAAAGATATCGTCAATTATGCATTAGAAAGAGAAATAACCATAATACCTGAAATTGAAATGCCAGGCCATTCAAAAGCAGCAATAGCGGCATATCCATATCTAAGCTGTGAAGAAAAACCAGTTAATGTAGCAACTCTGTGGGGTGTTTTTGAGGATATCTACTGCAGCAAAGAAGAAACATTTAAGTTCCTAGAAGATGTAATTGATGAAGTTGTTGATTTGTTTCCAGGAAAATATATTCATATTGGAGGTGATGAAGCACCTAAGATAAGATGGGAGAAATGCAATAATTGTCAAAGTGTTATTAAACGAGAAGGCCTAAAAGATGAGCATGAACTTCAAAACTATTTCATATCAAGAATGGAGAAATATATTAATAGTAAAGGGAAAAAAATAATTGGCTGGGATGAAATATTAGAAGGTGGTCTCGCTCCAAATGCTACTGTAATGTCATGGAGAGGTGTTTCAGGAGGAATAAAAGCAGCTAATATGAAACATGATGTAATTATGACTCCAAATGCAACATGTTACCTTGACCATTATCAATCTAAAGATAAAAATGAACCCTTAGCTATTGGCGGATACACCCCACTTGAAGAAATATACAACTATGAACCAATTCCTGAAGAATTAGATAGTGAATCTTCAAAATATATCATTGGAGCTCAAGGAAATGTATGGACTGAGTATATGTCAACTAGCGAATATGTTGAATACATGGTATTTCCTAGAATTTTTGCGTTATCGGAAGTAGTTTGGTCTAAAAACAAATCAAATTTTGAAGAATTCACCAGTAGAGTTATTTCTTTTTTTGACAGACTAGATAAATTAGATATAAATTACTCCACTCATCTAGAAAAAATAAATTAATGATTGTTGAAGTTTGTGCGAACTCGTATGAATCTGCTGTTAATGCTGAATTAGGAGGTGCTAATAGAATTGAGCTGTGCAAGGATCTGCATTTAGATGGATTAACTCCAGATGATGATATAGCAGCTAGCATTATCGATAAACTTAATATTCCTGTATTCATGCTAATTAGACCTAGAGCTGGAGATTTTGTATATACTAATGAAGAATTTGAGCTAATGAAAAATGATATTATAAAATTTAAAAAACTAGGCTGCAATGGAATTGTCTCTGGGGTATTAAATACTGATAATACAATTGACATAGAAAGAACAAAAGAGCTGATTGAGCTAAGCAGGCCTCTAGAATTTACTTTTCACAGAGCTTTTGATAAAGTAATAAATCCATTAAAAGCAATGGAAAATCTGATTAAATTAGGAATAAACAGAATTTTGACTTCAGGACAAGAAGATACTGCTATTAAAGGACTTAAACTTCTTGAAGAATTGAATAAAATAAATAATAACAGAATTATAATATTACCTGGTGCTGGAATGAAAATTAAATTTTTTGAAATTTTTTCAAAAGCTGGATTCAAAGAAATACATGGATCATTTAAAAGCGAAATAAATATAAAATTCTAATGAATAAAATAATGTCTAAATTTAAGAATACTTAAAAAATAATACAGAATCTGTATTTATCAAATACATCTAACTTACAATCTACTTTTGAATATCTATAATAATAGGCTAGATCTTTAATTTCATCCTTATATCTTTCATTTATCTCAAAATAAATTTTTCCGTTTTTATTTAAAGTATTTTTAGAGAAATCAAGAATTGCTTTATAAAACTGAAGTGGGTCATCATTCTTTACAAACAAAGCTAATTCAGGTTCATAATCAAGAATATTTTTAGACATATTCTTTTTTTCTAATTCTAAAACATAAGGAGGATTAGATACTATAATGTCGTATTTTTTATCAGATTTATAGTTTAAAATATCTGCATTAATAAATTCTAGATTAACATCATTCTCTTTAGAATTCATTTTTGAAAGTTCTATAGCATCTTTACTTACATCTAAAGCTGTGACCTTTGCGTTAGGATAATGCTTTGCTAATGAAATAGCAATGCAGCCACTCCCCGTCCCTATATCTAATATTTCCTTACCATCTAAGTCCTCTTTAAGCATAAGTCTTACCAACTCTTCAGTTTCAGGTCTAGGAATTAAAACAGATTCATTTACAAAAAAATTTAGTCCACAGAATTTTGTATTACCTAAAACATATTGGATTGGTTCATGTTTTTTGAGTCTATCTAAACAATTATATAGCTGATTAGTTTTCTCTATGCTCAAATCCATATCTTCTGCAATAATTAATTTAGATTTAGAAAGGGATAAAATTTCTTCGCACAGCATATAGTATAATGAACTTGCTTCATCCTTATTATATAAGGGTATAATAGATTCTAGAAATTCTTTTTTAAAGGAAGCTAATTTCATTTAAGTTTTTTTATCATATGCACATCACAAGAATAATGACTTGTGTCACCAAGCGGGCCGTCTAGATTTTCAAATTCAAAAACTTTATACAAATAATGAGATATTTTTAATACTGAAGTTGATTCAAGATAACAAAACTCATAACCTACTTCCTTTGCAAATTTTAAACATAAATCAAGAACAAATTTTCCAATTCCTTTACCTCTCAGTGACTGATGAAAATAAAATTTTTGCAACTCGCAAATATTTTCATCAGATCCATCCAGTTTTTTTATTCCACACCCCCCCAAAATTTTATTATCTCTTTCAATTATATAATAAATTGACTTTTTATCTTGATATGCTTCAAACATGTTATCAGTATCTTTATCAGCATAAGTAGTACCAATCTTTGGTAAATTAAGTTCATAAAAAACACCTTTAATAACATTACAAATCTGAGTGTTATCTTCTAATTGAATAGGTCTTATTTTAAAACCATTGTAGTGAAGCATTTTGTTTTACTTTTGTAATGTGAATATACACGAAAAATATATTAGTAGATGTATTGAACTAGGCAAATTAGGAATTGGGAATACCTATCCAAATCCATCTGTTGGATCTTGCATAGTATATAATAATAAAATTATTGGAGAGGGGTATACAAGTAGGCCTGGCAAAAATCATGCTGAAATAAATGCAATAAATTCAGTAAAAATTAAATCCCAATTAAAGGAATCTACCCTATATGTAACATTAGAACCATGTTCTCATCAAGGAAAAACTCCCCCATGCACTAACGAAATAATTAAAAATAAAATACCAAGAGTTATTATTGGAACATTAGATCCACACACAGAAGTTTCTGGAAAAGGAATTAAACAATTAGAAGAGGCTAGAATTGAAGTCGTCTTAGGAGTTTTAGAAAATAAGTGCAAAAATCATCATAAAAGATTTTTAACATTTATAAATAAAAAAAGACCTTATATAATTTTGAAATGGGCTGAAACTAATGATGGTTTTATTGCGCCCAAAACAAAAAATGAACTAAAACCTGTTTGGATATCTAACAGACATTCTCGACAGTTAGTTCATAAATGGAGATCAGAAGAACAGTGTTTAATAGTAGGAAGAAAAACAATCTCAGAAGATAATCCGAAACTAACAACTAGAGATTGGGACGGAAGAGATCCAATAGTAGTTATTATAAGTAAAGACAATAATTTAAATAATAATTCAAATGTCTTCAATTCTAAAGCAGAAAAAATTATTATATCCAATGAGATAATTGATTTTAAAAAACCAATTGGTAATCAAATCACCAACCTCTTATATAACAGAAATATTATTTCAGCAATTGTTGAAGGTGGAGCACAAACATTGCAAACCTTTATAAATGAAAATCTTTGGGATGAAATTAGAAAATTTAAGTCTCCCCTAAATTTTAAAAATGGAACTAAAGCTCCAATAGTTAACATAAATCCAAGAAATAAAACTTTAATTGTTCAAGACAAATTATTAGTTATTTACAACAATAATTATTAGTTTCATGCAAAACAATGTAAACAAAAAAAAAAATTAAAAAACAAGCCTTTTGAATTTTTTTTATTTAAAATTTGTTTACATATTTGCTAGTCCAAATCTTAATTTAATTTTAAGGTTTCTTTAAAGCTAACTAACTTAATTTTTCTGCATGAATGTAACTGCTGATTCTGTATGGTCCAAATGTCTCAAGTTTATAAAAGACAACATACAGCCACAAGCATATAAAACTTGGTTTGAGCCTATTAAGGCTGTTAAGTTAGAAGATGATGTTTTGAGTATTGAAGTTCCAAGTAAATTTTTTTATGAATGGCTAGAAGAACATTATGTTAAACTATTAAAGGTAGCCTTACAAAAAACTCTAAGTGAAAATGCAAAGTTAGTGTACGTTATTAAAATGCAAAACACTTATGGAAATAATCAGCCATTTACAGAAAAAATACCTAGTTCTGGTGCAGCTGATCTAAAACCACAACACACAACAAGATCAATTAACAAATCTGTTCCCGAATTAAAGAATCCATTTATAATTCCTGGAATTAAAAATGTAAAAATTGAATCTCAATTAAATCCAAATTATTCTTTTGAAAACTTCCTTGAGGGTGATTCAAACAGATTAGCAAGAAACGCTGGAATGGCTGTTGCTAACAAACCTGGAGGAACTTCATTTAATCCATTTTTAGTTTTTGGCGGCGTTGGTCTAGGTAAAACTCATTTAGCAAATGCAATAGGAATTGACGTAAAGAATAAATATCCTGAAAAAACTGTTTTATATACAACAGCTGAAAAATTTACTCAACAATATGTAGAATCAGTCAAAAAAAATAATAGAAATGATTTTATCTTCTTTTATCAAATTATTGATGTCTTAATTATTGATGACATTCAGTTTTTCTCTGGGAAACCTGGAACTCAAGATGTATTCTTCCATATATTTAATCATCTACATCAAAATGGAAAACAAGTAATTTTAACTAGTGACAAAGCTCCAGTTGACATGCAAGATATTGAACTTAGATTATTGTCTAGGTTTAAATGGGGTCTTTCAGCTGAATTACAACATCCAGATTTTGAGACAAGAATTTCTATCTTAAAAAATAAATTGTATCGTGATGGAATTGAAATGAATGATGAAGTAATTGAATATGTTGCCAAGAATATTAAAAGTAATGTTAGAGAACTTGAAGGAGCTATAATATCATTGATTGCACAAGCATCTTTTAATAAAAAAGAAATTACAATAGAATTAGCAAAACAAATAATTGAAAAGTTTGTAAGAAATACGAAAAGAGAAGTTTCAATTGATTATATCCAAAAAATTGTCTCCGATTATTTTCAAATGGATATTGAAACACTCCAATCAAAAACTAGAAAGAGACATATTGTTCAGGCAAGACAACTAGCTATGTTCTTTGCTAAAAAATTCACTAAAGCTTCATTGGCAAGTATTGGGTCTCAAATTGGTAAAAGAGATCATGCGACTGTACTTCATGCATGTAAAACCGTTGACAACCTTTCTTCAACAGACAAGCATTTTAGGAAATTTGTTGAAGATTTAGGTAAAAAATTATCTGTATAAATTTATTATTCATAAATTATAAAATCTATTTTTTTATTCCTTTTTTTGATAATGCCTTTTGATATTTTCTTGCATTTGATCTATGCTCCCTAAGATTCTTTGCGAAATTATGAAAACCAGGGTTTTCTGGATCTGCTGCAAAATAAAAATATTCATGGCTTTCATAATTAAGTACTGCATCAATTGATGTTATTGATGGCATTGAAATTAATCCTGGAGGCAATCCCTTGTAGATATATGTATTGTACTCTGAGTCTATTCTCAAATGTTTATTTAGTACTCTTCGTATAACAGTATTTTTATATTTTGGATCCTTATATGCAACGAATTTTACTGTTGGATCTGCCTGCAATAACCAATTGTTTTTTAACCTATTTATATAGACACCTGCAATAGTTGATAATTCACTTATTTCTTTTGACTCCTCATTTACTATTGAAGCTAGAATCATTACTTCAGTTGGTGTTAAAGGAATTTCTTTAGCCTTATTTAATCTATCTATACTCCAAAAACTTTCATATTCCTTTAACATTCTTTTTTTAAAATCCTCAGAGCTAGTATTCCAATACAAATTATAGCTATTTGGGAGATACATTGATAATAATGTTTTATCATTAAAACCATTGTTTTTTTCAAAAAATGTATTGGCTAATGAAATACTGTCAGCTTCTATTTGTTTTGAAACAATTGAAGCTAAATCATGTATGTTTTTAGCGTTATTAAATATTAAATCAACTGTTACATTATTAGATCGAATTGAATTTATTATTTCATTATTATTCATTCCTTTTTTAATAATGAATTTTCCAGGTCTTATATTATTTGTATAGTTTTTTCTTTTAGCTAAAACACTAAAACTAGAGGGGTCTTTTAAGTGTTTTCTTAATTCTTGTATTAAATCATTATAATCAGAACCTGTCCTAATATATATGTATTTAATCTCTTGATTAAATACAGTATTAGAAGCAAACATTATATTGTATATGTAATAAGAGAATCCACCCATCACGATCAACCCAATCATTGATATAGCAAAAACTATTTTTTTTATATACATGTTAATTGAAATAAATATTCGTTTTTATACTCTCCTTTAAAATACACCCAATCTTTCTTTAACCCTACTTCTTTAAAACCCAAACTCTTAAACAAACTAATACTAGGCATGTTGTCTTCAATGATATTACAATACAATTGATGGAGATTTAAGTATTTAAAACTATATTCTATTAGTTTTTCTAATGCCTCTTTAGCATATCCTTTGTCTCTATTAGTTTTATTAATAAGTATTCCCACTCCAGCCTTTAAATTTTTAAAGTCTACATCAAATAGATCAATTAATCCTAAAGAAATATTGTTATAATCTGAAATTACTAACCTTAATTGATTAATTTGATAGATATCTAAATGCGACTTTTCTAGATATTTTGATAATGTATGTTTCGAAAATGGTTGGGATGTATTACTTATCTCCCAAAAATTTTCATTATTTTCTGTTGAAAATAAATAATCTATATCCTTAGGCTCTAAGGCTCTTAAAAAAACGTTTTTACCTTTTAATATCTCCATTGATTTCTCCTTTATAAACTTCAGAAACAACTCCAGATAACCAAATATTAGAAAAGTTATCTCCTACTCTATCAAATGATACATTAAGATCTCCTCCTTTCATTGAAATTTTTATTTCTTTTTTGCTTACTATATTAGAATAATTTAAAACAACTGCTACTGCAATTGCCCCAGTACCACATGAAAGAGTTTCATCTTCAATACCTCTTTCATAAGTTCTTACTTTGCATAATGAATTATCAGAAGCAACCTCAACAAAATTTATATTTACACCTTCCTTTTTATATGTATTATCAAATCTGATTTTTCTACCCTCATTAAAGACATCTATTTTATCAATATCGTTAGAATTGATTACAAGATGAGGAGAGCCGGTATTCAAATATATATTATCAAAATTTTTATCTATTAAATCATAATTACTCATATCAATATCATTCATTTTTACTCTAGCGTAGTTGTTATCTATAATTTCTGCATGATGAATACCGTCAATAGCTTGGAAAATTGCTGAGTTATTTATAATCCCTAATTTTTTAGCAAAGTGAGTTACACATCTTGCTCCATTACCACACATACCTAATTGTGAGCCATCTGAATTGAAATATCTCATATTAAAATCAAGATCAATATCATCTTCAATTAAAATTAATCCATCACATCCTATTCCGTATTTTCTGTCACAAATACTAGAAATAAATTCAGTATTATTATAATTAAAGCATCCATCTCTGTTATCAACCATAACAAAATCATTGCCTGTTCCTTGATATTTGTAAAACTGGATTTTCATTAAAAACAAATATAGGAATAATTGAATCTAAAATTTGATTGTTAAATGTACGTTAAAAATCTAATTTAAAAATTAGATTTTTTATAGATTTATAGTTGCAATTAATACCCTATAGATATGAAAAAATTTCTGTACTTATTTTTAACATTAATTCTAAGCTTATTTATTGGAATTAAAGTTAACACCTATTTTAAATCAATTGAAGCCAAAATAAATTTACTTTCTAGTAGTGTTATTAACGAAATACCTGTATTAAATAATCTACAAACTTCTGACAAGAATAATCTTCAAAATTTAAATTTTCAAAAACCCGATTTTGTAGAAATAGCAAAAAAAACAATAGATAATGTTGTTCATGTAAAAAACTCATCAAATATTTCAAATGATTTTAGTCTAGAGGATTTAATATTTGGCAGAAGGCAGCAACGCCCACTAATTGGCACTGGCTCTGGTGTTATTATCTCCCCAGACGGATATATAATAACCAATTCACATGTTATAAAAAATGCTGATAAAATTGAAGTGACTACAAATAGTAATCAAACATTTGATGCAGAACTTATAGGAAGTGACGATAAAAATGATATTGCATTATTAAAGATTAATAGTAATGAGGTTTTATCCTATGCTACTTTTGGTGATAGTGATTCAACACAAATTGGTGAATGGGTACTTGCTGTAGGAAACCCTTTTAATTTGAATTCTACTGTTACCGCAGGAATAATTAGTGCTAAATCAAGAAATTTAGATCCTTCAGGAAGAACAACACAGTCATATATACAAACTGATGCTGCTGTTAATCCTGGTAATTCAGGAGGAGCATTAGTAAACACAAAAGGGCAATTAATTGGAATAAATACAGCAATACAATCTCAAACTGGATCATATATTGGCTACTCATTTGCTGTTCCAAGCAATATTGCAAAAAAAGTAATTGAAGATATTATGGAATTTGGAGTTGTTCAATATGGTTTTCTTGGCGTAACTGGTTCTTCTTTAAATAGTTCAATTTCAAAAGTGTTAGGAATAAAAGATACTGAAGGATTTTATATTAATTCTATTGAAGAGGGGTCTGGTGCAAATATTGCCGGAATTAAAAGTGGAGATATTATTAAACAAATTGACGGAATAAGTATAAATAAATTTTCTGATTTAAAAGGTTATTTAAACTCTAAAAGACCTAATGATGTAGTTAAGATAAAATTAAAAACCAATTCAAAAGAAACATTAGTTTCTGTTAAGCTAAACAAGAATGAAAGAATTCAATTTTATCTAATAGGAATATTGAAAAACATAAGTAAAGATGAATTAAAACAATTTAATGTTTCTTCTGGTGTAAAAATATCCGAGTTTAATGATAATTATAAAAAATATTGGAATGATTATGGAATTAAGATTGGCAATATTGTAAAGTCAATTAATGGCAATAAAATACAGACAATATTAGATGTTGAAAAGATTTTAATATCTAGAAATTATCATGACCCAATTAATATTGAAATAATTAATGATAATAATATTATAGAAAGGTTTAATTTTAGATAAATTTACCTTTTAGATCATTAATTATGAGAATTGATATAATTACTGTAGTCCCTGAAATATTAAAAAGTCCTTTTGAATCTTCTATACTTAAGAATAGTATTGATAAAGGTATTGTAAACGTTAAAATTCATAATCTAAGGGAATATTCAAATAATAAATACAAATCTGTAGATGATTATCAATTTGGAGGTGGAGCAGGAATGGTATTGATGATTGAACCAATTGATAAGTGTATTTCTAAATTAAAAAATGAAAGGAAATATGATGAAGTGATTTATCTATCACCTGATGGAGAAAAATTAAATCAATCAATTGCGAATAACTTTTCTATGCTTAATAATATAATTATTCTATGTGGGCATTATAAAGGAATAGACCAAAGAATAAGAGATAATTTAATTACAAAGGAAATTTCTATTGGCGATTATGTTTTATCGGGTGGTGAACTCGCTGCCGTTATCCTTTGTGATAGTATAATTAGATTGATTCCTGGAGTTATTGGAGATGAAACTTCTGCACTTACAGATTCATTTCAAGATAACCTGCTTTCTTCTCCTATATATACAAGGCCTAGGGAATATAAAGGATGGGAAGTCCCTGAAATATTAATCAGTGGAAATACTGAGAAAATAGAAAAATGGAGAATGGATAAAGCAATAGAGGTAACTAAAAATAAAAGGCCTGATCTGAAATAATTTTTTATAAAGAATAAAATTATAATTGTTAATTCTCATTTTATTGCTATTTTTGCTGGCGTTTCAAGCTAACCTCTCAGCAAAAATTGTTCACGTTATCTTGATATAATTTAAAATTTTAAAAATGAGCTCATTAATTAATTTTGTAGAAGATGAATTTGTTACAAAAAAAACATATCCAACATTTAGTTCTGGAGATACGATAACTGTCTATTACGAAATTAAAGAAGGAAATAAAACACGTGTCCAGTTTTTTAAGGGAGTTGTTTTACAAAGAAGAGGAAGCTCTTCTACTGAAACCTTTACAATAAGAAAAATGTCAGGTTCTATTGGTGTAGAGAGAATATTTCCAGTTAATTCACCTTTAATTCAAAAAATTGAATTAAACAAAAAAGGGAAAGTTAGAAGAGCTAGAATATTTTACTTCAGAAATCTTACAGGTAAAAAAGCTAAAATTCAAGAAAAAAGAAATTAATTTTAACTTATTAACAATTGTTAATAACTGTAGTTTAAAACATGTTGAAATTAACTTTTATAATATTGAATGGTTTTAGTAATTATTAGTCTATATTAGATCTAACGAATTTGAAGCAATTGCTAAAATCGGCAACGATACAAGTTCAAAGTAAGAAACGTTCTTTTACACAAAATTGTTTTCAAAAAAGCAGAAAGCGGACTGCGCAAGCGGAAAGCCAAAGCAATGCTTTAGAATATAAAGAGTGTGCCTGCACAATATTTATGATCTAAAGTAAAAATGCTCAAAAGCAAATCTTGAAAGTTCGCTGGATAGATGAACTTAAGAGCAAAGTTCTAAAAGAGACTCCCATGCAAATGAGAGTGGAAAATAAGAACAAATAGAAAACAATTAAACCGGAATCAGGTAGAAATGCAAGCAAAAGAGAGCAATCTCCAAGGCAAACCAAAGAAACCCGATTCTGAATGAATGAGCAATGAAATCAAGACAAAATGCAAATTCTGTCACAACCAGTAATGGGGAATTGATTACAAAGTGAATTCATAGAAAGCCATATTAAAGTAGGAAACTACAATAATATGGCTTTTGTTTTTTATATCTGTTCTGTATTTACTGTTATTTCTCAATGTCAATCATTATCTTTGAAAAACTAATTTTTTGATATTTAAATGTCTAAAATTATTTATACTAAGACAGATGAAGCTCCTGCTTTAGCAACCATATCTTTTTTGCCAATAGTAAAAGCATTTACAAAATCTTCTAAAATAAATACAGAAACTAGAGATATTTCACTTTCCTCAAGAATTTTAGCTAATTTTTCTGAAAATTTAAAAAATAATCAAATTGTAGAAGATGATTTAAAGTATTTAGCAAACCTTGTTAATGACATTAATGCAAACATAATAAAGCTCCCAAATATAAGTGCTTCTATCCCACAAATTAAAAACGCTATAAAAGAACTACAACAGTTAGGCTATAATATACCTGAATATCCTGATGATCCAGTAAATAATTCTGAAAAAGGAATTAAAAAAAAATATGATTTAATTACAGGCAGTGCAGTCAATCCTGTATTAAGAGAAGGAAATTCTGACAGAAGAGTGCCTAATGCAGTTAAAAATTATGCTAAAAGAAACCCTCATTCAATGGGAGAATGGGACAAGAAATCACAAACTCACGTATCTACTATGAAATCTGGTGATTTTAGAAATAATGAAAAATCTCTAACTATAAAAAATAAGATAGATGTTTGTATTTCACATATTGATATAAGTGGAAAAGAGAAAATTCTAAAAGATAATCTTACAATTGAGGGAAATGAAATTATCGATGCCTCTGTCTTAAATAAAAAGGATTTATTAGATTTTATAGAAAATGAAATTCGTGACGCAAAAGACAATAACTTACTTCTTTCAATTCACCTAAAAGCTACAATGATGAAGGTTAGTGACCCTATTTTATTCGGTCATGTAGTTAAAATATTTTTCAAAAATATTTTTCAAAAATATTCAAAAATTCTAAATACAATTGAAGTAAATCCAAATGATGGTATCGGCGTGTTATTAAGCAAAATTGAATCCCTCGATAGTAAAATATCGAAAGCGATTAAAAAGGATATTAACCTAGCTTTTGAACAAGGTCCATATTTAGCAATGGTAAATTCTGAAAAAGGAATCTCAAATCTACATGTTCCAAGTGACATCATTATTGATGCTTCTATGCCAGCAATGATTAGAACTTCTGGAAAAATGTGGAATAGAAATAATCAAATGATGGATACAAAAGCGATTATACCTGATAGTTCATATGCATCAATATATAAAGCTACTATAGATTTTTGTAAAAAAAATGGAGCTTTTAATCCTGAATTAATGGGAAGTGTTTCAAATATTGGACTAATGGCAAAAAAAGCCGAGGAATATGGATCTCATGATAAAACATTTGAAATAGAGAATAATGGTTATGTTAATATAAAAGACACCAATGGAGGTACACTTATTCAACAAAAGGTGAGTAAAGGAGATATATGGCGTATGTGTCAGGTAAAAGATGAGCCAATAAAAAATTGGGTTAAACTTGCAGTTGAAAGAGGAATAGCAACAAAAGATCCTGTAATTTTTTGGTTAGATAATACAAGATCTCATGATATTGAATTAATAGAAAAGGTGCATCTTTATTTAAAAGAACATAACCTTGAGAATCTTGAAATAAAAATATTATCCCCATATGATGCAACTAATTATACTTTAGAAAGAATAAATGCTGGAAAGAATACCATTTCTGTTACAGGAAATGTTTTAAGAGATTATTTAACTGACTTATTCCCAATTTTAGAAGTAGGGACAAGTGCAAAAATGCTTTCAATAGTGCCTTTAATGAAAGGTGGCAGGTTGTTTGAAACTGGAGCTGGTGGTTCTGCTCCTAAACATGTTGAACAACTTATTGAAGAAAATCATTTAAGATGGGATTCATTAGGGGAATTTTTAGCCTTAGAAGTTTCATTAGATCATTTAGGAAAAATGTTTAAGAATTCTAATGCATTAGTTCTTTCAAAATGCTTAGGATTGGCAATAGAGAAATTGTTAATGACTAACAAGTCTCCGTCTAGAAAGGTTGGAGAGCTTGATAACAGAGGTAGTCACTACTATTTAGCTTTATATTGGTCAGAAGCACTATCAATTCAAAATGAAAATATTAAACTAAAAGAAGAATTTCAGGAAATGCACCTTCTTTTAAATAAAAATGAATCAACAATAATTAAAGAGCTGAATGAAAATCAAGGAGTAAGAGTTGATCTTGGGGGATATTATTCCACAAACATTAAGAATGTTGAAAAAATAATGAGACCTAGCAGTACTTTAAATAATATTATAAACACTCATTAATAAACAAATGTTTTGAGTAGAAATTTCATAAAAACAACAGAAAAAAATTCCCTTTATAATAATTTAGAGTTTAAAAGCACTAGAGAAATATTGTCAGATATAAACCAAGAGGATAAAGCTGTAGCTTATATTGTTGAAAAAATCATTCCAGAAATTGAAATATTAATAGACAGTATCTATCAAAGGCTAAAAAATGGAGGTAGATTATTTTATATAGGATCAGGAACAAGTGGAAGATTAGGGATTTTAGATGCATCAGAATGTCCACCAACATTTGGTGTTGATAGTGAATTAGTTATTGGTATTATTGCTGGAGGCGATAAGGCTATAAGAAAATCCCAAGAATATGCTGAAGATTCATTAACTCAGGCATGGAAAGATTTAAAAAAATATAAAATAACAGAAAAAGACATAGTAATAGGTGTTGCTGCATCAGGAACTACTCCATATGTTTTAGGAGGAATTAAAGAATGTAATAAAAATAAGGTTGTCACTGGATGTATTACTTGTAATAAAAATTCTCCCCTATCAACTATAGCAAAATACCCGATTGTAGCAGTTGTTGGTCCAGAATATATAACCGGAAGCTCAAGAATGAAGGCTGGAACTGCTCAAAAATTAATTCTAAACATGATATCGTCATCTGTTATGATTAAATTGGGAAGGATAAAAGGAAATAAAATGGTTGATATGCAACTCTCTAATAATAAATTAGTTAAACGAGGCGAAAATATTATAAAATCTGAATTAGATGTTACAGATTTAAAAGCAAAAGAGTTGCTTAAAAAGAGTAAAAATGTTAGAAAAGCTATAGAGAGTTTTAAAGAAAATAAATAAGTGAAAACAGAGAAAATAAAAGATGGTATAATAAATTTAGTATGCTCATTATTGCCAATTATAATTGGTCCAGTATTAATTCATGTTGGATATAGTAAATATCATATATATCTAAATATTTATACATTAATTGGTGTACTGTTCTGCTTAATAGCTATTTTTTTAATATTTTATGGAATATTTAAAATAATTAACGCTCTTTTTGAAAAATGATTTATAATTTTATTATAGCATAAAATGTTTTTAAATTAAATCTTAGACTATTATAAGAAAATGATTACTATAACACTTAAAGACGGGAGTAAAAAAAAATATAAGAAAAGCATCACTGTTATCGATGTTGCAAGAGATATTAGTGAAGGATTTGCTAGAAATGTGCTATCTGCTAGTTTCAATGGAAAAACAGTAGAGGTGTCAACCCATTTAAATGAAAGCGGATCATTAGAATTGTATAGCTGGAATGACAATGAAGGAAAAAAAGCATTTTGGCATTCTTCATCACACGTACTTGCACAAGCCTTGGAAGAATTATATCCTGAGATAAAATTAACCATTGGGCCTGCTATAAAAAATGGATTTTACTATGATGTTGATTTTAATAATCATGTTATGACAGATAAAGATTTTAGTAAAATAGAATCAAAAATGATAGATATATCTAGAGGTAAACATGATTTTAAAATGCGATCAGTATCAAAAAAAGATGCCATTAATTATTATAATAATATATCTAATAAATACAAAATTGAACTTATAAATGATCTGAATGATGGAGAAATCACTTTTTGTGATCATTCAAATTTTACTGATTTATGCAAAGGAGGTCATATACCTAATACTAGTATTATAAAAGCTGTAAAAATAACAAATGTAGCCGGGGCATATTGGAGGGCAAATGAAAAAAACAAACAGTTAACTAGAGTTTATGGAATTTCTTTTCCAAAACAAAAATTACTTAGTGAATATCTATTAAATGTTGAAGAAGCAAAAAAGAGAGACCATAGAATAATTGGGAAAAAACTAAATTTATTTACATTTTCAAATAAAGTTGGTTTAGGCTTGCCTTTATGGCTTCCAAAAGGAGTTGATTTAAGAAATAGGCTTGAGGATTTTCTTGTAAAGGCTCAAAAGAAAGCAGGATATGAAATGGTAATCACTCCTCATATAGGGAGTAAAGAACTTTATATTACTTCTGGGCATTATGAAAAATATGGTGAAAACAGTTTTCAGCCAATAAAAACCCCAAAAAAAGGTGAAGAGTTTATGCTAAAACCCATGAATTGTCCTCATCATTGTGAGATCTATAATTCTAGAAAATTTAGCTATAAAGATTTACCAGTAAGGTATGCAGAATTTGGAACAGTCTATAGATATGAACAAAGTGGAGAATTACATGGATTAACAAGAGTAAGAGGATTTACTCAGGATGATGCTCATATTTTTTGTTCTGAAGATCAGCTTGATAAGGAGTTTAAAAATGTTATTGATTTAACACTGCACGTATTTTTAAATCTAGGTCTTGATGATTTCTCTACTCAAATTTCATTAAGAGATCCTGAAAATTCAGAAAAATATATAGGTGATAACGATGTATGGGAAAAATCAGAGAATGCTATTTTAAAAGCAGTTAAAGAAAAGAAATTAAATTATAATGTAAAATATGGTGAGGCTGCATTTTATGGGCCAAAATTAGATTTTATGGTAAATGACGCATTAGGAAGAGAATGGCAGCTAGGAACTATTCAAGTTGATTATACTCTACCTGAAAGATTTGATCTGACATATAAAGGAAAAGATAACAAACTACATAGACCTGTTATGATACATAGAGCTCCTTTTGGAAGTTTGGAAAGGTTTATTGCAATCTTACTTGAAAATACAGCAGGAAACTTACCATTATGGCTTACTCCTAATCAAGTTATAGTTCTTCCAATAAGCGATAAATATGAAAAATACTCTAAAAAAGTTTTAAATTTGATAGAAAATAACGAAATTCGCGCGCTGGCTGATCACAGAAGTGAGACAATGGGTCGTAAAATCAGGGATGCTGAATTAAGCAAGATTCCATTTATGATTATAATTGGTGAAAAAGAAAATGATAATAATATGATCTCACTTAGAAGCCATGGAGGAAAAGATTATGGGATGATTAAATTGGATAAATTTTTCCATATAGTCGACAAAGAAATAAATAATGTTTAATTAAAACTTAAAATTATAGCTTTAAGAAGAAAAGTTTATAGACCTAGAAGAAGAAGGGAAGATCCTCATAAGATTAACTCAAAGATTGAAGCCTCTGAGGTTAGGCTAGTAGGAGATAATGTAGAGCTAGGAGTGTATTCTACTAGTAAAGCACAAATGATTGCAGATGAACAAGGATTTGATCTTGTAGAGATTTCTCCAAAGGCAATTCCTCCTGTATGTAAGGTAATGGATTATAAAAAATTCCTCTTTGAACAAAGAAAAAGAGAGAAGTTTTTAAAATCAAAAACATCAAAGGTTGTTGTAAAAGAAATTAGATTTGGACCTAATACAGATGATCATGATTATGAATTTAAAAAAAAGCATGCAATTAAGTTCTTAACCGATGGGGCAAAACTTAAAGCTTTTGTGTTTTTTAGAGGAAGATCAATTATATATAAAGATAAAGGTGAAATTCTATTGTTAAGGCTTGCTCAAGATCTGGAAGAATATGGTACTGTTGAACAATTACCTAAACTAGAGAGTAAAAAAATGATAATGATAATTACACCAAAAAAGAAAAAATAAATTAAGAGAAATGCCAAAAATGAAAACAAAATCCAGTGCAAAGAAACGCTTTAAGCTAACTGGATCTGGAAAAATAAAAAGAAAACATGCTTTTAAAAGTCATATCCTAACAAAAAAATCGAAAAAAAGAAAGTTAGCTTTGACACATTCAACATTAGTTCATAAAAGTGATGTTGATAATATAAAAAAACAGCTAAGATTAAAATAGCTTATTAATCGGTAAGTATTAACCATAAATTTGGGTAAATAAAAGAGTTAAAAACCACCTAATTTAAAAAAATAAAAAAATGCCAAGATCAGTAAATTCTGTAGCCAAGAGAGCTAGAAGAAAAAAAGTACTTAAACAAGCAAAAGGTTATTTCGGAAGAAGAAAAAATGTATGGACTGTAGCTAAAAATGCTGTAGATAAAGCAATGCTCTATGCATATAGAGATAGGCGAAATAACAAGAGAAATTTCAGATCCCTATGGATTATGAGAATTAATGCTGCTGCTAGACTAAATGGACTAACTTATTCCGAATTAATTAGCAAACTTAAGGCTAACAATATTGATATTAATAGAAAAGTATTAGCAGATTTAGCAGTTAATAATCCCAATGCCTTTAAGGAGTTAGTTAGCAAGCTAAAATAATAAAAACATGGACTCTAAATATGTTCATGTCTTTACAGGTTCAATGATTGAAGCTAATAGATTAGTTTCAGAACTATCTCAGATAAATATAAATTCAATTATAAAAGATGAAGCTAAGTCTGCAATATTGGCTGGTTTTGGAGTTCCAAATTTTTTATATACACACAAAGTATTTGTAAAAAATAAAAATCTAGAGAAATCTAAAAAAATAATCAAGAATTCATTATTTATTCAAAATATCTCTAAAAAGGAAGATCAGACTCATCTTCTCTAGATGATGAAGGTTGTTCTGTGTCAGGCTTAAATGTATCATCATTAGCTGCTGCATTCATTTTTGAATGGAATTCATAAGGAGAATCATAATTTTCAATATCTTCAAATTTACCTAGTGAAGGAACAAATCGTAATCTAATTGTTTCAAGGCCTCCATTTCTGTGTTTAGATACTATAAATTCTGCTTCACCTTCAGTAGAGGATCTATCATCATCATCCCAGGTGTCAATTTTATAATATTCTGGCCTGTAAATGAATGAAACAATATCTGAATCCTGTTCAATTGCTCCAGACTCTCTTAAATCCGACAATAGCGGTCTCTTTGATTGTCTACCTTCAACTAGCCTAGAAAGTTGAGATAAAGCAATAACAGGAATCTTTAATTCTTTAGCAAGTGCTTTTAAATTTCTAGAAATAGTAGAAATCTCCTGTTCTCTATTACCAGTTTTAAATGTTCCCCCTGTAGTCATTAATTGCAGGTAATCTACAATTATTAATTTAACATCACGCTGTGAGACTAAACGTCTTGCCTTCGCTCTTAAATCAAAAATTGATAATGAAGGACTGTCGTCAATATATAATGGAGCCTTTTCAAGATTTTTTACCCTAACATTTAATTGTTCCCATTCATGCTTTTCTAGCTTACCTGTTCTTAGCTTTTCTGAATTAAGACCAGTCTCTGATGAAATTAATCTAGTTATAAGTTGTAAAGAAGACATTTCTAAAGAGAAAAAGGCAACTGGTATGTTTTGACCAATTGAAATATTACTTGCCATAGATAAAGCTAAAGCTGTTTTACCCATACCTGGTCTAGAGGCAATAATAATTAGATCACTTTCTTGCCATCCAGAAGTTAATCTATCTATTTTACTAAAACCAGAAGGTATTCCACTTAAACCTTTTTTATTAGAAATAGATTCTATTTTATTCTTCGCCTGAATAACTAAATTTTGTGCGGTTTCTGAAGATTTCTTGATATTTCCTTGTGTAACATCATAAAGCTTAGCTTCTGCATTATCTAATAGATCAAAAACATCTTTAGTCTCATCATAAGAATCCATGATTATCTCATTTGAGATCTTAATAAGGCTTCTCTGGATATATTTTTGAAGAATAATTCTAGCATGGAACTCTATATGAGCAGAAGATGATACTTTTTGAGTTAATGAAATCAAATAGAAATCTCCACCACATAATTCTAGTTTTGAATCTTTTTTTAATTGTGCTGAAACAGTCAATAAATCAATAGGCTCACTTTTTTGAAATAGTTTATGTATAGCTTCAAAAATAAATTGATGAGATTCCTTATAAAAAGCTTCAGCAGTTAATATATCTATAACCTCATCAACACCTTTTTTGTCAATCATCATAGCCCCAAGGACAACTTCCTCTAAATCTAATGCTTGAGGTGGTATCTTGCCTTTTTCTAGATTAATAATTGAATTATGATCAATTCTAAGGCCTTGAAAAGAAGCTGACTGTTTCATTAAGGCTAATTTAGAAAATTAAACCAATTAGAGCTGATAATAATTTTGATAATTTTTAACCTTTAATAAACATTTAAGATGTTAATAAAACATATAAATTGTTAATAATGGAAGAAAAATTAAGATTTATATATTCCCATGTTTGAATATTTATCCATTCGCTCTTTTACTAAATCTGATGAAGACCTTTCTTTAAATTCATCGTATGCGTTTAGAATAGCTTCCTTTACAATCATAAATGTTTTTTCCCTATTTCTATGAGCTCCACCTAGAGGTTCTTTTATAATTGTATCAACTAATTTCATTTTTTTCATATCCTTAGCAGTCAACTTTAATGCAGATGCAGCTACCTCTTTATATTCCCAGCTTCTCCAAAGTATAGAGGAACAAGATTCTGGAGAAATTACTGAATACCAAGTATTTTCAAGCATCATAACTTTATCTCCTACTCCTATCCCTAAAGCACCACCAGAAGCCCCTTCTCCAATTATTACAATAATGATTGGCACTTTTAATTTTGTCATTTCAAATATATTCCTGGCGATTGCTTCTCCTTGACCTCTCTCTTCAGCCTCCATTCCTGGATAGGCGCCAGGTGTGTCAATAAGCGTGACAACAGGAATCTTAAATTTTTCAGCTTTTTTCATTAACCTTAAGGCTTTTCTATATCCCTCAGGATTAGACATTCCAAAATTCCTATATTGTCTTGTTTTTGTGTTATTACCCTTTTGCTGACCAATAAACATAAACGTCTGATCATTTATTTTACCAAGCCCCCCAATCATTGCTTTATCATCCTTAAAATTCCTATCACCATGCAACTCAATAAAACTGTCTCCAAAAATTGAATTTATATAGTCTAAAGTATAGGGTCTGTCTGGATGCCTTGACATTTGGACTTTTTGCCAAGGGGATAAATTGCCATAAATTTCCTTTATAGCAGTATTTAATTTCTTCTGTATTTTTTTACATGTATCTGTAATATCAACATCGCTTTTTTCTCCTAATATTTTGCATTCGCTTAGTTGATCTTCTAATTCTTTTATAGGAAGTTCAAAATCTAAATAATTCATAAAGTAAATTTTATAAATACATATAATTTTTAAAATTATAAAATCTAATAAACATAACACCAATCATTATGATTTTTTTAAGTATTTCGATATTTTATTCTTGGGTTAATCAGAATTGTAGATAAGATTGTAAATAATTCTCCAAGTATTGCTGTAAATCCAGCAATAAAAACTAAAAAATGAAGGCACAAAATAATGTTTAAAGTTGCTTGTTTGCGTTTTTATATAATAAGTATATAGCTAAAGATCCAAAAACAAAATTTGGAAACCAAACCGCAATAATTGGGGAAAAATCAGATTGTTGAGCCAAAACGCCAAAAACTTTATCAAAAAATACATATGTCATAGCTACAGATATTCCAAATGCTAAGTTAATACCAGCTCCTCCTCTTCTTTTAACTGAAGAAACAGAAAATGCAATAAGAGTTAATATAAATATTGAAAAAGGTGTACTCCATTTTTTATACTTAATAACTTGATATCTTCCTATATTGGATGAGCCTCTTAATTTTTCTTGATTAATAAATTTTACTAATTCAGAGTAATTAAGTGTTTCAGCTATATAATTTAGTGGAGTTAAATCATCAAAATTAAATGAAAATACAGTATCTAATCTTCTTTTAGAAGAAATAACATCAATACTGTCGGTAATGGTTCTTTTCATGTAGTTTGTTAATCTATATGTGCTGTCTTTTTTTATATATCTAATATTGCTGGCATTAATTTTAAACTTTAACTTATTTTTATTAAAATGTTCTAAAGTAAAATTTGTTCCAATATTATTCTTAGTGTTGAACTGTGTTAAATATATATATTCATTATCATTGATCTTTCTAAAAATATTCTTATTGTCAATACTCTTTTTAGAACCTTTAAGGTATTTATATGAGAATTCATTAAAATCTTTACTAGCACTTGGAACTATAAAAATTCCTAAAATAAGAGCTATAAATGCTATCATTGCCGAGCCAATAAGATAAGGTTTAATTAAGTTTTTTAATGAAAATCCTGAACTGTATAATGCTATAATTTCAGAGTTAGAAGCTAACTTAGATGTAAACCATATAACTGAGAGAAATAAAAATAATGGTAGAAGTGAATTTGAAAAATATATAGTAAAATTATAATAGTATTCTAGCACTTCATCAAAAGGAACCTGATTTGATAGAATTTTATCTATGTTATCTGCTAGATTGACAACTATGGCAATCGGAACAAACAGAATTTGTATTGAAATATAAGTGATTAAATATTTCTTAAGTATGTACCAGTCTACTATTTTCAATTAATTATAATCTTTTATTTAAAACTTTTACCATTTTATTCTTCCAATTTAAAAAATCTCCATCTATTATATGCTTCCTAGACTCAGAAATCAACCACGAATAAAAACCTAAATTATGAATTGAAGCTATTTGCTTTGCTAAAATTTCATTTACAGAAAAAAGATGTCTTAGATAAGCTTTTGAATATTCTTTGTCAACGTAAGTGATTTCATCATCATCTATTGCTGAAAAATTATCTTTCCATTTATTATTTTTAATATTGATTGTTCCTTTTGAAGTAAATAACATGCCATTTCTAGCATTTCTTGTAGGCATAACACAATCAAACATATCTATTCCTAAAGCTATATTCTCTAGAAGATTTATTGGCGTTCCAACACCCATAAGATATCTAGGCTTATCTTTTGGCAAAACTTCACATACAACCTCATTCATAGCATACATCTCTTCAGCAGGCTCTCCAACAGACAACCCTCCTATTGCATTTCCAAATGAATTTGTATTTGCTATATATTCTGCAGACTGAATCCTAAGATCTTTATACGTACTACCTTGAACTATAGGGAATAAAAACTGCTTATATCCATATTTATCATCAGTTGAATCAAATCTTTTAATACATCTATCTAACCATTTATGTGTCAAATTTATTGATTTTTTTGCATAATCGAATTCACATGGATAAGCAGGACATTCATCAAAAGCCATAATTATATCAGCACCAATCGATCTTTGAATGTCAATAACTTTTTCAGGTGTAAATAGATGAGAACTACCATCTATATGACTCTTAAACTCAACTCCATTATCAGTTATTTTTCTCCTAGAGGCTAAAGAATAGACTTGATATCCTCCTGAGTCTGTTAAAATATTGCTATTCCAGTTAATAAATTTGTGTATTCCTCCAGCCTTCTCTATTATTTCAACTCCAGGTCTTAAATATAAATGATAAGTGTTTGATAAAATTATATCTGCATTTATTTCTTGTTTTAATTCCTTTTGATGAACAGCTTTAACAGTCCCCTGTGTACCTACTGGCATAAAAACAGGAGTTTGAATTTCACCATGAGAAGTTTCAATACATCCTGCTCTAGCATTAGTGTTATTATCTGTATTATTAATAGTGAATTTCATAAATATGAAAAACAAATATAAATAACATTAAGCCAATTAATTCTTAATAAAACTCTAATATTATGAATTTTAAGTTATTGTTAATAAATGAAGTTAAAATAATTTTATATTAGAAAAACAAAATTCTAATTTAACAAACTCAATATTTATTGTAATTAAGAATGATCGACATTAATCATCTAGAAGAATTAACTACTCAAGTTCGTAGAGATATTCTAAGAATGGTTCACAAAGTAAACTCTGGGCATCCGGGAGGATCACTAGGTTGCTCAGAATTTGTTGTAAGTCTTTTCAATGTTATCATGAAAAGAAATGATGGTTTTAAAATGGATGGTCATAATGAAGATATTTTTTTTCTAAGTAATGGACATATCTCACCCGTGTTTTATAGTGTTTTAGCTAGATCAAATTATTTTGATATTTCAGAACTTAATACTTTTCGTTTAATTAATTCAAGACTACAAGGACATCCTACAACTCATGAAGGACTTCCAGGGGTTAGAGTAGCTTCTGGATCACTAGGGCAAGGACTCTCTGTAGCTATTGGAGCTTCTCATTCAAAAAAATTAAACAATGACAGTAACTTAATCTACAGTCTACATGGCGATGGTGAACTGCAGGAAGGACAAAATTGGGAGGCAATCATGTATGCTTCAGCAAAAAATATTGATAATATTATTGCGACAATAGATGTTAACGGTCAACAAATTGATGGTAGTACTTCAGATGTTATTGATATGGGTGATTTGAAATCTAAATTTGAATCATTTGGTTGGATTGTATGTAAAATTGATCAAGGAAATGATATTCAATCCATAATTAATGGAATGAAAGAAGCTAAATCTAAAACAGGGAAAAATAAGCCTGTTTGCGTGCTTTTAAAAACTGTTATGGGTAATGGTGTCGATTTTATGATGCATACACATGAATGGCATGGTAAAGCACCAAATGACGAACAACTAGAAACAGCATTAAACCAAAATCCTGAAACACTAGGTGATTATTAAATAGCAAATGAAGATATACGAATATTCTGAAAAGAAAGACACCAGAAGTGGTTTTGGAGATGGTTTGACAGAACTTGGAAAATCAAATCCAAACGTTGTTGCATTATGTGCTGATTTAACTGGATCATTGAAAATGAATGAATTCAAAAAAAATCATCCAGAAAGATTTTTTCAAGTTGGAGTTGCTGAAGCGAATATGATTGGAATTGCTGCAGGTTTAACAATTGGAGGTAAAATACCTTTTACTGGCACTTTTGCTAATTTTTCTACTGGAAGAGTTTATGATCAGATACGTCAATCTATTGCTTATTCAGGTAAAAATGTAAAAATATGTGCTTCACATGCAGGAATAACTCTTGGAGAAGATGGTGCAACTCATCAAATATTAGAAGACATTGGTATGATGAAAATGCTTCCTGGCATGACCGTTATTAATACTTGTGATTATAATCAAACTAAAGCAGCTACTATTGCTATTGCTAATTATAAAGGCCCTGTCTATCTTAGGTTTGGAAGACCAAAAGTTCCTGTATTTACTCCAGAAAATCAAAATTTTGAAATTGGTAAAGCAATCCAGCTTCAAGATGGAAAAGATGTAACTATAATAGCTACAGGACATTTAGTTTGGGAATCATTGGAGGCCGCTAAAATTTTATATAAAAAAGGAGTAAGCGTTGATGTTATTAATATCCATACTATAAAACCCTTGGATCAAGATGCCATCATAAAATCTGTAAATAAAACAGGATGTGTTGTAACCGCTGAAGAACATAATTATATGGGTGGGCTTGGTGAAAGTGTTTCTCGTGTTTTAGCTTCTAATAGTCCTGCCCCGCAAGAATTTGTTGCTATAAATGATACATTTGGTGAATCTGGAACTCCAGCTCAACTAATGGAAAAATATGGTCTTAGTGCAAACTCAATTGTAGAAAAAGCAGAAAGAGTGTTAAAAAGAAAATAATATTATTTTTTGCACGTTTTAAGCATATATGATTAGAAAATATTTAAAAGACCCCTTAACAACTATAGCTATAAACACAACAATTTTTATTCTAGGTTGTGTTTTTTTTGGAATTATTGTTTTTACAGCTATAATAGTAAATGCTACTACTACAGAAAATCCTATTAGAACTGAACATCTCAAACAACATGAAGATGATCATGAAAAGTATGATAAAATGATTGAATTATTAGAAGAAATAGAGGAGAAAAATTAATCGTCTCTAGATTCAGAATTGTCGGTATCTAAATAGTTAGGAGTGCCATCACCATCAGTATCATCATTTGTAGGATCACCATCTCCAATATCATTTGTAGGATCGCCATCTCCATCTCTATCTTCAGTTAAGTCTGAATCTGGCTCAAGATCTTCATCAATAGTTAATGTACCATCATTATCATCATCACTATCTACAAAATCCGCATATGGATCATCATCACTATTATCGTCTGTAAGATCTAAATTTCCATCTAAATCCTCTAGATGAGAAGGAACATTGTCAAAATCATGATCATTTTCTTCTGATTCAAGTAACTTAAACTTAAAAATTAGGTTAGAATATACTGGAACATCTCCAGCTGCACTGGAATAATATCCCATTCCAGAGGGTAAAAACATTACTCCTATCCCTGGATTGGCATAATCTACAGTTCCGTCATTATTAATTACAAAGTCTGTGGCATTATTAAATTCTGGCAGAACCCTTCCCCACCCTGAAATTGTATTTGTTAAATCAAAATCTACAGGTGTTGAAGAACTGTCAAATATTACTCCATCCATAAGACTTCCTTCATAATTAACACGAACTCTGTCAGAAAAATTTGGAGAAATTTCTGATTCTCCTTGATTGATTTTTAAAATATAGTATTCATATTCAACATCAAAATAAGTAGTGGTTAGTGTTATAATATCATCACTAAGCATAGTATTCTGATTTGGATCTGGAAGATTTCCATCTTCAGGAAGCTCAGAAATAATAATTTCATCTAAAGTGAAACTAGGATTGTTTTGTAAATAAGAAGAATTGTAATAATGTGTTTCGAAATATCCTAATAAGGAGTCACTGTCAATAACTTGTTGTTCAGTTCTATCATTTTCAGGAATTTCTACTAACCCATCATCTGGGTCCTCTGGACATGAGAAAAATAAAACTAAAAATAAAAAGAAGAAAAAATGTACTTTAAATCTCATTGATTTAATTTTACATGCAAAAATACAATTATTATATTGTAAATTGTTAAGTTTTAACATTCTTTTAAGGAGTTAAATATAAATATAAATGGAAGATAAAAAAGTAATACTTAATGATGATCAAATCAGAAGTAAGTTAAAGAGAATTTCTTACCAAATATTGGAAACTAATTTGCAAAGTTCAGAGCTTATTATAGCAGGAATTGAATCCAATGGATATTTGATTGCAAAGGAATTAAAAAAAATACTTAATAAACTTTCAAATATAGAAGTTACTCTATGTAAGGTAAAAATTAATAAGAAAAATCCGAGAAAACCTATTGAAACTTCTATAGTCAAAGAGCAATACTCAAATAAGTCAATTGTTTTAGTAGATGATGTTTTAAATTCTGGATCAACATTAATATACGGGGTAAAACATTTCCTAGAAACAGAACTATTACAATTTAAAACTGCTGTTTTAGTTAACAGAAATCATAAAAAATTTCCAGTAAAAGCAGATTTCAAAGGAATATCACTTTCAACTTCAATGCAGAGTCAAATAATGGTTGAATTTAAAGGCTCAAAAATCGAGGCCTTACTTGTTTAATTTAATTAATATTTCACCAATATTACTTTTGCCCGATCCTGTATATCTAACAATGACTATAATCATATTTAGGCTTTGATATTAATATCTAAATTTTATTGTAATATAAATTAAAGATTTTATATTTGCAGCCTTATACAAGAGTTAATTTTTGACCTGATAGCTCAGTTGGTAGAGCATCTCCCTTTTAAGGAGAGGGTCCTGGGTTCGAGCCCCAGTCAGGTCACAATTTAGAGAAAAATAGTCTTTTAGTTAATATATTTAAAAGGCTATTTTTTTATTAATGCGTACGTGGCGGAATTGGTAGACGCGTTAGGCTGAGGGCCTAATAACTTAATAAGTTGTGGAAGTTCGAGTCTTCTCGTACGCACTAACAACAGACCATCAAGAATA
>Ga0115002_10001642_pt1 | contig 30520 bp, 21 predicted proteins | sample ArcticOcean_MG_C_8_FD_89576 | JGI IMG/M metagenome (GOLD analysis project Ga0115002, IMG submission 89576) | Marine microbial communities from western Arctic Ocean - ArcticOcean_MG_CB11_86 | ecosystem: Environmental > Aquatic > Marine > Oceanic | place: Arctic Ocean: Canada Basin | collected... | reverse complement strand
TCCGATTTCACGGTACTGGGCATTTGGCTCTTCGGTCCCTCAAATCGCTTGACGCGATATGATTGGGACCGTCTGCCAAACGCCCGTGACGACTTTTTTGAGTTAAGCGAATTCCCGGAAAGCGCATTTTTTCTTGGTCTTCCAGGAATTCCGTTACTCCGATTTCACGGTACTGGGCATTTGGCTCTTCGGTCCCTCAAATCGCTTGACGCGATATGATTGGGACCGTCTGCCAAACGCCCGTGACGACTTTTTTGAGTTAAGCGAATTCCCGGATAGCTCGTTTTTCTCGACTCGTATTTTGGTAAGAGTCCAGTGACTTTAACGGCCGCGTGAGAGCGCTTGACTGGCGATCGGGTCATGAGCGATAAGTGTTATTGATTAAACGGTTTACGCTACGAATGGCACCGCAACTTCGAAGTTGGTTTCAGCTCAAATGCGCAAAATCGTTGCGCTATTTGTAATGGCTTGATAGAGTACATCTGCCAGCCCACGCTATACCACTTATTAGGCGAAGAAGGATTCACCAGTCTTGCCCCGTCCTTATCGAAATCGACGACCCTCACTCGAACCCCTCGAGCGGCGCAATTTACTTGCGACACTTGTTACTCAACCAGCTTGTCTGGAAAGCGACGACTGTACGCTGCGCGAATACCCCGATGTAAATGGCGACGGTAGCATCAGTCCAATCGACGTACTGTTGTTGGTAAACTTCATCAACGAGCATGGGGTCGGTGCTCCGGCGCCTGAAAACCCGCCTCCGTTTGTCGACGTCAATGAAGATGGAGTGGTCACTCCAGGCGACGCCCTCATCGTGGTCAACTACTTGAACGGAACACCCAGCGAAGGGGAATCTCATTCCGCTCGGGTAGCTCCTCCAAACGATGCGCTAAGGTCGGCGACCGAGCCGCTGTCGCGGGAACGACTGTCGCGCGAATCGATGTTCTCCGATTCAGCTTCGACTGCAATTATCGAAGAGACAGAATTACCGATTACCGAGATCCTCGACAAGCGTCACGATGAAGACTGTTCCGATTGCCAGGACGGTTTGGCCGAAGACTTGGACAACGAGTTGCTGGCAGACGTCCTCAAGACTCATTCGCTGGCGGACGAAATCAATAACTTCTTTGGCGCGTAGAATCGCTCGCCGCCATCTAATCGCCGCCATCTATTCTGCGTTGGTCTTCTCTCTTGGTAGTTCGCTCCGATTTTGCGCCAGCTGCTACAATGTCGTGCATGAATACCCTTCTTAAAATCACTGGACAAGTTGCCCATCCACTCGAGCTTACTTTCGAGAGCTTTCGGCAGATCGCTCCCGATCAACAAGTGGATATGTCGGAAATAGATGAGCGACGAAGGGGTCGAGCCGTGAAACTCGGCGCGTTATTAGATCAGTCGCAGCCTTCTGCGGAGGCCAAGCAGCTTAAGCTCATTGGGTCCGCGGATGGTTACGAGTCGGTAATTTCATTAGCACTGGTACGCGAGCGCGGTTTGGTAATCTACGAAATTGACGGGGCACCGCTTCCAAAAAGTGCAGGCGGCCCCACTCGATTCTTTATCCGCGACCATTCTGCATGTAATGTCACGGAACTCGACGCCTGCGCAAACGTGAAGTTTCTCGATTGCATCGAGTTGATTCAGTAAGGAGGTGATTCAGTAGGCCGTGATTCGGTACGCAGGTTAGTTCGCAAAAGCGATAGCGTGCGTTGACTAGAACGGAATGTCGTCTTCGTCGGTCGCTGCTTCGGCGAATGCGTCGTTGGCATCCGTAAAAGAGGTACCGCCGCCATCGCCATCGCCACCGCCGCCGCCGCCGATCACTTTAAATGCGATGGCTTCCACGTTGACGAAGAATTTGACTTCGCTGCTAGGATCTTTTTGCCATCGTCGACCGGCTAGTCGATAACTGACTTCGACATCATCGCCCACGCTGAGGTCATCGACTGCGTCGCACTCATCTCGAGTGAATTCGACAGGCACATAGTTAGTGAAGCGATCGTTTTCTTGTTCCAAAACGACCAGTCGTTTGCGAAACCCTTTTTGCCCGTAGGTTTTCGTTTCTTCGATCAAGTGCACGATGCCACGTACTTTTGCGTCACTCATGATATCTGGTCATTCCAAGCAGAAAGAATAGGGGGTTCGAGTCTCAATTTTTTACGAGGCTCAGTTTCAGCGAGCTTGGCATTTTAGCGAATTTTTCGGGCGAGTTGAACCATGCGGACGAGAGTTGGTTTGATCGCTGATGTGGTGGTTATTCGAGGTGGGAGATTCGAGTCGACCTATTCGCTTGCGGGTTTTCGAGGCTATTGAAGCCCATAGTAGCCAGCTGGCGGAATTACGACACCGCCGACGCGTCCCAGTTTCTTGGCCAGAAATCGCGGTTCGATTTGGAATATCATGCCCACGCTATCGCGACTTTCGTCAAAATTGACACCGAGTCGGATGAAGGTCGATTCGCCGATCCGGGTCACGGAGGCAGTTTGACCGATGTTGCCCGTGGGTCCGAAGTCGATGGATGCTCCAGCGGAGAATATCCATTTTTCGTTGGCTCGATAACTAAATGAGAGCAGAACGACGTTGCTGCTTATCGGGCCTTCAATGGATCGGAAGCCGAGGTAGACATTCCCTTGTTCCGGGCGGCTGATTCGACCGCCAACGGTAAACATACGCAGGCCGTCACCGAAAACGTCGATGTGACCGTCGCTCAAGATGGTAAATCGATCACCGATATGCCAGCGATAATCATACCGCAACAGTCCAAGATCTTCTCCAAAGTTGTCGCGGTCGCCTTTGGGGAACAAAACGCCTTCGACGTCGAGCGTCATCCAGTCGACGACTCGCTCTTGTCCAGGCAATCCACGCTTCGTTTGAAGTCTTTGATTGACTCCAAATCGCAAGAGCATCAAGTCATCGGCGATCTCGGTGTTATTTGTAGTAACCCAGCTTTGAGTGCCACTGCGAAGTGCGTAAAGACGTTCGTCGAACTTAGCGGGAATGGTGCCGCCAAAAGTATCGAACGTGAAACGTCGTCGAAAGTGCTCCGTCGCGTCGTCGTCCAGAGGGTTGTAGAGTGTGAGGTCGTTCATGTCGCGATTGCTTTCGGCGAACAGGAACTCCGTTTCGAAGTTGACCTTGTGTGCTAGACCGTTGACATTGAACAAGCCGTTTTGCACTTGAGGCATGGCGGTCCACATTGGCAAGTTAGCTCGAATTCCAGCTTGGCTATACGTTCGGGTTTGGTCGTTGCTGTCGCGATCCTCGTCCCAATGAGCGAGCTCGCCGAGTACGTAGGGGACAAAGCGAACTGGGCCGACGTCAAAGGGCATGTCAACTTCGTGTCGAGTTGCCGCGACGAGTCCACCCCGATCGTTGAACGGCACTCCCGCTGTCGTCGTTTCCCAGGCGAGTGGTGCTTGCGGTGGTTCGCCAACCGTTGGAAGGTTTGCCGTGTTGAGATTTGCGTAGCCAACGTTGGTGTGGGAATGCCAGTTCATTCGTTCGTAGAGCAGCGGCTGGCCGATAAGGAAATGGTCGAAGCGAGCTGAATCGGCTTGTGTGAAGAAGTCGTTGATACGAATGTCGCCCGACACGCTCCAACTTGAATGCCCGAGGAGTTGCTTCAGTTCGATCCCCGTCGTTTGATCTTTCAGCTGGTCCCATTCATCTTCGTGATATTGCTCGAGAAAATTGTTGTCGCTAATTAGACCCAGTTCGGCGGTGAGTTGTAGTCCGTACGGCATGCGATGGCGGTGTTGCCAAAAGACTCGACCTCGATCTTCCCGCTCGGGCACAACGGCTCGCCGGCCCAAACCAAGGTTGTCGGTTCCGGTGTCGTGAATTCCCCAGACGTCAAGCGTGCCCGTATAGGGTCCCGACACTCCGAATAGTCCTTCTCGATCGTAGTCGAAGTGAGTTCCGAGTGCTGGCCCGCGCTGGTGTAAGTAATCGGTCGACAGCGTCCAATTTGTTCCTTTGGGTGGCCGTCTCCAGCCCGTAAGCTGATACATGTCCCAATCGATTAACGCTTGGAATCCGAACACGTTGTCCGATTTAAAGCGAATTTGATCGACGTAGTACGTTGGTTTGGTTAGGTCAGTCGCCATGACGGGCCAATAGAAAACGGGGTAACCGCCAACGTAGAGGAAGTTGTTTCGGCTGGTCGCAAGTAATTCGTGATCGACTGCCGGGTCGCCGGTTTCCGGATCGATCTCAATTTCGCCCGTGAACGGGTTGATGGCTGGCACTTGCGAATCTTGGAATGCCAGTGTTTCCGATTGGAACCAGTAGCGAGGTACACCCAGACGACTCGATGTGGCCGCAGCTCGATGTGCTAAAAAGTTTTGTCGGTCGACCTGTTGCAAGACGTCGGCTTTGATCCGCAACAGTCCTTGGTATTCTTCCACCGGCGTCAGGATTTCTGCATCCAAAATAACGCCATGGCGATCGCGAACGTTGTAGTACATTCGCTCGGCATAAATCACTCGATCGCCCTCGCGAAAGATGATGTTGCCCTCCATGTAGAATTCGAGCGGCGTGTTACTGTCCTGGTTGATTTGCCCAGAGCCCGCTTGATTCAGACCACTTGGATCAAATCGCTGAGTCCAAACGACGAGGTTGTCTGCTTCGACATCGATCTTGTCGGCTGCCAATTGGCCCTCGTCCAGTCCTTCAATTCCACTGACGACGATATTCACTCCGGAGGTGAATGAAAATACCGACTCCGATCGCTTAACATCGTCTAGGCCATCAAACTGAATTGGTACGTTGCTACGCGACTGAATAATAATGCTCCGCGCAGAAATCCGCTGTTGCACGGGCGGCAGTGGTGAGACAAATTGAGCCTGCTTTACCGTTTCTGTTTTCGTTTCCGCATTGGGTGTGTTGGCAGACATTCCTCGTTTCACGATCGCCGGTTTGGTCTCGGGTGGTCCCTGGATTTGCGGCACGTGAATGTCCACGTCGTCAGCCGTTTGGAATCGACCGATCCAGTTCTTGTCGCGAATCGTCTGCGCGGCGCGTCGAGTCGCTGTATGCGGTCCACCATAGTGGCCGTAGTCGACGACAACGTTGTCTTCGAAGTAGGCGATGACTTTACTCAGGTTTCCTCCGTAAGGAATCGAGCGGTCGATCCAAACAACCGCGTCGCCGCCCTTCGCAATTACATTGCCTTGGCGAACTGAACAATGCCCTTTGAGAACCAAGACTTCGTACGAACCTTCACGCCATCGTTGAGCATGATCGCCCTCGATGACAACGCGATGCCGCGGGTCTGTCATGGGAGCTTTTATTTCGCCCCGAAGATGCTTGGGAATACAGCAGGCGATTGATGTGACAAACAACAACCAAAGCGCAACGCGAACACAGATGTGGCGGCGTACGCTCGCCAGCGGTAAACGCTTCGTCGTCGGTTGGCAATTACTTGTCAGAGGAGTCGCATCCTTGCTATTTGTTGCTCTTTGCACTTCCTGTGCAAAAAGGAATCTTTAACCTATTTTGGCGGGCGGATTATAGGGACGAGTGACGAGCAGAGCAAGGCGGTTTTTACGTCCGCTTTGTGCTGTAAGTGTTTTCTAGCTGGGGTTTTGCAAAACTCGACGCCGTTCGGATTCGAAGGGTATCTGAAGACTGTTCCGATGAACTGAATTCTCGCCTCATCTCATAAACATTACGAGCTAGCAGGGAGTTTTGTTCGCGTTACAGCGTGGGCAACTAAAAAGCAAAGACTCGGCGAAATTGACTACTAGGGTTTTCCCTACCCGGATTTCCTCCGCCCATTAAATTTCAAAATAAATTGCTAGCAAGTGTAATTCGAAGGGTGCCCCCATCGTACTAATAAGTGCCCCTTTGGGAATGAGCAAGCAACAGTCATTCAGCAGTTTCAAACGGCAGTTTTTCAGACAAACCGAACCAGCAAACGCGTTAACGTCTATTCCGATGATGCTGGGCGCTCTGCAAATTCAACAGCTGCGACACGTCACTTTCTAATGGTGACGCTCACATTCAGTAGCATCAATTCTTACCAACATCACTACGTGTTTGCGCGCAATGAATGAGAGAGGCGAATGTGAGTAATTCGACAAGTCTTCATTGTCAAACAACTCGTTTTCTCGTGGCACTAATATTTGCTGTCAGTTTGCTCGCCATTTGTCCGCTAGCGATTGCTCAGCTAGCTGACGAAAGTCAGGACGAAAATCAGCCGTTGCCTGATGTTAAGCGGTTGGAACAAGAGGCAACAGAGTTGACGAAGAGGGTAGGACAGTTGATTGCTCAAATGGAAAAACTGAAAGGCCGTCTCGCGGAGTTACCCGAACAACTGCAACGTGAAATTGATGAACGCAAGTTTGATGAAGCGGTTCGCAAGTTGGAGCAGTCGACGTTTTGAAAGATTCAGAAGGTGGATGAAAGTTTCTCGCAGATTTCGGAAGCCCTGCATCGAGTTGAAGAAATGCTCCATCGCCAAGGTGAGAAGTTGCACTTCGAGCGAGAGCGACACGAGGAATTGGAGGAGGTAACGAAGAAAGACAAGATCGAGTTTTTGGCGATTTCTGCCGAAGAACGCGATGTTTTGGACCACTTTTTCGACGAGTCGAAGGTAAAGATGAAGAGTTGGGTCGCCATGGACCGTGAAGAGTCGACGATGAGAGCCTATAATATAAAGGTTCTTCCAACGGCTGTTGTGATCGACAAAGCGGGAACGGTAATTGCCGTAACTCAACCTGGCGATTTGACCGTTGAAGACTTCGTGCAGTGGCGGCTGGTGAGAGCGTAGAATGGAATTAGCTTGAGTAATGGACTCTGGCTACCTCGCCCGCAACTCAGTTGAAGTTTGTAACACTTTGACTGCCATTGAACGTTCAGCCGTGTCCACCAGCAATCACAGTTTTCGCGATTCCAAGACGTCGGGCGAATCGAATACGCCTGCGCCGTTCGGAGCCGGTGACTCGGCGACCAATGTGTCCCTTCTTTTGCGCTTGAGCGACGACACGGACGAGGGTGCGTGGTCGGCATTCGTCGAGCGATATGCTCCTTGTATTTTTGGTTGGTGCCGCCGATTTCGGATACAGGAAAACGATGCTGCCGACGTGACTCAGGACGTCTTGATTAAGTTGATTCGCGCAATGCGAAGTGATAACTACGACTCGAATCGCGGCAGCTTCCGCGGTTGGCTAAAGTCGGTGACTGGCAATGCTGTGCGAGACATGATGCGATCTTGGAATCGCAAAGTGAACGCCGCTGGCGGAACGAGCGTTATGTTGCATTTGGCAGCGATTCAAGATCCCGTTGCGCTGGCAGAATTGGGCGCGCAACTCGAATCCCAATATCGCGAAGAACTACTTGAAGAGGCAGAAGTTCGCGTCCGCAAAAGGCTGAAAGAATCCACGTGGGAAGTCTATCGTTTGACGATGAGTGAACGACTTGAACCTCACGAGGTTGCCGAGCGTTTGGGCATTCCCGTGGGGACGGTTTATGTTGTCCGGTCGCGAGTTATCAAACACTTGCGACAGGAGATTAAATCATTGAGTGACGTTGATGGCGAGCCGGAGCAGTCGAAATGAAAAGTACTTGCCCTAGCTCCGAATCGTTGCATTCATTTCTTAACACTTCGTCGTCAGATGCTCCAGACGGAGAAGTCATAGCTCACGTTGAACATTGTGATTCGTGTCGCCGAATGTTGGACGAATGGAGCAGCGATGAAGAGGTCCGTTCTTTGCATCAGCGACGGCATGATTCGGTTTCCGATTCGAGTCCGGTATTACAGGACTTGATCAACCGTTTGTCGGCTCACATGCCAGCCGAAGTGCTCGATGGCGATATGCAATCGCGCTTGACACGAAACGATTGGGTGACGTTTCCAGAGCCACCTGGCCCCAATGCTCCGCTTGGAAAGATCGGACGTTACAATGTTATCGAGAGGATTGCGAGTGGCGGAACGGGCTTGCTTTACAAGGCGGTCGACGGGCAACTGAATCGAACCGTCGCGTTGAAAGTTCTACGCAGTGAATTGGCTGCGGACGAGTCCTATCAAGCTCGCTTGGAACGCGAGGCGCGAGTCGCGGCGTCGCTTACTCACGACCACATCGTTACGCTGTACGAAATTCGCATCGAAGGCGATTTCCCGCCCTGCTTGGTGATGGAATACGTTGTCGGTGAATCGTTGCGCGAGCGAATCGATCGAACCCAGGTTCTCGGACCGCGGGAGGCCGCGCGAATTGTTCGCGAAATCGCAACAGCATTATCCACTGCTCACAACCAAAACTTAGTCCATCGCGATGTCAAGCCAGCCAATATCATGCTCGATGTGGTAACGGGGCGAGCCAAGCTGACGGACTTTGGACTCGCTCGCGATGAAGACGCGGCCACGCGGATCACACTCGATGGCGTCATCGCGGGCACGCCGGCGTACATGAGTCCCGAACAGATAACGACGCCAAACGAAGTCGACGCTCGCAGCGACGTATATAGTTTGGGTGTTGTTTTGTACGAGTGCCTTAGTGGTCGAGTTCCGTTTACGGGCGTTGTTCGCATGGCTCTACACCAGGCTCTGCACAATGACCCGCAGTCCTTGTCGTCGCTAAATGATCAGGTGCCTCGGGACTTGGAGACGATTTGTGCGAAGGCGATGGCAAAAGATCCGAGTCGCCGATACCACTCGGCCGAAGAATTCGCCGACGACTTGAAACGCTTTTTGAACAACGAATCAATCAAGGCCCGTCCCGTTTCGAATATCGAGAGGTTTGGCAGATGGTGTCGAAATAACATCGCCATCTCTCTGCTAAGCGGAAGTCTAGTCGCAACTCTATTGGTAATCGCCATCGGGGCTACAGTTCTTTCTGTCGAACTCGCCGACTCTGCGGCACAATATCGCGACATTAGTCTGTTCGCGCTACATGAATTGGTCGACGACGGCTGGTATCCGGAAGCTTCCCAAGAGGAACTGGAAAGCGAGATCGAGTTTCGACTGTCGTTGATTGGTCCACATGAAAAGGCGGGTACGGAGGATCTCATCCTCGCCGAAGCCAAACAACAAACGGGCGAATTATTGTTCGCCCTCGGTCGCAAAGAGGAGGCGGAGGAAATGTTCGCCGAATCGGCCACTCTCATTGAGGAAAAATCGAAAGAGGATCCTCAGGATACACACAACTACCATTTACAGGTCACGTCGTATGCGAGTTTGGCCCGAGTGCAAGCGGATAGATCTCAGTGGAAATCCGCCACTTCATTTATCGATAAATCGGTGAAGCTGCTCGATAAGCTCGATGAGATGCAGTCGGATGATATGGATTTTGAATTGTTCCTCAAGAAGGCACATATTCATGGCATCTGGGCTAATATCTATCGGATGCAAAAAATGACGAAAAGATGATCGAGCAGTTGTCTCTTAAGTGGGATCAGCTCGATAAGTTGTATCAAGACCACGGAGAAACGCCCGAATTATTGTTCCAAATGTATGAATGTGCTGACGAGTTGATTGCGGGTTGCATAAGGCAAGGGAAACTAACCGAAGCCAAGACGCGAGCTGAAGAAGCGACCTCCATCGGTGGCGAGATCGTGCGGATGTTTGCACCCGAAGAATTCAGTAACGAACAGAACATGTCGTTTGGTCCTCATCGCGATTTGCCGTTCTCATCGGGACCTTACGCTCACCGTCCTATAGATATCGCTCGCCGTCTCGTGTTTCTGGAATGCCTTTGCGCGACACAGCATATCGCCGACGACGATATTGGTGACCCGCTCAATGGACATGTTTATCGAGCGCGCGAGCACGCCCTGAAAGTGGTTCAGGAGAACAGCGAGTATGCTCGGGCAATTCAGCGAGAGTTTAATGACAACAGTGAGTTGTTGCGGGAATTATTTCAGCATCCAGCGACGAAGGATCACGCACTGGAATTGCTCGAAGGCGATCTCACGAAGCTGAAATTGGAAGAAGGATTTTCAGAAGAGCCTGGCTCTGAGAACGATGGGCCGGATGAGCAATTCGACAACAAAGACAAAGTCGACGACGCGGTCTGAACGCCACTATCATCCCGATGAACACTCCGGCGCATAAGCTAATTCTCGCAGGACTTTCCCCTTGAGACCAAAGTGGTCCGGCGCAATAGGTATCCGGGCAGCTGACTCATGACGTTACTCGAACTATTGCTTCTGTTCGAGTGCCGCTTTGATAATGATCTCCTCGATCTCTGGCGCCCATGTTGTCGGCAGCCCGTAGTAGATCATTGACCTGGCGCCTTCGTAACCGCCTTCTCTGAGCACTCGGCGGGATGGTATGTAGGCCATCACGTCGTCGGCGTATGCAGTGACCCAAGTCGACTTGGCCTTCGACTCCAGTTTTAACCGCAGGGAATAGTCGACGGTAACTTCGCCACCGAGAAAAATCCACTCAACCTCTTCACCTAAAACCCACTTGCCGATGGGATAGGGATAGGTCTGAGAGAGTTTTCCATCACGTTCGAGAACTTTGAGTAGATGTTTTGATCGGGACTGTTCGTACTTGTTTTTTGATTGTGCTCGCTGCTCCAGCTCTTCACGCGTTGGCAGTTTTCCAAGTGGAAGGTCGATCTCCTCGTAACTCCGATGGACGGTCATTGCCAAGTTCTTTGTTTCGCCTTTGACTACTTTGGTTACTGCTTGGCCCAGACGTTTTCCATACTGCTGAGCCAGTTCGACGGAGCGTCGTGGTAGTGGATTTTGATCCCCGCCACACCCAGCCCAAAACATAGCGATACAGTTGGGTAGTTCTTTTTCAACTTCGATTTGGGCGAAGCCTGGATAGTCGCCAGACCATTGATAGAAACTGAGAACTGTTGCATGACAAGCGTAACCGAAGACCACGGCATAGGGTTTTCTTTTCGTGCTATCCCGATTTGGCTCCCATGCGATGAGGACAGGTACGTCGTGATCCAGAGGTCCTACTAACTTACCTGCTTCACGTAATCCCGGTACCTCGGGTTCTGGGTTATTTCGACGATTGACTGCGAAAGTCGCCTTGCCGATTCCGTATGACAGTTCGCAGTATCGGCTGTTCTTGAAGGCTTCGGCAACGGCACTGGCAACACTTGTTTCGAGGAAATCTGCGTAGTCATCGACTTGTTGTTGAGCTTGCTCATTTAACAACATGTAATGCATCGGTCGCAAATTCCCCGCCACGATGGGACCAGTGTGGGTGTGCGAACAAGCTAAGTGAACTTGCGAGTTCGTTACAGATAGTTTGTGAGTCTTACTTATTCGGTTTCGAATGCGTTGCGAAAGTTCTCGGTCGATGCCGAGCAGGTCAAGAGTTACCAAGACGATGCGAGTGTCGTTTTTTTGAGAGATGTTTAACACAATTGCTTTCGCCCACAGCTTGGTCAATGTTCCCTCTGCCGGATGAGTCCGATTGGCATAGCCAGACATGAACATTGGTTCTTTGGGAGTAATATCAACCTTAGCGATACCGCAGTTCCACTCTGGTGCTTCAGCGTCCAGGGTTTCGGGCAGTATGAGCAGGGTGGAAAACGCAAGGGCCAGAAGCATAGTGTGTCGCATCGTAGTCTCCGATTGGTTGCGGGTCCGACCGTAGTGGATCGGTCAAAGTGACGGTGCGTCAGCTAGGCCCAATTCAAGTCAACATCGTTTGTGTTAACAAGTCTGCCGTAGCAGATGTCGCCAGACTTCTGGGGAAGATGCATTGCGACGCGACTTTCGATGTCGGCCAGAACTCTGGCGAGTCCTGCTACTGGCTGTTAACAACTGAAAACCGGTGCTCGAGGAACTACCGACTCCGAGAACTTGACGCTCTAGGAATCTGAGGCGGGAGACCGGTCTTTGCATTGGAGTTTATAGAGTCCGAAGGCAATCAGCAAATAAATCGATGGCATTATCGGCCCTCGCATTCGCATATCGCTCCAGTAAAAGGTGTGGATGACGGAAAACGTAAGGCAGAGCAGAATTGCGGGCAACCAAATTTCCCACTGCAATTCACGCCTTTTCCAAATCAACGTACAAGCGGCTGCTCCCAAAATAACCGCATACCAGAATCCAATCGCATATCGCATCAGCGTGGTTCGCGTTCCTTCGGATTCGGTTCGTCGCGTCGGCGCGAGACGCCAGAACCGCAGTAATTTGCCCGTGCAACTGAGGCGAAAACCTTCTGGACGTCTTGCGATCACCACTGCGGCAGTTTCGTACGCCAGCTTATCTCGGCCCAGTTCGTCACTCGGCTCAATCGTCGCCAATTTCTCTTTCCACTGCTGGTGAAACTTCTTGGCGTTCCAAACGGAAGGACCGCCCTTCATGTAGAAGTGATTGTAAAATTCATCGTTGTTACCGAGCAAAAACGTATAGCCCCCGTGCGTAGTCAGAAAAATTGGTTTGCCAAAGACTTGTTGATTTCGAATCGCCCACGGACAAAGCACTAAGGCGAACGCGATGGCCGTCGCCAAACCAGATCGATTCGTTTTCACTGCTGCCGCCAGCAAGATGACACTCCAAATCGCAAACGTCGGTCGACAGAGGACAGCCAAGCCCAAAGCCACGCCTAGTAGCAACGCATTTCGCCAGTTGCGCTGTTGCCACCAGCGAATGAAAGCCAACCACACCGCCACCGATAGCGCCGCTGCAATTGTTTCCGTCATTGGCAGCGCGGATTGGTTGAGCAAAATCGGATCGAGTAGCATTCCGATGATGGCAACCCACACGAGTTTCCCCAGCTGTAAGAGTGCACCAATGCGATAAATACAAATCGCAGTGACCGAGGCGAGAAGGACGTGAAGTAGCAGAATCGCCTGCGGCGCGGGTGAAACGATCGACAGGACTAGCGGGTACAGGGGTGGGCGATAGGCCGTCGGAAAGGTCTCGTTGGTGACGGCGTCCCGACGTTGATAGCTTCCATGCTCTCGAAGTTGCATTGCAATTTGACGATAGCCATCGGGATCGGTCTTCAATCCATTCGGCCGCGCCGTTGCGAACCCTCCACGGATTAACAACGACAGCAGCATGATGGCTAGATACGTCCAATGGCTGGCGAAACGGTCCGCCGTTGGTGAGTTGCTGGGCGGTAGATTTCCACCGCTGGCAGTTTGTTGGTTCACGCGTTTGCCCTATTGATGCAGGGCGTACAGGATGAGGTTGACTCCAATTTTCACAGAGTCTTCTTTTATATAACCTTTGCACTCGAGTGACGTGTGGTTTTCCAACCCACAGCTTAGATCGAAAGGCGAGATGATCACTGAGTAACGCCCGTCGATTTCAACGCCTTCGAGGTAAGGTGCTCCTTTGACCAAACGGATTCCGAGCGGATCTGATTCACGTCGCAATTTTGGGTCGCGAAGCGTGACTGACGCGAGATCGTAACCGCCAAATTCGGTTCCGAACATCTTGTGATCGGTCGGTATTCGAGCCAGTTTGCCGTTGGGTACGATCGCGGAAATCTCTCGCCGCAAAGCGGTTGCGAACTGGGGACTGGCGCAAATCGCGTCCGCCATGATCACTCCACCTCGTTCGACGAAAGTCGCCAGGGCTTTTTGTTGCGACTTGGTGAATCGGAAGTCGCGGCGGCCATGAAGAAATACGATTGGGTAATCGAACAAAGTGGGATCCGTAGGCGACAACATACGTCGATTTGGATCGATCCGCATTTCGACTTGTTCGCGAGCGTGACTGAGCAAGTTTGTTAGCGCGTTCGGAGCATCATCGCTGCCGCCAGAATGTTGCAGTTTGGGGACGATGAGCATGTTTCGCGTGAGCTGTTCGACCGTTCGTACTTCGCCGATAACGGGAGTGTCCAGTTTGTCTTTGAGTACTCGATTTGTAGCGTATGCGACGACGTTTTGGCCGATCTGCAAATACGCGTCGATTTGATCGTTGACGTCTTTTGGATAGTCATTTTTTCGATTTCGAGTCGCCAATTCCCAGTAACAAGACAAGTCGGAGGGGCAATACACGACGCTGGTTCGGCAACAGGCGTCAACTCCGTAGAGGTGAGGCATGTATTTCGTGTTGACCTGCCCTTCGGCAAACCAGACGGGATGGTCTTTTTGCAACAATCGAAGTTGGGAATCGGGGAAAACGTCTTTCATTAGCTCGCGAAAACTTTTGTCGAATGCTTCGCCCCCACATGCCGCCTCGGCAAAAATGAAACCGCCTTGGTTGACGTAAGTTTTGAGATCCTCTTTTTGCTCTTTCGTAAGATTCAACGCGTCCTTACCGCTAATAAACAGTACAGGAGTTTGCAGCAAATTCTCGGCTGTCGCTACGTTCGCATCGATCGTCTGCCAAGTCAGATCGCGGCGCCAACGAACTTCAATACTCTGAGTTAGATGATGTAAACCCTGGCGATGATGATTCCAATCGCCGATGTCATTTGCATCGGCGCCTAGTCGCACTTTCTTCGTGCCGTGACGCAGTTGACTCATGACAATCGGCCGTCGGCCTTTTGAAAGGAAAAGCAGCGCGAACGCAGTTGCAACGTGTGGGTTGTCTTCGGCATGTCCATGCCCAATCCAAAAACTGCTCAGTGGATCCTGTTTCGCAACCAGGTACTCAGCTCCTTCGCGATACCAGTCGTGTGTCCCAATAAACCGCTGACCGGTAAGTCGTCCGATACGTTCGACGCCGTACAGGTAATAGAAATGCCATGCGCGGCTAACGGACGCATTTTTAATTGCGACGGCGCTGGGGTTGGTTTTTACTGAAAACTTTCTTGCCAACCATGCCAGTCCGAGTTGAACAGCGTCGGTCTCGTCTTGATTGCCACAACAGGCGACGTGGCCGTTACGGACTTCGGCATCTTTGGTTGTCTTATCGAGTGCGATGACGATGGAGGCGAGTCCGGCACAAGTCATTGAACCGGTGGAGGGTAATTGACTAATGTAGCCAAACGAGCCATCGGGGCGTTGTTGATCGAGCCAATAGTCTCGGGCGAATTCCCAAACTCTGGGGGTCACTTTCACACCAGATTTCTCGGCGTCGTGCAACGCGAGTAGAGCGAATTGCGCGTTGGAATTATCGCCTTTGCCTTTGTTCATGCCGTAGCCCCACGAGCCGCGACGATCTCCTTGTGCTATCTGGGCTTTCTCGAGCCACATTGCGTTGCGTTGAATGAGTCCCTTGTATTTCACTGGATCGGCTGCGACGTAGACCATCGTTTGCAGAGATGTCACGTAAACCGAATTGGGTTGGCCCATCGATTCCAGATATGCCAACGCTTTTTTGACGTGGGGAGAGTCTTTATTGTCTCCCGACATGATTAACGACAACGTCGCCAACGCGGTGATGCCGCCGTACATACCATTTGGTTCTGGCCAGCTGCCAGTCACAGGATCCTGTTGGGCCCTAAGATACTGAACTCCACGACGAATAGAATTTCGCACTTCTTGAGGCGTAACCTCAGATCTGACAGATGTCGTAATCGTCAGAACCAGACAGATCGCAAGTTGCCATGATGTGAATTTGGGCATGATACGGATTCCCTGCATTCAATTGTCGTCACCTTCCCCTCAAATATCTTAGGATTCTATACTTACAGCGGCAATGCAGACTTGTCTGCTTCGGCGAATCCGATCATCTTTGAGCGACCACGGGTCGGATTTTTCCGCTCCGCGCGTGAGAGAACGGTAAAATAACACGGAAAGGCGTTCAATAGCAGGGCTACTGGACGCTATGGAAAATGGAGAAGGCGACAACGTGGCATCCAAGCAACGAAGTCTCGGCGATGTGCTTCAAGAGTTCAGCCAGCATCGGCTGGTCATGCAGCAGGAACTACAAAAGGTCATCATAGGGCAGGACGAAGTGATCGAACAACTGTTCGCTGCGATCTTTACGCGCGGACATTGTCTCTTAGAAGGCGTACCCGGTTTGGCCAAGACGCTAATGGTCAGCACCGTAGCCCAGATCCTCGATGTTTCATTCAAGCGGATTCAGTTTACTCCTGACTTGATGCCTTCCGATATCACCGGAACAAACGTCTTGGAAGAGGACGACAGGGGTCGGCGGGAATTCCGATTCGTCGAAGGTCCGATCTTTACGAATATCTTATTGGCTGACGAAATCAACCGAACGCCACCAAAGACTCAGGCCGCTCTGTTGCAAGCGATGCAAGAACGCGAAGTCACCGTTGGTCGAGAAACCTACGAGCTGCCCTCGCCGTTCTTCACCATCGCCACACAGAACCCGATCGAGCAGGAAGGTACGTATCCGCTACCCGAAGCGCAGCTCGACCGATTCATGTTCAACATCAAAGTTGGTTATCCGAGTGCTGAGGAAGAAGAGAAGATCTTATCGGTTACAACTCGCAATGAAAAAGTAGAGGTCCGCAAAGTCCTCACTGCGAGATCGATTCTCAACCTGCAAAAACTGGTCGGTTCGGTCGCGGTTAGTGAGTTCATTATCAAATATGTTGCGAAGCTGGTGCGGGCAACTCGACCCAAGGATGAGCACGCACCCGATTTTGTCAAAGAGCTAGTCGACTGGGGAGCTGGTCCTCGCGCCGGGCAAAACTTGATCAATGGCGGTAAAGCGATCGCTGCAATGGACGGCCGTTTTTCCGTCGCGATCGACGACATCAAGAGAATCGCCGTGCCCGTTTTGCGACATCGAATCAGCACCAACTTTCAAGCCCAGGCCGAAGGGATGGACAACGACGACATCGTCCGTCGCCTGTTAGATGAGACGCCCGAGCCGGAAGTTTCCAAGTTTGAAACGCCAACACCTCCGCCGATGCAATAACCAGATTCGCCAACGTTTCCTGGTCGGTGCATCTGTGAGATGCCAGCCTATTCTCAACAGCTGAAAACTATGTCCGTCGAAAAGTATCTAAAACCCGAAGTCATCAATCAAATCAAACGGCTCGATCTTCGCGCGCAGTTTGTGGTGAAAGGTTTTCTGCAGGGATTGCACGCCAGTCCTTACCAGGGGTTTTCGGTTGAATTCAGCGAACACCGTCGGTATTCGACGGGCGATGATCCGAAAGATATCGACTGGTTGGTTTATGCAAAGACAGATAACTACTACGTCAAAAAGTTTGAAGCGGAAACGAACATCACGGGCTATCTAGTGATGGATTTGAGCCAGTCGATGGCCTACACGTATCGGCAGGAGTTGACGAAGTTTGATTACGCGATTTGTCTTGCCGCCAGTCTCTGTTACCTAATGGTGCATCAGCAAGATCCCGTTGGATTGATTACTTTTGATCAGCGAGTTCGCGATAGTCTGGCTCCGAAATCAAAACGGACTCAGTTGGGCAATATTCTTTCGCACTTGTCGCGACTGGCTCCGGCTGGTGAAACCGACATCGCAACCAGTATCACTCAGATTGCAGCGATGTTGAAGCAGCGTAGTTTGGTGATGCTTTTTTCAGATTTGCTGACCGATCCCGAACCAGTATTGCAGGCTTGTCATCGCTTGCGGCACGCGGGTCACGACTTGATCCTGTTTCACGTGCTGGACGAGGCCGAGGTGAAGTTTCCGTTTGAGGGGATGGTCGAATTGGAAGAGCCGGAGAGCGGCGAGAAGATGGAGATCGATGCGACTTATGCCAAGAAGGACTATCTCGATGCAATAGGCGAGTTTCGCGAAACGTATCGGCGAGAGTGTTCCCGAGCGGGGATCGACTATGTAGCGATCGATACTAGCATGCAGTTTGACAAGGCATTGATGGAATATCTTCTCAGTCGACGTCACAGGTTTTAGCCGGAGCAGTGAAAGATGGCATTTGTCAATCTGACCCTGTTGGCCGGCGGGTTACTTGTTTCGGTCCCAATCATCATTCATCTAGTGATGCGCCAAGAACCTCAGCAACTGATTTTTCCCGCGCTTCGATTCTTGCAGGCTCGCAAAGATACTAACCGCCGCAAGCTACAGCTTCGCCATTGGATCTTGTTGTTTCTACGAGCCGCTGCGATTGGCGCGTTGGCGTTGACTATGGCTCGTCCCAGCGTTGCAGCTGCGGTCGTGGGAGATTGGATTACCGTTGGCATCGTCGGAGTCGTGTTTTTCGGCGCCGCTGTTTTGGCAGGAATTAGCTATTGGCAAAAACGTGGCAAAGCCTTTGTCATAGGTTTCGGAGCGGTCGCGGGAGTGTTGGCCGTTGTATTGCTGTGGCTGGTTGTCAGTGCATTGAGCGCCGGCGGCGATGGCTTGCTCGGTGACCCCGACGCGCCGGTCGCGGCGGTGTTCGTCATCGATAACTCGCCGAGAATGGAGTATCGCAGCGAAAACAAAACGCGGCTAGAAGTAGCCAAAGACGATGCGCTATGGCTCTTGAAAAGACTACCTAAGGGCAGCGAAGTCGCCGTCGTCGATGCTCGGCCCGGCTCGGCGGTTTTCTCCGTCGACTTGGGAGCAGCTGAATCGGCCATCGATCGACTCAAGTGGACGGCTGTCTCGCGTGCCATGGTGGAAATGCTGGACAACGCCGTCAAACTGGTTTCTGAAAAATCCGAACTGCGTAAAGAGATCTACGTGCTCTCTGATATTAGCAAAGTTTCTTGGACGGAGAAAGTCGATCCAACGCTCGCAAAACGGCTCACCGAGTCCGGAGAAATAGCTGTGTATGTGGTCGATGTTGGAGTTGCCGAAATCCAGAATGCGTCGCTTGGCGATTTGGAGTTGTCGGCACAGTCGATTCCTCAGAACAGCGATTTGATTCTAAGCACTACGATCAGTCGCAAAGGGCCCGAAGTCGAGCGAAAAGTTCAAGTGTATGTCGAATTACAAGATCCAACGCGCCCATTTATCGAGAACGGCGAACTGAAACTCCCAGAGAAAGAACTTCGCAACGAACGCATCGTGAAACTGAAGGACGGTGAATCGCGAGTCGTGCAGATTCAATTAAGTGGTCTCGGAATTGGAGTTCACCACGGTTGGATTGAAGTCGAGGGCGAAGATGGCTTGGCAGTTGACGACCGTCGGTACTTCTCCGTTGAAGTAAACGACGCTTGGCCCGTTCTCGTGGTTGCTCCGCCGGATGTTTATTGGCAGGCGTTCACCGAAGCGATTGCCCCCTATGAATTCCGCAAAACTGAGCGGACTCGTTTCGATTGCGTCGTCGTCAAGCCAGCGGATCTCACCAACCAAAACTTCGAGGATTACGCGGCAATTTGCCTGCTAGATCCAACTCCTCTGCCACCAACTACGTGGGAACGGTTCGGCAAATACGTCCGCGAGGGCGGCTCGATGGGAATCTTCTTGGGCCATCACGCGATCCAATCGAATTCGTTCAATCAACCTGCCGCACAGCAATTGCTGCCGAGTCGAATCGAACGGCGGTGGCGAACAACCGAGCGGGATCTGTTTATTGCTCCTCGCTCCTTAGACCATCCGGTCATGACAGTTTTCCGCGACTTCGCCACTTCGACACCGTGGAACCATTTCCCCGTTTACAGACACTGGATACTTGGCGACCTCGCCGAAAACACGGAGGTCGTTTTTAGGTTCTCGAACGGAAAGCCAGCGCTGCTTGATCGGGCGGTCGGCAAAGGCCGAGTCTTGACGATGACTACGCCAGTGTCGGATTCATTAAGACCGCCAGGTCGCTCGACGTGGAATGAGATACCGACCGGACAGGACCCCTGGCCCTACTTTGTCCTTGCCAATGAGGCCACTCGCTACTTAGTCGATAGCGAAGGGCAGCGACTCAACTACGTCGCCGGATCGTATGTGGCATTAATGAATAGCAAAGATCGCGACCCCGAACGTTATCAGTTATTTTCTCCCGCCGATGAACCGCAAGAATTGGTGGCGCGGGAGTCTCGAGTTGAAATCAACTTTACTGAAGTGCCCGGCACTTACCGTTTGAAAGGGAACCGCGGCGGACCGGTAGCCCGAGGATTCAGCATCAACGTTAATGCTGTCGCTACCAATACCGATCGTCTAGAAATTCATCGACTCGATGAAATCCTCGGCGATGAGAATTATCAGTTGGCGAATAATCGCGATGAAATCACACCGATCGTTGGCGACAAACGTCAGGGGCGGGAATTCTTTCCGTTGTTGGTTTTGATCGTCGCTTTGTTGTTGGGAACTGAAAACTTGCTCGCAAACCGCTTTTATCAAACTCAGACCAAGACCGATTGAACCAGCGAATGTTAACTTCGTTTAAACCAGTTTAGATCCACGAAAGAAACGGAAGTGCTCGGCACTTCAGACGCTATGAACGACCAGTGGTATTTACAACCCGTTTTCAGCTATCCCGTGCTAGCGCTGGTCGTGATCGGACTTCTCGTAGTCTTGGTACTCAAGCCGACCTACGGGAAACTCGCCGGTTGGCAACGACTGACGTTGATCGGGACCCGGTTGCTGGTCGTATTGCTGATTCTGCTCGCGCTGTTACGACCGACTCGAGTGCACACGTCGAGGGAATCGTTGACGGCCACTTTGATTGTGTTATTCGACAAGAGTCGCAGTATGCAACTTCCCTCGTCAACTCAAGGGAAGGACCGCTGGCAGGACCAGATCGATGCGCTCGTGAATGCCACTCCAAATTTAAGGGCCGTTGCAGAGAAACTCGAGTTGAGAATCTACGCCTACGACGCGGAATTGCATTCAATCGAATTTGACGGCCAAACGTTAAAGCTTCCCGAAGGGCCAGATGGAGAGCAAACGGATATCGGTTCCGCAATTCACGAGGCCGTGGTTCGCGAGTCTGGAAATCGATTGGCAGGAGTCGTGCTGTTGGGTGACGGAACTCAAACTGCGTACGATCCCGAGGTCGACATGCGGGAAGCTGTTCGCGATTTAGCTCGGATGGATTATCCGCTGTACTGTATCGGCTTTGGCCCGCCCAGTGGTACGACGCAGTCCCGTGATATTGCAATGGAAAACTTACAGGACAAGTTCACTGTTTTTGTAAGAAACGAGGTAGCTGTTCGCGCCGTCGTTCGCATCAGTGGTTATGTCAATCAGAACGTTCCCGTTGAGTTAATTGCCATCGACGCAGCTGGAGTGGAAACAAGAGTTGGCACTGCGACAATAAAAGCGCAAGAAGACGGCCAACAGGTTCCAGTCCAAATCTCTTACGTCCCACAAGCGGCAGGCCGTTACAAGTTGACGATGCGAGCTGCCGCTCGACCCGATGAACTCGTCATCCAAAACAATCACCTAACCGCGTTTCTTACTGTGCTCGAAGGAGGGCTGAACGTTCTCTATTTGTACGGCGACCGACTGGGTGAGCAACGCAAGTTACGCGAGTCGGTGAACGCGTCGCCCGACGTCGATTTGAATCACGTCTTTGTAGATCGCAAGACGCGTTCCCAATGGCCATTGGATTTTGGTGAAACGTTCACCCGGCCGAAGTTCGATGTGCTCTTGCTCGAAGATATCGATGCCGATGCATTGGGGAAGGAAAACATCGACGCCATTGCCAAAGCTGTTGAGAACGGCAAAGGCCTGATGATGATTGGTGGATTTCACAGCTTTGGTCCCGGTGGTTATGACAAAACGGCACTGGCGGACGCGTTACCCGTACGAATGAATTCAACTCGGCAGGAGCCCGGGATCGATAGTCGAGTTCTACGCGAGATGCATTTGTGGGGAAACGTCCGCATGATGCCCAGCGAACGTCCGCATCCAATAATGAGGCTCGGTCCAGAAGCGGAAAACGAGATTCTGTGGCAACAACTTCCCGAACTAACTGGCGCAAATCGATTTGCCGGCGTAAAACAGCGAGCTCAGATTCTGGCAGAAACGGAGCAGGGCCAAGCGATATTAGTCGCTGGTGAATACGGATCGGGACGGTCGCTGGCTTTCGCTGGTAACTCGACTATTCGCTGGTGGCGATACGGCAAAGATGCTCAGCATCGCCGGTTTTGGCGACAAATTGTTTTGTGGCTCGTCGGTCGCGATCAACTCAATCGAAACGACGTCTGGGTAGAATTGGAACAGCGAAGGTATAATCCTGGAAGTCGAGTCGTTTTTACTGCAGGGGCGAAGACACCGGATGGAGATACGATTAGCGATGCCAATTTCGAAGTGAAAGTCACTGGCCCAGATGGGAAAGAGTATTCCGCAGTCATATCTAAAGACCTGGATAAAATCGTTGGCGCGGTGGACGATGTGAGGAAGCCTGGTCAATATACCGTTACCGTGACTGCGTCGACCGAGCGTCCGATCGGTTCAACGACTGCGGAATTTATCGTCTTTGATCGCGATATCGAATTGAGTAATCCCGATGCAGATTTTCTTCAACTGGAACGGCTTGCTGCCCAAACCAAACACGTCGGCGGAAAATTGTTAGCGGCCGAAGAACTTCCCGCATTGCTCGACGAAATCTACCAGCAACCGCCAAAAATGGAATTCGAACAACAACAGAAATGGCAGCTCGGCGACACCGCGCTCGACGCCTGGCTGTTCTTCATGGCGATGTTGGCGATCCTCACTGCCGAATGGGTGTTGCGCAAGCGATGGGGTTTGGTGTAGTCAGTCGCGGCGACTTCGCGGCTATCCCGCCACAACCTCTTTCGTCGTCGTTACGGCCCTTCGATCGTCAAGTCGGCATCTGGTCGGATTGCCAGATACCAATTCTTCCATTGAAACTGAGCCTGCAATTTTTGTGGCTCGGTCGGGTTGTTGAGTAGACCAAAACCGTCGATCTTGCGGCTGATCTTTCGCAGTGAATCGCGAGCAACCTCTACGATTTTGGGACTTGGGTCGGTGAGTGCAAACAGCATGGCTGGCACGTCGTCGAGTGTAGGGTCGACGGCTAATGTTTTGATGGTGCGCAAGCGAGTTTTGAAATCGATTGCAGTCAGGTTGGAAATCTTGCTCGTTGGGATTTCAACGTCGTCAGGAATTTCGACTGGAAAGACAATATTGCCAGATTCATCGACTCGGATGTTATCGAGATCGCGATCGAGAAGTTTGACATGTCCAATCGTTCCACCGAGATCCTGGAAAGACTTCTGACTGCTTCGAACCATGAATAGAGTGGCGAATGCTGTGCCGATCGCGTCGCCTCCTTCTTCCACTCCGTTGGGTATCGCGAAGTGGCCATCGGGTTGCTGACGGTTCTTTAGCAAGGCGATGCCCGCGTCGTACCAGCGTGGGTTTTTCTCTTTTCGATCCTCGACGTGATCGCGGAAAGTCATGTGACGTTCGATTGCGTAAAGATAGTAGTAGTTCCAGTCGTCTTGCGTCACATCAAAATTATTGGCGAACCATTGATTGCCGTCGCGAAGCGAGGTCTTCAGATTCTCGACGTCGATTTGATCCGAAAGTGGTTTGTCCTTTTGCTTGATCTCGGTAACAGGACCTTGGACGGGAGAGGGAGCGAAGTCTTGTAGCTTTAGCTTGTCTCCCATGATGTACAGGCTGCCGAGTGAAGCGGAGGTGAGGGATCGAGAGATCTTGAATTGAGCGACTCGTTGGTTGGCTGGAGGTAGGACGGCTTGGTAGCCCCAAGCACCGGACGGATCTTGAACTTGGATTAGCCAATTCGTCGCCCGCTCGAATGCATCGGTCGGGACTGCGATGTGCTTGCGGTCTGCGGTCCACAGAGCGAGGATCGCGTATTGTGTTTGCGACGTATCGCCTCGAGTTCGATCGCGATATCCCCAGCCGCCATGAGATTTTTGCCGAGCAACGATGTTGGCTATGTATTTTTCAATGAGTTGCGAGTTGTCCATCGCGTCGAGTTCGCAGAGGAACAGCGCCGCGATAGCGGTGCTATATAGATGGTTGTCGTTTGCGCGAGCTTGGTCGCGTTGGCACGCTTTGAGCGCCTCTTGAACTCGAGCGTGCGACTCGTATTTTTCGCGATCTGCTTTTAGCAGGGCGTAGGCAATAATGCATTTGCCGCCGAGTGCATTGTGTTCGGCAGATTCCAGATAGGATGTCGCCTTGTCCACCATTGCCTTTACTTGTGGCGACTCCGAATTCAAAGCCAAAGCCGATTGCGAATGGAGAGTAGTTAGGGTCAAAAGAGCAACCCAACTAAAGAAAGTTGTAAAGTGCCTCACGAGTCGTCCCATCATCACGAGTCGTCTCCTCATTTTAGGGCCCAAGTTCGAATGACCGAATTACCATGATCGTATGAGGATACGAGGATTTGTCAAATTATTGGCAAGGATAGATGAATTAGGTATCGGGTTGGCAGCTCAATCGGAGGCTGGTAGGTTGCTTGGGGTTAGTTCAAATCAGGATATGACGGTTACAGAGATGACTTTACCTCTTCGAGGCGGATTGCTCGATCTTACTTTGCCTACGGCTGCGGAGAACGTGGCGTTGGACGAAGCGCTACTGCTCCGCTCGCAAGAATGTGGAGAGCCATCCGAAGTGTTTCGGCTGTGGGAGCCTGCGGAGCCGTTCGTCGTTATCGGTCGCGGTTCGCAATATCAAGTCGAAGTGAATCAAGAATTCTGTGCAGGTCAGAACATTCCCGCCATCCGCCGCTGCAGTGGTGGCGCTGCAATTGTGACTGGCCCCGGCTGTTTAATGTACGGGGTGGTTTTGAGTTTAGAGCTGCGGCCAGAATTGCGCGACGTTTCCGTTGCACACCAGTTCGTCTTGCAACGAGTTCAAAAAGCAATCGGCGACTTGAAGAACGGCAATACCGTGCTCGCTGGTACCAGTGATCTGGCTATTACAAGTGAACAGCAGAATTCCGACCTGCAGAATTCCGAACAGTCGATCGGCGAACGAAAGTTTTCGGGTAACAGTCTCCGCGTCGCCAAGAACTACGTTCTCTATCACGGCACGTTGCTTTACGATTTTGATCTCTCGTTAGTCTCGAGTTGTCTGGGGACTCCGCCGCGCCAGCCGGATTACCGGGAGCGACGTAGCCACGAGGCCTTTGTGGCGAATCTGGATATTGATCCGACTGCATTGCGAAACAATCTCGCCGCGGCATTTGAGGTGACGGGGGTCGAGTCAGAATGGCCGCGAGAGGCGGTGCGACAACTTGTCGCAGAGAAATATAGTTTGCAGCAGTGGAACCAGCGGCATTGAATCGAGCCGTTTTGCTGCTTTTATCGCCCGCCCAAGGTAAGCCGTAACCACGAGTTAATCGAATCGGTGGTTCTGGGTGCTGCTGGCGAAAGTGATTTCTGAGCCTCTTGGCGTCTAAAGTCTGATAGGGCAGTCGGTTGACGATTTGCCGTAGGGTCTTAATACTAACCCAGATAGCTTGGTCGATCATCGCGAAGTATTCGCGGTTCAATGCGTTGGAGTAGGTTTGAATATGTCGCAAGACAAACAAGAAAATACGATCCCGGTCGATCCGAATATCTCGCCCGATGAAATTCTGCCACCCGTAGAAGCACCAAGTGCTGGCTTCTTATTGCAGCTGTTTCTCATTCCGATGGTGATCGTCAGTATCATCGTAATGGTCTGGCTCATGTTCAGTTGGCTCGCTCATATGGGCAACGATCCGGCGGACTTGGTTCAGAGTATGCGTCGCGGTTCCGAGAAAAGCTGGCAAGACGCAGCAACGCTTGCCGATTTGCTCCGCGATCCTCGCAAAGAAGAACTAAGGCAGAATTCGGAACTTGCGTTGCAATTGTCTGTGCTGTTGCGCGAGCAAATTGGAGAACCAATTTCGATCAAAACGAAAATTGGCGAACAGCAGATACAGTTCCGTTGCTTCTTGGCTAAGTCCTTGGGTGAATTTCATATTGAGGATGGTTTGCCGGTTCTGATTGAAGCGATGAATCAAGAGAACGACCAAGACCATGGCAGCCGCGATCTCGCGGTTCGAGAATATGCGATTCAGGCTACTGCTGTCTTGGCGAAAAACGTCGGCGTGGAAAAACTACGAGACAATGACGAGTTGCGAGCTTCAATAATAAAGGCATCGAAAGTTGAAGATGATTTCTCCGATCTCAAAGTGCCTCGAGCACAACTTCGAATCGCGGCTGCTTACGCGATGGGTGTAATTGGAGGCGAGGAATTCATCGACCGTTTATACGAGATGCTCGTCGATCCCTTTCCAAACGTCTCTTTCAATGCGGCAACAGGATTGGCTCGGCATGGCGATGCCCGCGCCGTTCCAATGTTGGTCGAGATGCTCGATCCGGAAAACAAGCGATCGGTCGAAGGCGAGCGAGAGGCGGATCGGGATTGGAAGAGAGTCAGTGTTATGGTGAACGCGATCCGGGCTGCAAAAATCTACGCTAACGTCAGGCCAAATGCCGACCTCGATTCGCTCGAAACAGCAATCGGGCGTCTGACCAAGTCCGACCATCCATTGGGCGTGCAGGTGGAAGCAAAAGAGACGTTGATTATCTGGAAAAACAAAAGGCAAGCGGCACTGAAAGCTGGCCAATAAAAACGTCGCATGTTTTCGCAATGAGACGAAGCGGTTGATTTAATCGATCAGCTTGTCGGTGATTTGCTTGAGCAATTGCAGGCTCGGGCGATCGTTGGGGTGTTCGGAGAGAATCTTTGCAATCAAGCGGGTCGCGGTGGGGAAATCGTCGCGTTCAAAAGCTTCGAGCGACGCTTCGTATCGCCGTTTTTGTTGCATCCAGTCGCCTTTGACATCCGTCGCCAGCTCGTTTAAGCCGAGCGTATCTCCAAACTCGTCTTCCATTCGACTCAGACGTCTTAGCGAAAACTCGTCCGTCAGTTTTGCCGCAGTTGCATCCGTTATCAAAATTTTCGTCGCGAGTGTGTCGGTAAATTTCAAAGTGCGACGGCAATCGTGCACAACTCGTCCCAGTGGCCCGTACTTAAATTTCTTATTGGAACCGATGTTGCCGACACGAGCGATTCCGGTGTGGATTCCAATTCCGAGATCGATTGGTTTATCCAATGCGTCGAGCCAGCGATTGTTGATCGCATTGAGTTGATCGTACATGTCGATTGCGGTTCGGCAGGCGTATTCGGCGTGGTCGTCGCGTTCGATCGGCGCGCCCCACATACCGATAACTTCGTCGCCTAGCGTGTCGACCAAAGTGCCTTGTTGGTCGGAAATGCACCCAGCGATTGTGCTGAGCACATCGTCAATCCAGTCGAGCGTCAAGCGAGCGCCGAGGCTTTCAGAGACTTCGCTGAAACCGCGAATCGTGCAATACAAGAGTGTGACTTCTGTGTCCTTGCCGAGTAGCAAGTTGGGTTCGGACTCGAGTTGTTGAGACAGTTCTGGTGTGAAGAACTGTTCGAACAAGATCCTTGCTTTGGTTGCAGCCCGCTCTTGCTCGAGCCGCGCTAAACCCGCAGCAACTCCGCTCGACAATAATTCGACTAAAGCCGCTTCCACTTCGGAAATCTGAACATCGACTCGCCCCAATCGGTCGCGGCGCCGATCGCCGTACAGTGCGCCAATGACTTCTCCTTCTGCATTTAGAATCGGAGCTGCCACGAGCGCGCGAACGTCAATCAAGCTGTCGGCATTCGTTATGTCATTGATCCGCCAAAACGTCTTGCATTCATTTCGGACGGAATCGAGAATCGTTCGACTCGGTTCCCACTCTTCGATAAATTCGTCGGTCGCTCCTTCTCTCGCATGAAGACTTTGGATTTTCCATTCATCGTTGACGAAATAGAGTGCAGCGGCGGTTTCCAAGTGAACGACATCGATCAACGCTTGAGTAGCCCGAGTGAGGAATTCTGTCGAATCTGTGGCAGATTGAAAGGCTTGATTCACGGAATAGAGACCGCGGAGCACGAACTCCGTTTCCTCGGGACTCCGTTTCAACGAAATGAAATCCTGAATCGCCGATTCGCCGCCGCGCTGCTGGCCGGGAGCTGTAGTGCGATGAATGAAGCTGCCCAGGTCGTCGGCCGGTTGTTGAACCGGCTCCAATTGTACGACCTTGTCTCCCAGAACCAGCAATGCTGGAACTTGGACATCTCGAAACGAGTCTGGTTGAATTCGGTCGTCCGTACCAACGAAGAGAGGATTGACTTTGCTGCAATTGGTTATCCGCACGCCGTCATCTGTAAGTGCTAAGAGTACGTGTTGTCGCGAAATGTCACTCTGCTCGAGTTTGGCAATAATGACACGATCGTCAACTCGCGTAAAAGGTCCAACTTCGTCGACGCGCTGTCGGCCCAACTCGAGTCGGTCGCTCAACGTAGTTGTGTACTCCAGCTTTGTCTGGATGTAGATATTCACCGTCACGGGTTGTCGGGCCGGTCTTGGCGTCCGGAGTCGTTCGAATTCAACGTTGAGCCTCATGAGGTCGAAGTAGTTGGTCTCCAACAAGCATCGATTATAGCGATCGACGTGGGTTTCCGCATTGGCCGAGACAATTCGTGCACGATTCAGGGTAGGGCCGCCAAGAGCCGTAGACTCCGGTGACATTGACCGTTTGACGTTGTGTGTAACGAAGCGCCGTATTGGTTAAACCAATCCCAATTGTTTCATTCTTTGTGACTCATTATCGAAAATCAGCGTCCGTTAGCGGTTTCCTCGTCTTGAATCAAGATTCTCGGAAATCAACTGCACCGCTACAATGATCGGATTCAACAAAAGCCACAGACTTGAGCGATACCCATGCCAAATCAAATTGCCGACACTCACTTGCTATTCGGAATCATCGCGTTGCAGATGGACTTTGTCACGCGCGATCAGCTGCTTGACGCTACGCAAGTTTGGACTTTGGAGAAAACGAAATCACTGGGCGACATCCTCGTTGATAATGAAAGTCTCAAGGGCGAGCGTCGAGTATTGTTAGACGCCTTGGTAAACGAGCATCTCAAGGAAAACGAATTCGATCCCGAGAAGAGTCTTCACTCGTTTTCAACTGGAAGTTCTGTCGCAGGTTTGTTGAGCGAACTGAACGACACGGATGTTCAGGATTCGCTTCGACACATCAGTACAGATGAAGCTAGTTTCTTTTTGCGTAACCAAAACCATTCGGTCTGTGCCAGTCAACGTCGAAAGAACTTGGCGCAGCGAGTTGGCGATATTCGCCAGCATTGGCAAAACGGTAGCCGACAAGTGGCTCTCACACTGCTGCACGACATGTCGACTTTGACTCACGAAGACACACGCGACTTTTCAGATTGGGCGAAGAAAGAACTAGAAATGATCGAGCAGCGAATGGAATCGAATCGCGCTCGTCAAGCGGATAGTTTGTTGTCGGATGAATTGCCCTCGGCGACGTGCCAGCTCCGCAGTAGTGTTCCGAGTCAAAGCTCCGAGATCGAGGAACTCAGCCGATCGTGGCTACAGTGGTCGGTGGGTTGCGCTGCGATCACGCTTTTGCTTGTACTTTCACTAAGTTTCGCCGATAGCGAACGCGACCGATTGCAGCCGGTATTTTCGCCGCGAGCTGTCTCTCACCAAGTCGAGGAAGCTGCGGAGATCGTACCGGATAGCCTCGGCGAGTTGAACGACGACGGTGTTATCAACAGAGTAATCAGCAAGCCCGGCGCGAAAGAACTTCACAACTCGTCCGTCACGGTTAACCTCGATGGCTGGGAGACTTCGGTCGAGGACGATTTGGCGCCCGGCGATTCTTCGCTCGTTGAATCTTCGAACGAAGTTATGGAGATCGAGCAACAGTTAACACAACTTGCCAATCTCGTTTCGCAGTAGTCAATGTCGTTTTCGCTCTCGGTAATACGATCAGTAGAGACGGGTCAGTAATACAGATCTTAAAGCGTAAACTTCTTTAGAGTGAAAACTCGGCCGACCAATCGGTTGTGCCGAGGAGTTCTGCGAGGTCTTGCCCGTCGAATTGTTCGGCAATGAGTTGGTCTTCAAGGTCCTGTCGATCTTCTCGCGGTTGTGCCCATTGTCGAACGAGCTCGGCAACCACATCGTCGTCGGTTTGTTCCAGTGACGTAGGATCGAGAGTGTCGTCGCGGTTGGGTTTGGGTGGTTCGGGAGGCAGAATAACGGTGTTGAGCGAGTCGTTTTCTGGTTGGGGTTGCAAGAAGGTGTTCTGCAGTAAGGCGACTGGGTAGACGATGCCGATACCAAAATTCTCGGAAAATCCGGAGAAATCGAAAACGCTGATTCCGTCGTCACCGTTGAGGTCAACATAGGCTGGTGCTGCGGGAACGGCGACGCCAAACCAATAGCTGAACGTCGTAAAGTCAAAAACCGAAACTCCACCATCGCCGTTGTATTCTGCCGCCAGTTTGTAAAATCGATTCTGTGAACTGCCCGCTAGGATGAACGCGTCTCCGCGGACTCCGTCGCCATTTCCGTCCAAGACTTCACCCGCCAAATTGGTAACGGTTGGAAGGACTTCCAACTGATAAACGCCATCGGTTAGTTCTTGCACGTCGAAAGTTAAGGTCACGCGATTTTGGTCGACGAAAATGTGTTGTGCGGTAAGCTGCACGATTACGTCGGGCTCGTTCGGGGCGTCGACGCCAAGGTTTGTCAGCCGTATGTCGGCGACCGAAGCGACAACATCGTCGTTGAACTCAATTTCGATAGACCGAAGATCGCTATTCTGATTTTGCCACGAAGTTGGTTGTGGCCCTTTTGGCAAATCGGCTGAGTCTGCAAAGTTGTTAATCTCAACACCAATGACTTGTGGTGTGATCGACGACGCTCCGTAGATCACATAAACTCGTCCCGAATTTGCGGCGCCGCCGGTAGCCCCGTAGGCCGCGATAACCAGGTCGCTGATCCCGTCGCCATTTCCGT
>Ga0115002_10001636_pt1 | contig 30565 bp, 29 predicted proteins | sample ArcticOcean_MG_C_8_FD_89576 | JGI IMG/M metagenome (GOLD analysis project Ga0115002, IMG submission 89576) | Marine microbial communities from western Arctic Ocean - ArcticOcean_MG_CB11_86 | ecosystem: Environmental > Aquatic > Marine > Oceanic | place: Arctic Ocean: Canada Basin | collected... | reverse complement strand
GGGGAGGATCAGAGATCGCAATGGGCGTAACATTCAACTCACGGATCTTCACAATGTGTCTCCGGGAATACATGTGGGTATGGGGGAACGCCGAATTGTGTTATTTTCGATGTATGCAGGCAATAGAATCCAATAGACGATTCCCCTGGACCGCAAGGTGAAGACCGGGGGCGCCAGCCTGGTCTTCCTCCTGGCGGCGAGCGTGATACTCGCCTCAGCGTTGGCCGGAGGTCAAATCTGGGCCATGATAGGTTCTGTCGATGGCGGCATTTGGTCTGGGTGTGCCGTCGCCGCACGGGCGTTGTATGGTCAAATCAGTCGAGTTGGACGCAAGCAGATGTTCGCAACAACAGAGGAATTACAGGAAGGCGAGTTTGTAGAAATTCGTGACCCACTGCAAGCCAGCGCTCAGGCAGTCGTTGCGGCGAAAGCACAAGACCGACCTGATCGGGTTGCGGGGTCCATAAGAGCAATGATGTCGACGAAAAACAAAACCACCAGGAAGTGCTGACGCGAATGGCAGACGAGGGGACGAAAGGGGGCGGCGTCCGACGTAGGCTGATGAGCCTGGGACGTTCCAAGAAGGGGGAGGAGGAAGCCAAGCCGACTCCTGCCGCAAGAGGGTCCTCGAGTAGGGGAGACGCGTCGCCCGAACACAAGAGCGATGGTCCTAAGGCTCTAAGGGAGCTTGAGACAGAAGACCTCGAACAGATTCTGGAGAAGCACCGAGAGTGGATTGCCACCAAGTCCCAGGAAGGTGTGCGAGCGGAATGGGCCAAGACCAATCTACGTGAGTCTTATCTTCAGGGCGCTCAATTGCGTGGTGCAGATTTGCGCGACTGTAACTTGCAGAAATCCGAATTGCAGAATGCCGACGTTTTCCTCGCTGACCTGCGCAATGCGGATCTGCGAGAAGCGAACCTCGAAAGCGCGACTCACAGGGGCCAAGATGCAGGGCGCCGACCTGATGGATGTGAAAGCAATGACGGCAGACCAACTCGAAGAAGCCGACGGACGATACGACGATCACGCCCTTGGATATGAGGTGACGATGAGAGTGTTTCTCTGGTCGTTGATTCTTGTATGTGTGGTGACTGAGGTGCAGGCTCAGGCGATCCTGACTGTGACGACATCCGTGGCCATTTCACGCGCGATGGAACACAATGAGTCCGTCCTCATCGCGGCTAGCCAAAGTGAAGGAGCCCGCCAAAGGCTCCGCGAGGTGCGTTCCGACGGACTGCCTGCTATCGATGTGAACGTCAACTATACCCGAAACTGGTTGCTGCCCACATTCATCTTCGCGGACCAGACCGTGAAAATCGGTCGTGACAACAATGTCGCCGGTTTTCTGACCCTCAGGCAGCCTCTCTTCACGGGTGGACGAGTGCGTGGAGGGATACGCCGCGCCGCGTCTGAGGCCGAATCTAGTGCTCAGAGCCAACGTCAGATCCGTCAACAGATCGCAGCAGAGGTGGAGACAGCGGTCTACGATCATCTGCTGGCGGCGGAAATCCTTGAGGTCAATCGCGTCGCACTGGCACGCTCGCGATCAAATCTGCAGCAGGTGGCAGCACTGCACCGAGTTGGACAGGCAACGGAATTCGATCTGACACGGGCACGGGTCCAGGTGGCTACTGCAGGTGCGGACTCCGTCGCAAGAGAGAATGAATACGCCGTAGCTGAAATGGCTCTGAAGGATCTGATGGGGATCTCCCTATCTCAGCAGATAGCCAACGAGGCCCCATTCCGCGCTACAAGCTCGTTGTTGGCGGACGATCTTGATAGCTTGATTGCAACGGCCCGGGCGCAACGGCCGGAGAGTCGCCAGTGGGCGGCTCTTGTTGCGGCGCAGCGGGGAGCTAAGACCGTTGCCCAGGCCAGTGGGCGTCCAAATCTCGACTTTGTCGCCAACAGTCAGATGCAGTTTCAGAACGACGCGCTGGGTGATGCGATCGATGGCGACGAATGGCGCCGGAGTTGGTCCACAGGTCTTGTCCTGAGCGTGCCCCTGTTTGACGGGTGGCGATCACACGCTCAGACAGCGCAGGCAAAGCAGCAGATACGTCAATTTCAGTTGGAGCAAGAGCGTGCGATGCGAGTCATCGAGCGCGAGGTAAGGCAAGCGTGGCTCGATCTGCGTGAGGCAGAAGGACGTTTGCTGGCGCGTGAGGGATCTGTCACCCAGGCTGAACGGGGACTACAGGATGTGACCTCTCGCTACCGGTCAGGAGGCGGGCGGCAACTGGAAGTCCTGGATGCCCAACTGACCCTCGTAGAGGCAGAGACAGAGGCTGCACGGGCCCGAAGGGATCGGGCCACGGCATTCGTGCGTTTGGAGCTTGCCACGGGAATCCTCGATGTGCCCGAGCCCATGGCGGATTTGCAATATCTGTGACCACACCCTCGACGTCAACGGCCGTTTTCGGCACAGCAGCGGCGGCGGGATTCGAGCCCACGCGACTCGAAACTGCCTACGCTCTTGTGGATCGTTGGATCGCACAGGGAAATGTTGCAGGTGTCGTCGTGGCGATTGCACGGCATGGAGTCATGCTCGAATCTCGAGCTTTCGGTCAGCGACGGTGGCGACAGCAGCCGCCACGGCCTATGTCTGCAGAGGACGTATTCTTGGTGGCTTCCGTCACCAAACCCGTGACCGCTGCGGCACTGATGGGGCAGATCGCCCTGGGAACGGCGACGCTGCAAGATAGAGTCGTCGATCACGTGCCCGCTTTCTCCGGGCCTGAGCGTGAATCCATCCGGTTGATCCACCTGCTGACCCACACTTCAGGGCTTCCGGATATGTTGGCCCAGAACGAGCCCTTGCGCGAAGCTCACGCCCCCATGGCTCAGTTCGTTGACGGAGCGTGTCAGACATCGCTGTTGTTCAAGGCCGGGGAGCAGGTCAAATACCAAAGCATGGGTACTTTGCTCGTAGGCGAGATCGCCCGTCGTCTCGCGGGTCGCTCCCTCCCAGATCTCATGCAGATGACGCTATTCGAGCCAGCCGGTATGACGAGCTCCATTCTCGGCTACAGAGACGATCTGGACGACCGAGTCGCTGCCGTACAGTTGCCCGATGGGGTTGAAGATGCCACCGACTGGCACTGGAACAGTGACTACTGGCGCGCCTTTGGTGCGCCCTGGGGAGGAATGCATTCGACTGCTGCAGATTTGATGCAATGGCTGCAATTGTTTCTCAACGCCGACCCTCTGGGTCTTCTGGGTTCGAACGTGTGTGCCCAGATGCTGGCTGATCAGACGAGTCAGGTCGCGGGATTGAACAAAGTTGATCAGCAGAAGAATCGATGGGGGTTGGGATGGCGGGTCGGAGCATTTGGTGCACACGGATCGGCTCGGGCCTTCTCCCACGGTGGTGCCACGGGCACCCTGGTCGGTGCCGATCCTGATACGGGACTCGCGTGCGTATTGCTTACAACATGTCCTGCTGCGCCGCTGCAGCGTCTACTGACCTCGATCCAGGATGCTCTGGCCTGTTGAGGCCCGTCTGACCCTCACCCGACGAAATCAAATGAACGACACCCGCAAATACTCGGTTCGCGCATCACACTGTGATCATCGAGCCTCTGAGGACGAGATTCTCGACACACTGCGTCGGACGACCGCACCTTTGAGTCGGTCGTGGCAGCGTTTAGAGAAGGCGCAACGCATCGTGCTGAAGTTCAACATGATCAAACCTCCAGAACGTGTGGAGTATTTCGCCGGCCGCCGACGTGAGCTGGTGGATGATGCGTTCTGTCGAGCGACCCTACGTCTGTTACGTGAACGCACAAAAGCAGAGCTGATCGCCACCGACACCTATCCCTATGGCAATGGCAACATCACGCCTGATGATTTCAACTATCGTCACTTGCTTGATGAATTCGATGTGCGCTACGTCGACTCCTGCTTGCCGCCTTTTAAGACCTTCGATGTGCCCGGCGGGGGCTGTATGTTCGACCGCTATGTCCTGAACGAAGTCTTCTCCGAAGCAGACGAAGTGGTGTCTATTGCGAAGATGAAGAACCACGCTTTTATGGGCATTACCCTTACCCTCAAGAATCTGTTCGGCCTGCCACCGATGATTCCACCGCAGGGAAGAACCCGATCCTACTATCACCATATCATCCGCTTGCCCTACGTGCTGCCTGATTTGGGGATGATCACAGATCCATGTCTGAATATCATCGACGCGCTCACAGGTCAAAAGTGGCGGGAATGGGGCGGCGATGGGCGGATCTGCAATGCGTTGATGGCGGGGGATCATCCGGTTGCGACCGATGCCTGCGGCATGCGCCTGATGGGACATGATCCAACCAGTGACTGGCCAACGCCTCCTTTCCGACGCGATCGCAACCACCTGCTGATCGCAGCTCGCCATGGATATGGGAGCGTTGATATCGACCAGGATATCGATTTCGAGTCGGAAGTATCGGGCCCGCTGGCTGATTTTGATTCGGAAGAGACAGACTCAGCAGCCACTGTTGCAAGCTGGCGTCGTACGACATGCGAGCAGGGACTGATTTACAGAGACAAGGCTCGTGACTTCATCGATCGCTACCGCGGTCAGTATATTTACCTGCAGGATAGCGAGGTCGTCTGGAGTGGCGAGGACCCAAGAAATCTCGGGAGTCGTCGAGAGTTGAGTGGCAAACGGAAAGACTCGGCCCTGTGGCTGAAGCTGGTCGATCCTGACGAGGTGGAAGGGGAGACCTTCGACGCCTATGAGGAGTGCCTGACGGCGGCGTAATTGAAAATGAAAGCACTGGGAATCGATATAGGGGGTACGGGAATCAAGGGGGCTCCCGTGGACACCAGGACGGGCGCCCTACTGGCAGAGCGTTTTCGCCTGCCCACACCTCAGCCTGCAACACCCGAAGCCATGACACAGACCGTCGCACAGATTGTCTCGCACTTCGATTGGCAAGGACCTGTTGGAGCGGGTTTTCCGGCGATCATCCAACAGGGGGTTGCCCGCTCAGCGGCCAATATCGACCCGTCATGGATAGGTCGGGATGTGCGTGACATGTTCCAGCAGGCTTGCGGTTGTCCCGTGACGGTACTCAACGATGCGGATGCAGCAGGCACTGCGGAGGTTCACTTTGGTGCCGGACGGGGGCTTGCTGGGGTTGTACTCGTACTCACGCTTGGGACTGGCATCGGCTCGGCTCTGTTTACCAATGGACATTTGGTCCCCAACACAGAGTTTGGCCATATCGAAATAGGTGGTAAAGTGGCAGAAACGCGTACCGCGGACAGCGCACGGGAGCGCGAGGAACTGTCATGGAAGAAGTGGGCTCGACGATTGGATCGATATTTGGATCGTCTTGAGTTCTACCTGTCACCTGAATTGATTATCGTCGGCGGTGGCGTGAGTCGGAAGCATGACAAATTCCTCCCACTGCTCACGATCGATACCGAGATTGTTCCAGCGAAGTTGCGCAATGAGGCTGGTATCGTGGGGGCAGCTGCGGCGGCAGCGGTGGCAGCTGGAAATCCATAAGCGATCGCTATAGGCGTTGTCTGCTGGATGACGCCACTCATCTGACTACATTTCCTCACAACATCTGACCCACAAACCTTCGACCAGAGAAGATCATGCTCAGAGGTGACAAAGAACTGATCGTCATCGGTGATCGCGTGTTGCTGCGACTCGATGAGACACAACAGCGTACTGAAGTGGGACTGTATTTGCCTCCGACGGCGTTGGAGAAGGAGAACGTGCAGAGCGGCAGGGTCGAGGAAGTTGGCCCGGGAATCCCTCTTCCTCCAAAAACGGACAACGACGATGTGCCGTGGGCCGAAGGTGGGGACCAGATGCGCTATATCCCGCTGCAGGCACAAAAGGGAGATCACGCCATCTTTACACGGAAGGATGCCGTAGAGGTCACCTTCGATCACGAGAAGTATATCGTCGTGCCACACAGCGCCATTCTCGTACTTGTGCGCAATACGGTCCTGCTGGCGGGGCCAGGTCTGTTGCCGGAGAACTGATTCTTTCGCCGGACCCAGGTTCGGCCAGGTTTGGTCATCGTCATAGAAAAAAAGGGGCCCCTGCCGACTGACAGGGGCCCCTTTTCGTTCTGGATGCCTGAGACTTCGTGAATTGCCTGAGACCGACTATTGCCCAGAATCCTACTGGATCAAGAAGGGCACGCCCATATCGTCCCAACCTCGAGACACATAATCTTGCATGGTCAGTGCGAAGAGAATGATGAGCCAGAAGAAGCCAGCACCGGCAAAGACCCACATAAGGGGTGTGTTGTATTTGACGTGCATGAAAAACAGCACAACAAGACTCGCCTTAAAGATGGCGATAGCCAGAGCGACAGGCGTATTCATTGCTCCGAGACTCAGAAACCCCGCTGCAACCGTGATCGCTGTCAAGACAAAGAGGCAGGCGATGACGGAGAAGTAGACGCGCATGGGGACGATGTGTGGTCCATCGCCATGGTCTTTTGCGTGGGCGCTCATTGTAGGTGTCGTCCGATGAGGTAGAGCAACGGGAAAAGGAAGATCCAGACAATGTCAACGAAGTGCCAATACAGGCCAAAATTCTCGATCGGGCTGTAGTATTCAGGCCCAAATTTTCCAGCTCGAATCTTCGGCATGAGCCAGATCATCAACCCTATTCCGATGATCATGTGCAAGGCATGCATGCCTGTCATGACGAAATAGAAGGAGAAAAATATCTTCATCGGCCCCGCCATGGGACCATCCCAAGTGAAGTTCAGACCCGGGATCAGGTGATCATGATATTTGTGAGAATACTCGATCGATTTCACACCGAGAAAGGCCAGACCTAACACCATCGTAGCGAGGAACCAGTTAAAGATGGCCTTGTGGAGGCCTTGCTGGGCGCAGCGCACGGCCATCGCGACCGTGAAGGAACTGGCGATCAGAATCGCCGTATTCAAGCCACCCCACTCGATTGGCAGCAGATTACTGCCTGTCACGAAGGCGTTGAAATACTTGAAGCGGTAGACCGTGTATCCGGCGAAGAGGCCGCCGAAGAACATGATCTCCTGTGCCAAAAATGCCCACATGCCCATCGTCGCTGACTCGTGCTGCTGATGCATGTCATCGTAATAGTGCCGCAGGGCAGGGTGAGAGGCATCGCTAGACATTACTGCCTCCCGGCGTGGCTTGCACCTTATGTCGTGTCGTCGTGATCACTGTCATCGTCGGATCGGGTCGATTGTGGTTGGTGTGTGAAGATCAAGTCGCTAGGTTGTACAAAGACTGTTAATGGGACGCCTTGTCGGCCAGCAATACATCCTCTTCTTCGTAGGCGTATGGCTCGCTTGTGACAATGGGTGTCTCGTGAAAATTATGCGCAATCGGTGGTGACTCGATCTCCCACTCCAAGCCCTTTGCGGTCCACGGATTTGGGCCCGCCTTGGCGCCGCGGAAAAGCGAATAAATGAGGCAGGAGAACATGATGATGTAGCCCAGTCCCAAAACGGTCGCGCCACCTGTAGATGCAACGTGGAGGATTTGAAATTCCTCAGGGTAGACGTGGTATCGCCGCGGCATGCCCAGATAACCAAGGACGAACTGCGGGAAGAATGTCAGGTTAAAGCCCAAGAAGATGAGGACAGCACCGGTCTTCGCCATCGCCTCGTTATACAGACGCCCTGTCATCTTCGGCCACCAGAAATGCAGGCCAGACAGGTAGGCCATCACCATGCCACCCACCATCACATAGTGAAAGTGACTGACGACGAAATAGGTGTCGTGCAGGTGAATGTCCATGGCCATCGTTGAAAGAAACGTGCCGGTCAGACCACCAATCAGGAACAGACCCATAAACCCGATGGCATACAGCATCGGCGTTTTGAGATCGATTGATCCCCGGTACATCGTCGCAGTCCAGTTGAAAACCTTTACCGCAGTAGGGACGGCGATGAAGAATGTGATGAAAGAGAACACCATGCTCGCATAGACCGACTGTCCCGTCGTGAACATGTGATGCCCCCACACAAGGAAGCCAAGCAGGGCGATCGCCAGTGAGGAAAAGGCGACAAAGCTGTAGCCAAAGATCGCTTTGCGTGAGAAACACGCGATGACCTCACTAATTACTCCGAAGCCGGGTACAATCATGATGTAGACGGCGGGATGCGAATAGAACCAGAAGAGATGCTGCATCAAGATGGGGTCGCCACCAAGGTCCGGATTGAAGATGCCGATTCCGAGCAGGTTCTCGAGGGCGACCAGCAGCAGGGTGATCGCCACCACCGGCGTACCCAGGATCATCATCAGACTGGTTGCATAATGCGCCCAGATGAACAATGGCAGGCGAAACCACGTCATCCCTGGTGCACGCATCTTGTGTATGGTCGTGAGGAAATTGACACCAGTAAGAATGGACGAAAAGCCGTTGATGAACACACCCGTTAGGGCGAGGGCAACAAACCCCGATGAGTAGGTGCTGCTATAGGGCGTGTAGAAGGTCCAGCCCGTGTCTACGCCTCCTGCGACAATGGCAAAGGTCGCCAGTGCGCCACCGGTGATATAGCAATACCAACTCAGCAGGTTCAGACGCGGGAAAGCGACATCCTTTGCGCCGATCATCAGCGGCAAGACAAAGTTTCCCAACACGGCGGGAACGGAGGGGATCAAGAAGAAGAAGATCATCGCCACGCCGTGCATCGTGAACAGCTTGTTGTAGGTGTCCGCCTGGAACATGTCACCTTGCGGTGTCATCAGTTCAAGACGAATCAGTCCTGCGAAGACACCGCCGAGCGCGAAAAACATCGTCGTCGTGATCAAATACAGGAGCCCGATGCGTTTGTGATCCACCGTCAGCAGCCAGGATTTGATCCCGTATTCGTGGTTTAGGTAGTTATCTTCGCCGCGGTCGGCCGCAGCCGGACTCTCTGGCGTCACTGTCGTCGTCATTGGGTCATGAACCTTACTGTGGCGGGCGGGCGCTACTCGGTCGGCTCGCTCAAGGACTTGATGTAGGTGATCAGCTGAAGCAGCGTCTCCTCAGAGATCTGCCCTTGGAAGGTCGGCATGATCGGCTGATAGCCGTTGACGACTTGAGATGTGGGTTGCAGAATCGACTCGCGGATATATGCCTCGTCTGCGACGACGATATCTCCCGAAGCCAATTGAACCGGTGCGCCATATACCCCAGTAAGTGTCGGACCCCGACCTCCAGACTGCGGCTTGTGACATGTGGCACAGCCGAGTTGCTCGAACTGCCGCATACCGGCTTCGACCATGCTCTCTCCAGCAGCACCACCGCTGAGCCAGTTCTGATAGTCTTGCTCTTCCATGACCACGACCTTACCGATCATCGTCGAATGCTGGGTACCACAGTATTCCGCACAGAAGAGATGATACTCGCCAACTTTCGTCGACTCGAACCACATCGTATTGTAGCGGCCTGGCACGACATCTCGCTTGGTGCGAAAGGCAGGGATCGAGAACGCATGGATCACGTCTTCCGACGTCATCGTCAGGCGTACGGGCGTATTTACTGGAACGTGCAGCTCGTTGATCTCACGCTTGCCTTCAGGATGCTGAATCTTCCACATCCACTGTTTTCCAACGACGTAAACGTCTATTGCATCAGCGGGTGCGCGGTACATCCGGAAGAACATATCCGCGCCCAGCGTGAAAACACCCATGCAGATGAAAAACGGGATAATACTCCAGGCAAGTTCTAGTGGCAGCGATCCATGGATCGGTTTGGGGCGCTCATCCTCTGAACGTCGTCTGTATTTGACGCAAAAGACGATGATGACCACAACGACTGCCACCGTGAAGAACGTACTGATCGCCACCAGGAGGAAGTAGAGCAAATCCACCGGCAAGGCGAAGGTCGAGGCAAGCTCGGGATGTAAGGAAAAGTCCTTGGACATCGTTATCCGGTCGGTCCTTGTGCCCCCCCGGCTAATTCTGGTGGGGGGCCGGTGGTGATGGATTGGCGTGGGCGAGGGCTTGCAGCCGGCGATCTCGACGTATTGTTCCGATCACGAGGCTTGCCAGTACTGCGACGGTCAAACCGCCTGCAACACGAACGCTATTAAGAATGACCAGTCCATACTTCCCGGTACTCGGGTCGTACTGGTAGCAGAGCAACAACAACTGGTCGATGGGACTTCCGATTTTCTGCTGTGCAGCTTCGACCAAAGAAAAGCGCACATCCTTGGGCGAAAACTCAATGCCATAAAGATATCGGGCGACACGTCCATCCGGTGTTAATATCATGATTCCACTGGCGTGGATGTAGTTGTCGGTCTCCACGTCATATTCATAGCGAAACCCAACAGACTCCGCCAGGGCATCGATTGATCCTTGGTCGCCGGTGAGAAAGTGCCAACCTGCGCCGGCTCCTGGGCGTCCATAGCCTCCGACATACTCGGTCTTCTTGCCTTGAGCCAGGGCTGATGTTTCTCCTGGATCAATACTCACAGTCAGCACGTCGTAGTCGGTGCCGATATCGAAGTCGACTACACGCAGAGACCTCAGCAGTCCATTCAAGACCTGCGTGCAAAGCATGGGACACTCGAAGTAGGCCAGCGACAGGATCACGGGGCGGTCGCCGATCAACTGATCCAAGCGAACGACACCACCCGTCTCATCACGGAAGCTCAGATCCAACGGGACTTGAGCGTCGAGGAGCTGCTCGATACCGATGCCATCTGCAACCGAATGATCCAATGGCTGTGCCATCACTTGGACAGCGCAACTCGAGATCAGGAGGCCCGTCACACAGAGCATGAGATTTGAGTGATGTGTCTGCATCTTCATTTGCTCTATTGCCCGGCGGCTCCGGAGCCGGTCCTTACTGGCAGACCACGCTCGGCGATTAGATCCATTGCGCGCTCAATAGGTATCTGGGGGACGCCGGTTTCGGCATCCAAACTGTACCCATTGAGTTTTTCGTCTTCCTGTGCACGCAAGGCAAGGCGTAGTCTGGGGGCATCTGTTTCAAGCAGCGGCTCAGACAGCGTTTCGACGCGTGTGGAGCTAAGCGGGTGTGGCACACCCTGCAGCAATGGCTGGTAGTAGACAAGAACCTTGAACATGACAACCATACTGACGAATGAGACGATGACGAGCACCGCCATAGCGATACCGATCTTCAGCAGTGGCCCGGCTTGCGCATCTGTGATTTCATGCCCTGCCTCGACTGAGGTCGTTGTCTGATCAGCCATGTCCATGCTCCTGTGCCTCGGCGGCCAGTGCCTCGTAGTCGAATCTTGGATCGTTTCTTGGTACCAAAGGTCGCTTCTTGAGTTGCTCGAAGAAGAAGAAGACCCACACCCCCCCCACGCCGATCGGCGCTGCCAGATCGAGCCAATGGGGCGCCAGCTCAAAGGCCTGCGTCATCGCGCCATCGTGATCCCTGAAGGCGGGCGCGGTGATCCAATACAGATCGACGAGACGCATGAACATCAGGCCCACTGCGACGCTCACCAATACCTTGAGCCGGGCCTTGATGCGACTCGAGACCAGTAGTAGCAATGGCACGGCAAAGTGGAATCCGATCAGAGCGTAACCAAGGTAGAGCCAGCCACCGTGGAGTCGGGTGTAGTACCAGGTAATCTCTTCCGGCAAGTTGCCTGACCAGATGATCAGCAACTGCGAGAAGGAGGTATATGCCCAGAGCATGACGAAACCCAACATCATGGTGCCAAGATCACGCAGGCGTTCATTGGTCAACAACACATTGAGAGGTTCATGCTTCGACAGCGGGACACCAACAAGAACCATGAATGCCCAGGCCATCAGTGCCATGCCGAGGATATAGATGGCACAGAAGATCGTCGAGAACCAGTGCGGCTCCAGTGACATTAACCAGTCCGTGCCTGCGAAGGTTGCAAGCACGGCAAACAAAACCATACCCGGCCCGGATAGGCGCTGCATGTACCGTGTGGGCCACGTCTCCGTCATCTGGTCCTGTAAGACAGACCAGCGTGTCAGCAGCGTCCCCATGATGGTCCAGATAACGAAATAGGCGACGTAGCGAATGATGAAGAAGGTGCTGTTCAGATAGGGAAGTTTGTGAGTCAGCACTTCATCGTTCGCCACTACGTCAGTATGTGTCCATGCGAACAACTCGTGCATACCTGCGATAATGGGCAGCCCTAGAACAAACATGACAGGCATCGTCGATGCACCAGCTTCCAGCATGCGACGGATGGCAAATCCCCATCGCCCCCCTGCCAGATGATGGATCATCAGAATACCCAGGCAGCCAAGGGGTAGACATACCCAATATGTGAAGGCCAGCAGATAGGACTGAAAGAATTGTTGGTGATCGGTGAGATAGCCGAAGACGCTGGCGGCGATGCCGATCAGACCGATGACGAGCGCGCGACGTCGATAGCCGTCGAAACGCGGGGCCAGGGCCTCACTTTGACGTTGGATCTCCTCGATCATTGGAGCTGTCCCTGGTCAACAGCGGGCAACTCATCGTAGGCCGCTTCTTGGCTGAACTGGAGGGCGCGGATATAGGCGGCGACAGCCCAACGGTCGTTCACCGGAATCCGCGACGCGTAACTGAACATCGAACCGAAGCCATTGGTCATCACGTCGTAGTAGTAGCCGATGGCGGCGTTGCGCAAGCGTTCCTGGTGAAAGGAGGGCGGTTGCTTCAATCCACGCTGCACGACAATGCCGTTGCCACTGCCAGTACGGTCATGACAGGGTGTGCAGTAAATGTTGAAACGCTCTTGACCACGTTCGAGCAGGGCACGGTTGAACTCAATGCTCGCCGGTAGAGTTGTTGCCAACTCGCCATTTACCTTGCCCTCATACAAGTGCTTGTCGAGACGCAGTCCGCCACGTGGGACGGTTCCTTCAATGGGCAGTCGCGAGGTCATGCCGTCCTTGAAAAAGTCGGTTGCCTCGTGTGCTTCATATTTTTCCTGGTCGTACATTCGCTGACGCAAGTCGCAACCTGCGAGCGAAAATAAGACGATCAGACAGGCACAAGCGGCCAGTGCCTGAGGTGCCAGGGAACGGTGAGTTAGTGAACGTCGTGCAATTGACATCATGTCAAGCTTCAACCTCGGATACTTTGACAGGTCCCAGACTCTGTAGAAAGGAGCGGGTCCCTTCCGTCTCATACTGAGGGTCGGACGATTCTACGCACAGGAAAAAACGGTCCTGGCTGGCCCGCTCGAAGTCCGGCACGTTGAAGACCGGATGGTAGGGTTGGGGCAGCCGATTCAGCAGAATCAGGGCGAGGACCGTTCCCACAGCTGCAAAAAGGATCGTCGTCTCGAAGGCGACAGGAATAAACATGGGACCACTGAAGTGGGGACGTCCACCGATGTTAATCGGATATTCGATCACATGGACCCAGTACTGCAGGCCAAAACCCACCAGTCCTCCAACCACGCCGCATACGAAACTGATGACGGCGATGTTGGTCTGCGGGAATCCGATCGCAGCGCCCAGGCCGTGAACAGGAAGAGGGGAGTAGGCGTCCATTTGCCTGTAGCCCTCGCCATAGGTTTTGTGCGCAGCCGAAAGTAATTCGTCTGGCGTTTCGAATTCGGCCATCAGGCCGTGGGCCCCGTGCCCAGTAGAGGTGTCGTTCATGTGCTTGTCGATCTCTTAATGTTTCTTGCCCGTCGGCAACAACGTGCGGATCTCGTGGATGGCGATCAACGGCCAACCGCGAACGAAGAGGAAGAATGCGACGAGGAAGAAGCCCATCGTGCCAAGGTAGAGTGACCAATCCCAGATGGTTCCGGAATACATGTCCCATGAAGAAGGCATGTAGTCGCGGTGCATACTGCCGACGACGATGATGAAACGCTCCAGCCACATGCCAACATTGATGAACATCGACACCATGAAGATCAGATAAGGACTGGTGCGAACTCGCTTGGCCCAGAGCAATTGCGGCACGATGATGTTGCAGGTCAACAGCGCCCAATAGGATCCCCCGTAGGGGCCGAACATCCGGTTTTCCATTAGGAAGTTTTCATAGATGCTGGCCGAATACCAGGCCATGAACTGCTCCATGAAGTAGCCATAGCCCACGATCATGCCGGCAACGAGCATCACCTTGCCCATGTTGTCCAAATGACGATCGGTGATGAAGTCGTGCAACCCATAAAGGGCACGTAAGGGGAGCATGAGGGTCAGGACCATGGCAAATCCTGCATAGATGGCGCCCGCCACGAAGTACGGCGGGAAGATCGTCGTATGCCATCCAGGGATAATCGATACGGCAAAGTCGAAGGACACGACGGAGTGCACGGACAACACCAGTGGTGTTGACAACCCGGCCAAAATCAGGGAGGCCATCTCGTAGCGTTCCCAATGAATGGCAGAGCCGCGCCAGCCGAGAGACAAGAAGCCAAAAATGCGCTTGGTCACCAGGTGACGAGCCTTGTCACGATACGTCGCAAAGTCAGGAAGCAAGCCAACACCCCAGAAGAGCAGGGAGACCGTGAGATAGGTCCCTACGGCGAAGACGTCCCAAATCAACGGGCTGCGAAACTGCGGCCAGATACCCATGGAGTTCGGATACGGAAACAACCAGTAAAGCGACAGCCAGGGACGGCCGGTATGTAGCACAGGAAACATACCGGCGCAGAGGACGGCGAAAATTGTCATCGCTTCAGCGGAACGATTGATCGACGTACGCCACTTCTGCCTGAACAAGAGCAACACCGCGGAAATCAATGTTCCCGCATGACCGATTCCGATCCACCACACGAAGTTGATGATCGCGAAACCCCAACCAACCGGAATATTGATCCCCCAGATCCCTGTCCCCTGATAGAGCAGGTAGGCGATCGCAATCTGGAGCAATCCGATCAGGCACAAGCCAATACCGACAACGATGAACCACTGAATCGGCGTATGCGGCGTTAGGACGACGGACGAGATCTTGTCCGTGACTGATGTGTACGACGTCTGCCCCGGTCCCAGTTCACTGGCGGGTGGTTCATAGGGGCGGCGCTTGCGGGCCTCGGACATGGTCGTCTTTTATGGCTCTCGGTGGTGGGTAGTCACGGGTCGATGCGCGAGTGTGTTGCGGACGGTTTCGCTGTGCCTGTCTTGATTGCTATGCGTGCGTTTTTGGTCTGTGCAACAGGTATTCATCCACGTTTGATATCTGGATTTGGATTCTTCACGCTCGCTAGATACGTCGTCCGTGGCCTCGTGTTGAGATCTGTCAAAATGCCATAGTTCAAAGGCGACGCTTTCAGACGAGAAACCTCTGACTTCGGATCAGCAATGTTGCCGAAAGAAATCGCTTTTGTCGGGCATGCCTGCTGACAGGCTGTTTGAACAGCGCCCTCAGCGACAGCACCCACACCATTCGCGATCTTGGCGTCGACGCGCGCACTGTTGATTCGTTGGACGCAGTACGTGCATTTCTCCATCACACCGCGAGGCCTGACGGTTACATCAGGATTCCGCTGCATCTTCAACGTCTCACTCTCACGGTCGGTATACTGCAAGAAGTTGAATCGGCGCACCTTGTATGGGCAGTTATTCGAGCAGTAGCGCGTGCCGACGCAGCGATTGTAGACCATGTCGTTCAGGCCTTCTTCGCTATGTGATGTCGCCGTGACGGGGCAAACGACTTCGCACGGTGCATTCTCGCACTGCTGACAAGGAACTGGTTGATGCAGGATATCTGGATCGTCCAAATCCGTGAAGTAGCGATCAATGCGAATCCAGGACATTTCCCGCGCATTGAGTACCTGCTCTTTGCCAACAATAGGGATGTTATTCTCAGACTGACAGGCAACCGAACAGGTATTACAGCCCGTGCATGCTGTCAGGTCGATGACCATTCCCCATTGGTTGGGTGAGGAGTAGTCGTGGTCTTCGAACAAAGTCAGTTCGGCAGGGAACTGATGCCCCTCATGCTGCGCAAAATCAGGATGATGACGGTACTCGTCGACATCTGCGCGCCGGATCAAATGACGTTCATCCTGTTCGGACGCTTGCAGCTCTATGCTCTGGTGTTCCTGGGTGCAAGCCAATGGTTGCATATCAAAGGTCTTAGCGACAGTCACATGCTGCAGAGTCCATGACGCATCAGTGCCGCGGAGCATGGCGATATTGGCTCCGACTCCCGTCCCAACGCGGCCAGCATGTTGGCGACCATAGCCAAGATGAATCGTCATGACGCCCGTAGCTTGACCTGGAATGATCCATGTTGGGATCGTGAGGGTTTTGCCGCCGGCGGTCAAGTTCAAAACCTGACCATTTTCTACCCCTAGCCGTTCGGCCAAGGCGGGGCTTATGATCGCGGCATTGTCCCAAGTGAGTTTCGTGATGGGACGGGGGGTCTCCTGCAGCCAACCATTGTTCGCAAAACGGCCGCCCTGGAGATAGGCGTCGGGACGAATCTCGACTTCGATTCCTTCCTCTGTATCTAGAGCGACACCAAAACCGTCTTCAACGCGAATGGCACTCAGAGTTGGGGACACGGCGGGCAAGGTTGTGCCCGGAATGAGTCCGTCGTGCAAAATTCGCTGCCAAGCGGCGTCAAAATCATTCGCCGAGGAAAAGACGGGATCTTTCGACCAGTGCTCTTCAAGCACGTCGCGAATCGATGTGCCATTCTGATCGGCTAGGGCCCCGATGACCTCGTAGACAGATTTGCTCTGATACAGTGGCAGGATCAAAGGCTGAATGATCGAGACGGTGCCATCATAGCTACGAAGATCACCCCAGGATTCAAGCCAGTGCGAGACCGGAATGTGCCAGTGGCTTTCCTGGGTGGTTTCATCAACGTGGGAACTCAGCTGAGCTCGAAAGCGCACCTTCTGTAGGGCGCTGGAAAACTCGAGTTCGCCCGGCGCATCATAGGCCGGATTGACATCGAGCATGATCAGAGCTGTGACCTCGTCGGCGCGCATGTCATTGACGAGGTCGACCAGACTTGCCGTCTGATCGACGGATACTGCGTCGAGAGACTCCGTAAGATGAACGGTATGGCCAATATTACCGAGTGCACTGTTGATCGCATGAGCTAGAGCGTGGACCGCGGGATCCTGGTACTCACCAACGATGATTGCACTGCGGCCACGATGCTGCTGCAGGTCGTTGACCAGAGGAGCGAGCCATCCGGCAGTGTCATCGAATACTGGCGGCGAACCGGCTATGGAAACACCGAGATCACGCGCCAATTGAGCAGTCATGGCCTCAATCCGACCGCTGTCTAGCGCCAGACGATGGTCGGCAACCGACCCGGTCCCGGTGGGGGAGCACTCTGCGACATACAAGCGATTCAGCTTGCTATCGGAGCTGGCACCTGAGCGTACTTGCTGCGTACGTCGACCCATGAAGTCGCGTGCTTGCCGTACTGCAGCATGGCCGGATTCAAACAGATCAGCGTCGAGGCTGACCACGACATCTGCCTTCGCAAGGTCATAGTACGTATTGACTGGTCGTCCAAATGCCTGCACCGCCCCGGCACGGGAATTGTCTGTGTGCACCGACTCATACTGATGCCAGCGCGCCTCTGGCATATCTGCCAGCAGTGCCTTGATCTGAGCACCGAGAGTTGGGGAGGTGACACGACCGGTGAGGAGGCGCAATCCGCGGCCCTTGTTGGCCCGAGCACTGGCGATCTCTACGGAGGCAGCATTGACGAAAGCTCCCCATGTAGAGATACGGCCCGCATTTGTCACCGCCTGTGCACGATCAGGATCATACAGATCCAGTACCTGTGCCTGCGTGATTGCTGAAGTGGATCCGAGGCTTGCCGGATGCTCGGGATTGCCCTCGATCTTGGTGGGGCGTCCCATGTGGCTCTCGACCAGAACGCCGGTTCCCACACCATTGAGGGGGGCGGCAGACGCATAGAACACGGGGCGTCCCGGCAGAGCGTTTTCTGGTGCTCTCACCCAGGGAACAATCGCCTCTTCAGGCTGGATTGTACAGTTCGTGAGACCACCAAGAGCCAGCGAAGCACCCATTAATTGGAGGAAATTGCGACGACTGACACCGTCATTCCACTCGGAAGCCTGCTCAGGGAATTCACGATGAACGAGTTCCTCAAAGGCGGGCGAACCAGCCAGCTCATCAAGAGATCGCCAATATTTCTGGCCTTTTGTGTCACCCAGGGAGCGCCGGAGTTCACTCAGATCTAGTCGCTTACGAGACGCGGCTCCTTCGAGAGGGGCGAGTTCAACCGGCGTCTGGGTCACGGCGACCGGGGTCGTCGTGGAATTTGGATTCATGTCTATCAAAGGTGGCAAACCGAGCAATCAGTGAGCTGCGACACACGGACATCGTATTCCTCGATAAGACGGAGGCCTTGGGCCTCCTGATCAGCAGGAGGCGTCCAATGAACATCGAATACATTCTCGCGAGGACGGATATGATTTTCTGGATTGCGGTGACATTCCAGACACCATTCCATGTTTAGGGCGTTTTCGATCTTGACGAGAGGCATCTCGTTGATCGCACCATGGCAACTGGTGCATCCGATGCCCTTGGCGATATGGATATTGTGGCGGAAGTAAACAAAATCGGGCAGATCGTGTACACGATTCCACTTGATATTCGTCTCATCCCGCCAACTGGCCCGGATTGGCTCCAGAGGCGGTGCCTCTGTCCATATCAACGAGTGGCAAGTCATACACGTCTCTGTCGGGGGAATCCCAGCAAAAGCAGATTCCTCGACTGAAGTATGACAGTATCGGCAGTCAATACCGATCGCCTCGACATGGTGCTTGTGGCTGAATGGCACCGGTTGATCGATCGCAAGACCGACGTCGCTGACATAGTCGATGCGATTGATGTTCAACAGAATGCCGAACAACAACCCGACGGCAGCGATCACGGCAATGATCGAAAAGCGGGCAAGCCAATTGATACTGCGATGAAAAACCTGCGCCATCTACGCACACACTCACGGATGGTCACGGTCGTCGGTGGGACACCTCAGGGCCGTGGTCGCCTCATTAAGAGGCAGTGGTCGGGGCTGTCGTTCGAAGGGAAGAGCAGGCTCTAAGGGGGGAAGGGCGGAACGTCCCGGTTCACTGCGTTGAACCGCCTGAGCATGCCTCACCGCAAATTGCGGATCAGAAATTAGGAGTGTGTCAGAGAGAAGTCAACCCGACAAAGTTGTCCGTGACAAAAAAGACGAAAACCTCCGATAACAAATCCGGCAATTTATACGCTTCACGTGGACACTTGGAGGTGATGCCATATTATCTTGACCCTACCAGAGGCTGATTCTATCATTCAGTCTTCTATCCACTTTTACCGATATTTGTGTATGTAGAGCAGATATTTTGTTTGTAGAGCAAGGGTGCCCTCGTAGCTCAGTCGGATAGAGCACGTGATTCCTAATCACGGGGTCGTGGGTTCGAATCCCGCCGGGGGCGCCACGAATCTGCATTCTCGGGGTCAGTCGATGACGAATGACCCTTATGTCTTTGTTAAGAAACAACTTAACGACGATGTCTGGTTCTCCTGTACAGGTCAGCACCAAGCTCAGAGGCAATCGATGGACGAATCAGGTGAGCGAGTCAGATAGGGGACACCGTCGATCTCGCCATACGGTTGGATTACGCTTTGTCTCGTAGAGAAACCAGACCGTTTTCATCTTCGCTACGCGCAATCAAGGCGGCCCCACAGGTATCGCTCCAGACATTCACAGTAGTACGGCACATATCGAGAACTCGATCCACTGCGAGAATCAGCCCCACGCCTTCGAGGGGAAGCCCGACGGCCGTAAGGATGACGGAGATCATCACGAGGCCCGCCATGGGAATACCAGCAGCTCCAATCGAGGCCAACAGAGCGGTCACGACAACAAGCCCCTGCTGCAGGATCGACAATTCGACGCCATAAGCTTGGGCAATAAACAGGGCGGCGACGCACTCATACAGTGCAGTACCATCCATGTTGACTGTCGCGCCAAGAGGTGCCACAAAACTCGTCACGCGATTAGAAACACCCGCCCGGTTTTCCAAACAATCAAGGGTCAGGGGTAGGGTTGCTGACGATGAAGAGGTCGAGAAGGCCGTCAACAGTGCCGGAGACATGGCCTGTGCATGAATGTGCGGTCGAAGTCGGCCCAGGACACTGAGCAAGATGGGCAATGTAACGCAGCCGTGAATGAGCAGGCCGAGCAAGACGGTGACTGCGTACATACCCAGGCCGGCAAAGACCTCGATGCCTGTGTGGGCAACGGTTCTACCCACAAGCGCAAAAATCCCCAAGGGCGCGAAGGATAAAATGAAGTGGGTGAGTTTCATCATCACCGCGAAGGCACTGGCAAAAATCGACTCGAGAGGCACACGCTGAGCTTCAGGTAGGCGAGTAATAAAAGTGCCGAACAGTAGTGCGAAGACGATAATCTGCAGCATATTCCCTTCTGCCATGGCTGCGAAGGGATTGCTTGGCACCAAGTCGAGCAGCAAGCGGATCAAAGCTGCCCACGGCGAGTCGCCGAACCGGTCCATTGACGCGGCAAGGCGCTCGGGGCGATCGGCCAGTCCCAGATCGATACCAACACCGGGTTGAGTCAAGTTGACGAGAATGAGACCTGTCACAATCGCCAGCAGGGAAGTCATCGTATAGTAGAGGAGCGTTTTGCCACTTAGACGCCCCACACCCGCACCACCACCAAGACCTGCGATGCCACAGATGATCGATGTCGTGATCAGGGGGACGATGACCATTCTCAAGCCCTTGAGAAACAGGTCACCGACAAAGTCCACGGATGTCACCACATCCGGGATCACGACGCCAGCCAGGGCACCGAGAATAAGTGCCGCCAGGATTTGCCAGTGCAGAGCCAGGCGGAAGATAGATCTGGACATGGTTTGCTCGCTCATACAGAGTCGTAGGTTTAGGCCTCGTTAGTAGGGCAGGCCTAAGCAGACTCGCGGGTTGGTCCTAGTGGACTCGTGGGAGGGTTGCGGGGCAAGCTAAAGGGCAGGCGCCTGAGTGGGCAAATAAAACGAACGAGAAGGCAGTAATGAGGAGAGGATGACACAGATCAGAGTTTACGACACCCCCCGTAGGGAGAAGGTTGCCTTCGAACCACTCGAAGAAGGCAAGATTCGCATGTACAGTTGTGGGCCCACGGTGTGGGACTACGCACATATTGGCAATTTTCGCGCCTTTTTGTTTCCCGATGTGCTCAAACGATATCTGCAATACCGTGGTTTTGTGGTAGAGCACGTCATGAATTTGACCGATGTAGACGACCGTATCGTCAAGCAGGTCAGTGACGCGGGGACAACGCTCAATGATTACGTACAGACCTACATCGATGGATTCTTTGATGATCTGGATCGGCTAGGCATCCAGAGAGCTGATCGATATCCACGAGCGACTGAGCATGTGGAAGAGATGGTACATCTCATTGAAAAACTCGTCGCAGAGGGGGCTGCCTACGAGCGCGACGGATCGGTCTATTTTTCTATTGAGTCCTTCGAATCATATGGTGAATTTGCCCATCTCGATATGAATGGGATGCGCGATGGTGTGCGTATCGACGGTGATAAATACGACAAAGAACACGTGCGCGATTTCGTTCTCTGGAAGGCGTGGACGGAGGCGGACGGCGACATCGCCTGGCCTTCGCCTTTTGGACGTGGGCGTCCGGGCTGGCATTTGGAGTGCTCGTGCATGTCCATGAAGTATCTGGGCGAAACATTTGACATTCACACGGGGGGAGTGGATCTCATTTTTCCACACCACCAAAACGAGATCGCTCAAAGCGAAGCATCGACACATCGTCCCTTCGTTCGCTATTGGATGCACAACGAATTCGTCAATATTGATGGTGCGGGGATGTCAAAAAGTGTCGGCAACAATATTCGACTGCAGGACATCGGCAATCAAGAGCAGATTCAAGCGTACCGCTATCTGGTCGTCACTTCTCACTATCGCACCATTCTGAATTTTACTGACGAGGCCCTGGTGGCAGCCCGCAGTGCCCGACGCCGACTCAATCGCCTGGCAAATCGCTTGCGGGAGACATCCTCTGGCAGTGACGGCCTCGTACCAAGTTCCTCGAATGAGCCAAATACTTGGAATGAGGAAGTGCGGTCCGCAGAAGACGCCTTCAGGTTGGCCCTTGATGACGATCTGAACACGCCAAGAGCGATGGCGGCCATTTTCGGTCTGGTGGGGGGAGCGGAACGCTCGTTGGGCAGCGGCGAAATGGCGCCCCAGGATGCGGCAGTGGCACTGAAATTCCTCACAGTGACTGATGGCGTATTGGGCTTCCTTGACGATGTGGACGAATCCGAGCCCGGAGCGGCGATCGAGCTCACACCCATTCAGCAGCAAATGCTCGAAGATCGCCATCAGGCTCGATCCTCAAAGGATTGGCCCCGCTCAGATGAATTACGAGACCTCCTGGCAGCTGAGGGGATTGTTGTCATTGACGGTCCCGATGGTCAGCAATGGACTCACGCCTAGGCCAGGAGCAGGTCACATATCAGTCTACCGGAAGTGTAGGAACTAGCTGAGCCACAACGACTAAGCTCTCATCTATCCCTTGACTTTCCAGACGCCCACTGTCTTCTTTGTGAGAGCCATGTAAACGGCCGAGGCGTCGAATTTACGCCTCGGCCGTCTCCTCCTTTTCTCTCCGGCGTGATGACTGGCGAAACCACTTATCTGTCCAGTGCCCTTCGTACTGTATTGTGGACGTCCCTAGGAGACCGTTTACGAGGTGGTGCCGCGCTGTGTACGAATGGCGATTTCCTCGATGCTTTGAGTGAGCTCTACGAGCAGATCACGGGAGATGTAGCACCCGAGATTGTGCGCCAGGAGATCCAGGAGATGGTCACAGCGGTGAATCAGGCCCATCCTTCGACCTATCTTGCCAAGGGTGTCCAGAATGGGATTGCCCGTGCCTTCGCAGAAGGGGTGCGACGACTCAATTGGGACGTCGACAAGATCCAGACGGCCGGCGCGGGGACCATGCGTCGCTTTCGCCAGCAGGATAGCGTGCGAGAGCTACTTGCCGATGCAAATCTTCAGCCTGAACAGATCTCCGTCGCCGACTGCGTGCAGCAGGTCATCCAGGAAGTCTCTCACGACCGTGAGCACCCCGCCCACCCCGAACATGAGCTACCCGTCTTCCGCCCGGATTTGAAGGCCCAACCGGCGCCCCCAGGCGACGCTCTGACTGTCGCCCCCGCGGGGGCCATCCATGCCGACACACAGGCCTTGGTTGAGTCAGGTGAGGTGGACGCTACCGAGGTCAAGCACCGCGCCGAAGCACAGGACAAGCGCCAGTCAGAGCTCGAAGAGCGCGAGATGGGCAAAGCTTACTCTTCTGATCGAATCAAATCCTACGTAGATCAAGGCGTTGTCAGTGAAGAAGAGGGCGAAAAACTGCAGGAACTCGGCAAGGTCGAGGAGAGACTGAAGAACGGCGAGATCACCGAGGAAGAAGCTGTAGAGATTCGTAATACGATGATGGACAAGGGGGCAAGGGACAAGATCGAGAGGCAGGTGCGCGAAGCCGTTGCAGATTCTGTTCGCTATTTACAGGTCTTCGAGTCGATGCAGAAGATCGATCCGCAGTATCATGATGCGATCGGCTTCCTCATTCAGCACAAGAATCTCGTCGTCGCCACCGAAGGAGCCAGTATCGACCTGTCTCCCGCAATCAAGGGGCTGATGGAGGACGTCGACTTGCTCGATGATGTGCTCAATATCATGGAGCGCAAAGATCAGGAATTGCGCATGATCTCTGTTCGACTCCATCCCTATGACAGCATCATGAATCGGGGTATCGAGCGCATCGGCAATATGACGATTGAGGAAAGCTTCGTAGAAGATCTGGAGAAGCTCGATTCTGAGGGGATGTCAGATCGACTCAGTTCACCGGATCAGCTGCAACGTGTGCGCCCTGCCGCGGACATGCGTTCTATGATCAGTCTTATAGACCATGTGTCGAAAAGGACACGCTTTCGCAAAGAACTTCGCTTACTGCGTATCAGCAAGCAGCTCGAGGAATTCTATCAAGGCACGAATGACATGAAGGCGGCTCGCCATCAGGCAGATGGTTTCCTGAATCGTCGCTTGCGCCGGCTCTTCCCTGATGCAAATGCAGATGAAGTGGCTGATTTGAAACAGCGCTCCACTGAAATGATAGAACAGCTGGAGCAGCGAATCATCGATGAGCGCAAAGCCGAGGTGGAATCGAAACGGTCAAAGGTTGAAGAGGCACAGGCGCAGAAGCCGGCTGAGGGTGGTGACGATGACATGGAACTGTCGGAGGACGAGATCAAAAGTGGAGTGCAGATTGCCCGTGTTGAGATGCGTGTTAAAGGTAGCTCGCGACGAATTCCGACGAAGATCATGCCCGACCCAGATGATTCTGAAAAAATGTGTATCGCAAGTCGTGATCCCGAGACGCGAGACATTGTTCCAGTTAAGCGTCGTGGTGCGGTTCGATATATTGAGAAAGCCCGTGATGGTACTTGGCGCGAAGGCCGATGAATGAACTTGACTTGGCGCGAGGTCGATGAATGACCGGTGAATCTTCTCACCCTGCCCCTGTCACATCAGCCTCTGCAGCGATCGATCGACTCAGCTTTATGGACACCTTCGAGCGTTGTTGGCCCATCCTTCCACCGGCAGTAACTAGGGCCCTACGGACCCTTCTTGCTGAGCCCACGTTGTCCTCGACGGACTCAATGGATGCGGCCGCGGTTGGGTTGATGGCTGCCCTGCAGAGGGCCGGACACGAGTCTGTTCATGCCCTGTGTGTCGAAGGACTTCTTGGTGACGACACGCATCCCTTCATGAATTGCCTCTCCCGAGGCATTGAGCCTGGCGCATCGATGCGGAACCTGCTCAAGCGCGATCTGCAACGCTTGCAAAGCGTCGCGAATGTGCCGTGGTGGGAACTGGTTACCGCAGCCGGTGTCGACTGGATCCAAGCACCCGAGACTGGCTCGCGACGCTTGAATCAGAGACCAGACGAGATGCCCTTCAAGAAAAAGAGTGCGCCCTGGTCATCGACAGCAGAGCGATCTCGATTGGAAGGCCAATTGGGTGCCAATGTCGCCTGGCCGGATCTATCTCAAGATTTGGAGACGTTCTGGCGTCGGTATGGTTGTGGTCCACGCCAGGGGATTGCCGCCTATCGACTCACAGATGTCGCGGGGTCACCTGCCCTGCGACCGATTGAGAACTTCGATGTATTCCCGCTCGAGTGGTTGCATTTGGGTGGCGCACGCATCCAGTTGCTGGACGACAACACGCGTGCCTTGCTGGAAGGCACGGGAGCAGTAAACACACTGATCTGGGGGCCACGTGGCTGTGGCAAGTCGACGCTAATTCGAGCTCTTGTGGGCAAATATTGGCAACAGGGATTGCGTGCGATCGAGATCCCCGCCGCAGCGTATGACCAGCTGCCTTCGCTATTTGATCTGCTGCGGGACCGAACAGAATGCTTCATCGCCGTCCTCGACAACATCGCCCTCGAGCCACAGGATCCGGCTCATCGAACCTTGGCAACACTACTTGATGGGGGGCTTGAACGCACTCCAGAGAACTTGGTCTTCTACGCGACGTCGAATTATAAGGATCTCGTCGACCGCCACGGCGAGAGACCCGGCGGTCCACCGGCGCAGCAGGCAGACGCAGCCGTGCTGGCACGGCAGCTCGGTGCAACAGAGCCGACCCTCCAGGCGTATGACCCCCAAGGTCTGCAGCGACTCGATGAACGGCGTGCACTGGACGATCGATTCGCCCTGAAAGTCTTCATAGATCTTCCAACACAATCACAGTACGAACAGATCCTGATCGCTTATGCTGAACGCGCTGATTTGCCCGATACCAAACAGGAATTGCTGGCTGACTTTCGTATCTGGTGTATGCGTCACAATCACGACCTCGTCGGCGGTCGCACCGCCCGAGACTATGTCCGGTATCGTGCCGCTAAGGCGCGGCAGGAGACGGACGGATGAACCAAGAGACCTACGATCAGCTGCGGCTTGATGTGGAGAGGCAGTCGCTTCGTTCGATGCGGCGATTCCTCGACTACTCAAAGCGTGTGCGGCAGGAATCGGGTCTGGGCGAACTCGCCCAATGGGTCTCACGTATTCTCCATGACAAAGAAGACGTCTATTCGGATGATGAAAGAGCACTCGCCTTCACAGTGGGTGCATGCGAATGGCTGGCTCGGCGTTGGCGCCAAGACATGGACCGCGGTGCCATCATCACAGTGACTGGGGAGGTCGACAAGGTCCGGCTGCTGCGTCTTCTGATCACAGAAAAGGATCCTGTCCGGCAGTGGGGACTTCAGCAAGCTCTGCATGATCTCGATGGAAAGCTAACCGGCTGGATTCAGCAGCGCGCTCTACAAGTCTCCCGTGTCCCTGGTGACACGGCCGGGTCTGATACTCCCTTTGAAAACTTTGTTGAAGCTCTCGAGCAGCTCGACCCGCTTCAGCAGGAGAGTGGGCAAGAGCATCTCGAGCAGGAGTTGGAGTCCGAACGGCAGCAGAAGGAACGTCTTCGACGCGAAATCGAGGCAGTGACTGAACGCGCCGAACGAGCGGTGCAGAGATTGGAGGTCCTGGAGGAGGAGGCGAAAGGTTTGCGTAAGACGCTTCGGGATGAGCGCGACAATGGCGACAAACTTCGTCAGGAGAGGAGCAAACGCATCCAGTTCGAACGAGATGCGCGTGAGGCGGCGAGCCAGTTACAACGCCTCAAGGACGAATACGTGAAACTGGATCAAAGGCTCCGGGAGACCGTTCGCAGCCAGCCGGCAGGCAATCAGCCACTATTGGAACAGTTACGCCAGGTGGCGCCAGGGGACCTTCTGGGTCTGGATACACGACCCGATGAAGAGTCGGTCAGTCAAGCGCGGCGACGATTTGCGGCTGTCTTCCACTCTGATCGGACCGCCCACCTCCCACCCTGGGTGGCCGACCTGTTTGATCATCTGCTGGGCCTGGTCAATGCGGCTTGCGACAAAGCGCGCAAATGATGCCATAGCCCTGGTCATGATACTGTACACGAGATGAGCCCGTGTTCCTTGTCAGGAATACGGGCTCATCTCGTATATAATTTGCGTTCGCCGTCAGACAGCTCTCAATCAGGGGAGGAGCCAAACCGCCTCGACCGAGAGTGTCAACTGCGTATCGCGGTGTAACGTTTGTCTATGTATATCCGTTGGTGCCGGGTCTCATACCAGGTCTGTCGCCCTGTCTCAGGCGGCACGACCCATCATCTGATCAAGTCGCCGAGAAATCTGTGAAAGTGACAGACCTTCCGTGACCCGCATTTCGTGGATGAGGTGTTTGAGCAGAATAACCTCAGCCATGTCGTATAGATCTTTGTTGCCATGACAGTCGGCAACTTTGAGCAGACCCTTCGACTTGTATTCTCGCATCTGATGAACCGACTTACCGAACAAGCTAGCCGCGTCTTCGATGCCGATGAGCTTTGTCTTGCGCGTAGCCATTGATAAAGACCTCCTTGTCTTTACGTGTGACACGTGCGGCGATATAGTGCTAAGTGCTACTAATCTTATCGGCGGAACGCGGTCGGTCTTGAGGGGTATTCAGTCTTTTCTCTCAAGAAGCTCAACTTCGTAGCCATCAGGGTCGTCGATGAAGGCCATCTTTTGTCCTTCAGGGAAAGTCAGCCGCCAGTCTCCAGGCCAAATTTCGACACCGGCCTTCTCGAGCGTATCGCAGAAAGCGATCAGGTCAGGCACACCGATCGCAAAATGCATCAGGTCTTCGGGCACCTTCAAATCGTAGTCAGGTGACCAGGTTAGTTCGAGGGTGTGCGCATTGCCTGGTAGTTCAAGGTGGGCCACGTGGTTGCCGGCGGGAGATTTGTCGGTTCGGCTCTGCAGTTCAAATCCAAGATGATTGCAATACCAGTCGATCGAGCGATCGAGATCACCTACGCGGATTCTTGTGTGCAATAGATGAAGCATTCTGCGTCCTCGCGATGTGGATGGTGGGATGGACGGCCAGGTTGCCGGCAGGAGCGTCTTCCCTATGTTCTGGGGCCCCACTGGGGAACGTGGCAGATGGGAAGCGAAACGGCCGCCCCCAAATTGGAGGTGGCCGGTTTGCTTGCTGGCGTTTTATTGGGAAGTATTGGGAAGAATGGTGCCGATGGAGGGACTCGAACCCCCACGGGGTTGCCCCCACCACGCCCTGAACGTGGCGTGTCTACCAATTTCACCACATCGGCACGAATTCGAGGCAAGAAGATAACCCACCGCTCTAGACAGCGTCAAGATCACGTTGTCTCGCTCGTCTGGTTGACAAGGGATGTCAGCTGCAGAACGGGCTGTGAAAAGCGAAATTCGGTTCAGCGAAATCACGACAGGCAGATGGCCAAGAACGACACATCGACAACGGATTCAGGTGGTACAAAGTTGATTGCTCAGAATCGTCGTGCCCGCCACGACTATGAGATCATCGACACCGTGGAGGCAGGGCTTGCCCTGCTGGGCACAGAGGTCAAAGCGCTGCGCGAGGGGAAGGCAAGTCTTGGCGAGGGCTATGCACGTCTCGATCGAGGCGAAGCCTTCCTATACAGTGTCCATATCGGACACTGCGCCGGGGGCAATCGCTTCAACCATGATCCTGAGCGTACCCGTAAGTTGCTGCTTCATCGCGGCGAATTGCAGCGCCTGACGAGTCAGATCGACGAAAAAGGGCTTACTCTGGTGCCCTTGCGACTCTATTTCAGGCGAGGACGCGCCAAAGTTGAAGTTGGTATTGCGCGCGGCAAACGCCATTTTGATCGCCGTCACGATATCGCTAAACGCGATGCAGATCGTGCTGTTGATCGAGCGCTTGCAAATCAGCGACGGGACACGGAGTGATGGCTGACGACGGATCGAGTTCAACGCGTCGCGTGCCATGCCTGCAATGTGGCGGGCACGGTGTCATCTACAATCCACAGATTGAAGTAGGGCGTTTTGGGCACATCGAGATCTGCTCCTGCATACAATGCCAGTGTGGAGGACGCCCTCCTCACATGTACTGGGATGAGCAATCCCAACGGTGTTGGTGCGATTGCGCGACTCCACGTCGCCGCCTCAGTCACATCAAAGAGCTGTTCAAACGGGCTGAGGTGCCAACCCGCTTTCGCTACAAGCTTCGCGACGATTTCGATACATCCGCTCCAGATGGGACGTCTCTGGCCGTCGCCTCCCGCGTAAGTCCTATCCTGCAGTATCTGACCGCCCTCGTAGACGATGACCGCGACCCGCCTCGTGGCTACCTGTTGCATGGGCCACCGGGGACGGGGAAAACACTTCTCAGCTGTATTATTCTGAACGAATTACTCTTGCACAGGGCCCGCCCGGGGCGCCTTATCAGCTTGTCTCGTAAATTTTTCCAGCAGATACGTGACACCTATTCGCAGGAAAGTGAGCAATACGGACGCAGCTATCAGATTCTCGATGAACTGTGCAAGATTCCTTACCTCGTCCTCGACGACTTTGGGGTTCAGCGCGGCACGGACTGGGAGACGGAAATGCTCTATGATCTGATTGATGCACGTTACGGCGAGGAAAATTTCACTGTCGTGACGACGAATCAGTCGATGCAGGAAATCGAGGCCATATCGGATGGGAGAGTGCTATCGCGACTGGTGGAGATGTGCTACGTCGTGCCGATGAACGGTCAGGATTACCGCCAATTCATGATCAGTTGAAGGGGAGCAAGGGATGTCAGTAGAAAAGGACCGTGCGGACGGACGAAAAGTGGACGAGTTGCGGCCCGTCCAAATCGAAACAGGCAATATCAGCACTGCGCCTGGTTCGGTACTGATCCGAATGGGGGAGACGCACGTGATATGTACCGTGTCAGTAGAGGATCGAGTGCCCCACTTTCTTGCCGGGACTGGCAAGGGCTGGTTAACGGCTGAATATGGGATGCTCCCAGGATCGTCTCGTCGTCGCATCTCCAGGGAAACTTCAGCAAGCAAGCCCAATGGCCGCACGCGCGAAATTCAACGACTTATCGGTCGCAGCCTGCGCGCGGCTGTTGATCTGCAGCGGGTCGGGGAGCGCACCCTATATATCGATTGCGATGTCATCCAGGCCGACGGAGGGACGCGTACAGCGTCCATTACTGGGGCGTATGTCGCTCTCGAGTTAGCCTGCCGACGGCTATTGGCAGAGGGGAAACTCTCAGAATCTCCCTTGATTGAACAGCCATTGGCCGCAGTCAGTGTCGGCATCGTCCAAGGCGTGGAAATGCTGGATCTATGCTATATAGAGGACTCTTCAGCAGACACGGATATGAATGTTGTGATGTTGGCAGGGGGAGGCCTGATAGAAGTTCAAGCAACTGCAGAAGCAGCCCCCTTTGATCGACGCCAGACGGATCGGCTCCTGGACCTCGCCCAAGGGGGGATCGAGTCTCTCCACGATGCTCAGCGTGGTGTACTTGCTTAGAGGTAAGTAGTTGGTTTCCTTTCAGTTATAGACAATGCAGGGGGAGGGTCTGAGCCTTGACAGGTCAGCGCGCCCACACATAATGTTTGATCACCCCGCAGTGGTGCATGGGCCCGGCGGCTGGGGCCATTGAAGACCCGGCAGCCACTGACAGAAGAGGCAAGAGCAGATGGCAGACGCCAAAGCCAAAGC